>OLNX01000858.1_pt1 | contig 28407 bp, 28 predicted proteins | sample 1672611 | NCBI WGS metagenome assembly OLNX01 (sample SAMEA3136705, study PRJEB25190) | human gut metagenome | reverse complement strand
GACCTTGACACGCCCGAGCACATCAAGGCCGCCGCCAACGACGCGCTGGCCAAGGGATTCGTCCACTATACGCACAACCGGGGCATCCTGCCCATGCGCGAGGCCGTGGCCGCCTACCTCAAGCGCCAGAACGGGCTGGACTACGATCCCAAGACCGAAATCATGATCACCGCCGGGGCGCAGGAAGCCCTCATGCTCTGCACTCATGCCCTGCTCGATCCCGGCGACGAGGTGCTGGTGCCCTCGCCGGGTTTCCTCCTCTACTATTCGAGCATCCCCATGCTCCACGCCGTGCCCGTGCCCTACGTGCTCAAGGAACCCGACTACGACTGGGACGGCGCGCCCGTCAGCGACCGGACCAAGCTCATGATCTTCAACAACCCCAACAACCCCACGGGCAAGGTCTTCTCCGCAGAAGAAATGCGCGACGCCGCCGACTTCGTGAAGAAGCACGATCTGCTCGCCATCAGCGACGAAGCCTATGACCGCCTGCTCTACGGCGACGCCAGGCACCGCTCGCTGGCCGCCGAGCCCGACATGCGCGAACGCACCCTCCTCGTCGGCTCGCTATCCAAAACCTATTCCATGACCGGCTGGCGGCTCGGCTACGTGGCTGGCGCGCCGGAACTCATCGAGCGCCTGGCCCGCCTCCAGCAGAACTACATGCTCAGCGTGACCTCCTTCGCCCAGTACGGCGGGGCCGAAGCCCTCAACGGCCCGCAGGAATGCGTGGAAACCATGCGCAGAGCCTTTGAGGAACGCCGCAAGGTCCTCATCGAAGGGCTGACCGGCGCGCCGAACATCCGTTTCAACAACCCAGAAGGCGCGTTCTACCTGTTCATCGACCACCGCGACACAGGCCTCGACTCGGTGACGTTCTGCAAGCGCCTCCTTGAGGAGCAACTTGTGGCCTGCGTGCCCGGCGACGACTTCGGCCCGTCCGGCGAAGGCCATATCCGCATTTCCTACGCCACCAGCACGGAAAACTGCGCCGAGGGCGCGCGCCGTATCCGCGCCTTCCTGAACAACCTCTAGAAACAAGGAGCCATTGCGATGCAAACCCATCGTCATCAGGCGGACATATTGATCATCGGCGGCGGCGTGTGCGGCGCGGGAGAGTTCCTCTTTGCCCCGCTGCGCGAGCGGACGACGGGAAAGTGCTTTTATAAGACGCACGGCAAACTGATTCCGGCAGAGCTGGGAAACGACGCCGGTATGATCGGCGCGGCGATGCTGCTGACCGGCAAGTGGAACAAGCCGGGCGTGTACACGGTCGAGGAGTTTGATCCCGATCCGTACATGGAGGCGCTGAACAAGTGGGGTCTGCCGTGGCAGATTAACGACAAGCCGGTGCTGGTGGACTGATATGAAATTTACTGAGCTTCCTACGCCCTGCTACCTGCTCGATGAAAACCGTCTGGTGCAGAATCTGGCCGTCCTGCGGGACGTTGCCAGACGCACCGGTGCGAAGATCCTGCTGGCGCAGAAGGCGTTCTCGATGTTTTCCGTGTACCCGCTGATTCGGGAGTATCTGGCGGGCACAACGGCCTCCGGTCTGTACGAGGCACGGCTCGGTCATGAGGAATTCGGCGGCGAGACCCATGTCTACGCGCCGGCCTACGCGGAGGGCGAGTTCCGCGAGATTCTGGAGTACGCCGACCACATTGTGTTCAACTCGTTTACGCAGTGGAAGGCCTACGGCAGCCTTGCCCGCGCGGCAGGGAAGAGCTGCGGCCTGCGGCTCAATCCGGAGTGCTCCACGCAGCCGAGCGACCACGCGATGTATGACCCATGCGGTCCGGATTCGCGCCTCGGCATTACGATAGAGAATTTCCAGCCGGAGCTGCTCGACGGCATTGAGGGCTTCCACTTCCACACGCTCTGCGAGCAGAATTCGGACGATCTGGTGCGGACTGTCGCTGCATTTGAGCAGAATTTCGGTCAGTATATGGACGGCCTGAAATGGATCAACCTCGGCGGCGGCCACCACATCACCCGTGCGGATTACGATGTGGAAACGCTGGTGCACTGCATTGATTATCTGCAGAAAAAAAATGTCAAGAAACCAAACGGGGCCGCGCCGGGATTTGTCGTGTACTACACAAACTACTCCCTGACCATCCATCCGGATATTTCAGGGCTGACGCTGGTTTCAGATTAAAAAAATATCGTAGGGGAGGCACAACCCCTACGATATTTTTTATTTCCAGAATACCTTTCCTCCGAAATCTTCTGCCATTTTGATACATCCTTTATAAGATGCCAGATCATGATACTCATTCGGATCATGCGCGTCTACACCTACAATAAAATCATTTCCATTTTCCACGCCAAGTTTTACAAACCTGCGATCTGGATAATTGCACAACTCCCGGAAACCATTCACATTAATTTCAATTGGAATCTGCTCGTCTTTTAATCTGTCTGCAAGCTTTTTCATGTACTTTGTATACAATGCTTCATCTCCGGTGAAGTTTACGATATCCGGGTGTGCCACCATATTAAAATATCCGGTATCCAGTGCATTTGTCAGCAGATCTACATAGCTTTTCAGATGCATTTCATCCGTCCAGTTTTTCCTTACACTGATAAAACTTTCATTTTCATAGAAAAAATGCTGTGCCAAAAGCAGATAATCCATTGGATACTGTCTGATTTCTTCAATTGTCGGCTCAAAAATCCCCGGAAAATATTCCATTTCCAGTGCGAGGAAAATCGTGATATCCTCCCGATATTCTTTTTTCAATGCCTCAATGGTTTTTACATAATCTTCCAACTGTGACATTGTCATGCGGATTCTTGAGACATATCCATTTTTGAATAAATAAGGGGAATGGTCGGAAAAGCCGATCACCTCAAAGCCTTCCTTAATTGCCTCCTCGACATATTCCCGCTCTTCTCCCACTGCATGCTGACAGCGCACTGTGTGCGAATGAAAATTGCATTTTCTGTCTTTATAATCATTCATGTCAAAATCAAAATAACGTTTCATTCTACTCTACTTCCTTCATACTGATTTGTCGAATGAGCAGTTTTGCAGTGACAGTGTTCAAAATGGCGTGCTATTTTTTCAGGCGGAGCATCTCTGTATAGGCAAGCAAAAATGATCCGACACCTTTGGCATCGTCCTTGACAACCGGCTCCGACATATAATAATCATAAGTACCCGGCCGTCTGTTTGCGCCCCCTAAGCCTGCCACGAGACAGATTCCATCCAAATGAAGGTTTCCGTTTTCATCCGTGGAAAGATATTGGTCACAGATTCCATGAAAAGCCTTCTCTCCATATGCACGATAGCTTTCTGGCAAAAATCCAAGACGGACACCTTTTAAAAGTGCATATGCCATAATAGAGCTTCCACTTGTTTCGAGATAGTTTTTGTCCATGCCGCCGAAATTCACGACCTGATACCACATACCGCTCTCATCCTGATATTTTAACATAGCATCCATGAGTTCGACAAATATTTGTTTTAATTTTTCGTAAGACTCTCCTGCAGCTGATGCGTCTGTTTTGTCTAATGTATCGAGCAGTGCCATGGAAAACCAGCCCAATGCGCGCAGCCAGAAGTTCTGGCTCAACCCGGTGACTTTATCGCACCAGAACATTGCTCTGGATGAATCATACGCATGATAGTATAATCCGGTCTTTGGATCTCTCATATTTTTTTCAACGTTAAAAAATTGCCGGAAAATATCGTCATAATTTTTTTTGTCATGAAAACGGGTCTCATATTCCATATAAAACGGCTGACACATATACAGTCCGTCCAGCCAGACCTGATTGGGATAAATATTTTTGTGCCAGAAGTTTCCTTCTTTTGTACGTGGCATCTGTGCAACCTGACTGTAAACAAGATCAATTGCTTTTCTGTATTTTTCTTTTCCTGTCAGATCAAAAAGCTCAAACAGTGTTTTTCCCGCATTCACATTATCAATATTTAATTCATTGACATCATACCCCTCAATTGTCCCATCTGCATTCACTTTGCAGTCAATAAAATCATCTGCAAATTTCAGATACTTATCCTCTTTCGTGATCGCATACATTTCCAGAATCGCTTTGATCATACATCCATCAATGTAATTCCATGTGGATTTTAACCCCTGCATGATTTTTTCGATGTTCCAGATGGGACGATCCGGTGTGCTTTTTTCCATTAGTTCCTCAATATACTTTTCGATTTGATCCATAGTTCTTCTCCTTTTTAACCTTCTATATCTAGGCGTTTGCGGAACTCATCTACTCTTCTTTCAATTGTTCAAAATCAACAAAAACATTCAAGACACGCTCTCGCTATGTGTCACTCGCAACGGTTCCCCAATGTTTTTCATGTCTTTTGTTGATTTTTCACAATATAATTTAGGTTTTCAGGAGTTTCGTAATTGTCTATAAAATTTAAAAAAATACAATGATACATATTACACTGAAATATCAGCCTCATCTCATTATAAGGGTTGGGGAAGAGAAAAACAACTCATAAATTAGGAATATAGAAAGGTATGCCGGCATACAATGGTATAAGAGGTTACTGGAATGAGGTACGGGTGAACAGTAACTATAAGAGCAAAAATGCTGTGCCGGGTGGCACGGAACTGGAGGCGGGTATGCAGACGAAAAGGGAAAAAAGCAGGTATGGTTTTTGGAAACCGGGATTTCTTTTTGCAACACTTTTTTTTGCAGCACTTCTTTTTGCCGGATGCAGTGTGGAACAGACGAACCGGACAAAAATCAGTGATCTTGATTACACGATCGCCGCAGAGGCAGACATACCGGAAGAACTGCAAAATGATATTGAGGAGAAAAAGGCTGCAGATTTTAAAATGACGTACAAAGACAGCGAATTTTTATACATAGTAAGAGGCTACGGAGAACAGGAGACCGGAGGGTATAGTATCTGTATCCGCGATCTGTATCTGACATCGAATGCGATCATTTTTGATACGGAACTGATTGGTCCGCGCAAGGGGGAAGCCATCAGTAAGAGCCCAAGTTATCCATATATTGTGGTGAAAGTGGAGCTGCGGGATGAGAATGTAGTGTTTGAGTAGATTTGTATGAAAAAACATTCGAAAATAGAGAAAAATTGCAAATATTCATGAATTTTGTGCAAAACACGCAAATCCGTTTGACAAAATTTTATTACAGTGCTAAAGTAAAGCGTGAAATAAGGAGGTAGAAAAATGCAACAGGCAGACATCAGTAAGGTACGTGCATCCGTACACCAGCAGTGTGGCAGTAAAGTTATGATTCAGCTTGATCGTGGGCGTAATAAGGTTGATATCCAGCAGGGCGTGATCCAGCATGCATATCCAAGTGTTTTCACGATATTGGTAAATGATGAGCGTGATGACAATCAACCTCAGTTATTATCCTTTAGTTACAATGATATTATTACAAAAGATATTCGCATGAAACTCTGCTAAGAAAGTGTGCAGATGGCTATTTTGTGAGCAAATAGTGATAAAAGCGTGTATAAAATTCCCTCTATTCGAATACAATGAAAAAAAGGATTTCGAATCGGGGGAATTTTTTTGCAGTTAAATAAAATAAAATTACATAGTTGCACGACATTTGCCAGTGCACAGAGCCAGATTACATTAGATGACGATTACAACGTGCCGGACTACCGGCCGGATATTGTGAAAGTGTTAAAAGAAAAGGGAGAACTTCATTTTGATGAGGTGAAGGCGGCAGCAGGCGCAGCATGGTTAAAGGGACGCCTTGTTTTCAGGGTATTGTACCGCAGCGATCAGGAAAATGGAAAAATAAGCTGTCTGAAAGGAGAGATACCGTTTCAGGAGAAACTCAACATGGACGGTGTGCAGGAATATGATGTGATACAGGCATCCGGAGAGATTGAGGATCTCACGATCGGAGTTATCCATTCCAGAAAGATCAGCGTGCGGGCAGTCATTCTGTTAAAGACAGAAGAACCGAGGGAAAAAGAGGAAGAACTCTGTGTCGGGGCAGAGGCAGATGACGGATGCGAGAAACGTTACCGCAACACGGACATCTTACAGCTGGTATGCAGGAAACGCGATCAGTGCCGCCAGAAAAGCGAGATCACACTGCCGTCAAGCAAACCTAATGTGCAGGAAATTTTATGGAAAAGCTTAGAAATCCGCAATCTGGAAACAAAAGCAGGGCAGGATGGTGTAAAGCTCAGCGGAGAAGTGCTCGTTTCCGTATTGTATCAGGAGGAAGAGGAAACAGACCGCATACAGTGGTATGAGACGGTGATTCCATTGGACTGCGGTGTAGAGTGTGACGCAGGAGCGGAGGCAGATATTATCTATAAAGTGAAGGCAGAACCGGCTTCCATGGAACTTGAGGTAAAGCCGGATTACGACGGTGAGGAGCGTGTTCTTGTCTTAGAACTTGTGATGAATCTGGATATCCGGATATGGAAAGAACAGGAGATTTCCATGTTAGAGGATATTTATTCCCTGAAAAAGGAGATCATTCCGGTCCGCACAGGCGTGACTTTACAACATATTTCCGTGAAAAATGACAGCCAGTGCCGGCTGACCGAGCAGATGGAGTTAGCGGAAAGCCAGGAAAAAATTTTACAGATCTGTTCCTGTGAGGGAACGGTCCATTTAGAGAACACGGAATTGACCGGACAGGGCGTGCGTGCAGAGGGGATTCTGGTCACAGAACTGCTTTATATCACGACCGATGATCAGATGCCGATCGGTTCTGCCAGAGAGATTTATCCATTTGAACAGTTCATTGAAATCCCACAGCAGACGGTGCGGACAGAGCGGAACAAACCGGAAGGACCAGAGACTCTGGAGCAGAAAAATAAACTGCAGACAGAGCTTGACTGCAGGATCAGTCAGTTGTCCGCAGTCATGCTCGATCAGGATCATGTGGAAATAAAAGCGGTGATCGGATTAAATCTGCTTGCATTTGAGCAGGAACAGATAGATAATATTACTGATACATGCGAGGAGCCTCTGGATATGGAGCAGTTACAGAAGCGTCCGGGACTGGTCGGTTACATTGCAAAAGATGGGGATTCGCTTTGGAGTATCGCAAAGGAGAATCACACAACGGTGGAAGATATTCTGCGGGATAATCACCGGACGGATGAGGATCTGCGCAGAGGAGAAAAAATTCTGATTGTAAAGAAAGTAGAACTGAACAGTTACGAATCGTAATTGTGAAGTACTGAAAAATCACAAAAAGACAATGAAAAGCAGATTAAGAAGAATTGAGATAACATGATAGAGGTAACACAGATTCGAAAAAGTTATGGAAAAAAGAAAGTACTGTCCGATATCACCTTTCAGGTTAAGCCGGGGGAGTGCGTTGCGATCGCAGGGAAAAACGGCTGCGGCAAATCTACCTTAATGCAGATCATGGCGGGCATTTTAAAGCCGGATGGCGGTGAACTATGCTATTTTGGAAAAAAAGCAGCCTACAAAAGCAGTACATTTCGCCGGTTTTGCGGTTATGTGCCGCAGGAAAATCCGTTGATGGAAGAACTGACGGTGCAGGATAATCTGAAACTCTGGGGCGGCAGCCACAACGCCAACACAAAAGAGCTGGTCGCACAGTTTCAACTGGAGGATTTGTTGCAAACAGAGGTAAGCAAACTTTCCGGTGGTATGAAACGGCGTTTGAGCATTGCGTGTGCACTTGTGGAGAACCCGCCATTTTTACTGATGGATGAACCAACGACAGCTCTTGACCTTTATTATAAAGAGAGCATTCACCAGTGGATGAAAACCTATCAGCAGAAAAATGGAATCATCCTTATGACGACGCATGATGAGAGCGAGATACGCAATGCGGACAGATGCCTTTTTATGGATGAGGACAAAGTGCAGGAATTAGATGCAGAAGATATTTTGCAAAAGTTTGCAGGCATGTCAGAATGACAATCAAGTACAAATACTAAGGAAACAGAGAAAAACAAGGGAGGATTCGTTATGAACGAACAATTTGAAACACAAAATCCGGTGGAGAATACTGTGACACCGGCAAACCAGATGGAAACACCAACACCGGAAGCACCAAAAAAGAAAGGAAACAAAATCGCCATCATTGCGGGCGTGGTGGCAGCAGTGGTTGTCGCGGGCGGCGTTGGCGTATTTGCAGCGGTCAAAACAGGAGCTTTTTTAAGCCCGTCAAAAAAGGTATTGCTTGCAGGTGCAAAGACTGTGAGTGACATGGGAAGTTTGGGAGAGACATTAAAAGACTGTGTTTCCCTGTATTCGGATGAGTATACACTCAAAATGGATCTTTCCATGAACGAGGGCGATATTTCCATGGAGGGGCGCAGTTCGAATGAGCAGAAGCAGATAAAAGGAAATCTCAATATTTCCGGTGCACCATCGATTGATTTTTTAGCAGACATTGGTGCGGACAGTGTGCAGGTGGAAGTCCCGACAATCAGTGAACGCCTGTTTACCTATGATTACAGAAATGAAAAGAGTGGATATCTGCTGGAAATGGTAGACCAGGATACGCTCGATGCAGTGGATGCGACGCTTAAGGCTGCTTATGATAACCAGAATTCAGATGAGTTCCGCAAGAAAATGTTAAAAGTTTACGCGGATGAATACAATACGCTGGAATTTTCCAAAGTGGACGCAAAAGACTTTACCATCGACGGAACAGAGCGCAGTTGTAAGGGATATCAGACGGTTGTGACCAAAGAAAATGTGAATCATGTGATCGATGGACTTGAGACACTTTACGGGGAAGATTATCAGGAGCTGATGGATGCACTTGATCTGACCGCAGCAGATTTTGTCGCGTCTATGAGAGAGGCAGTGGAAGAGTTTGACGACAGCACGACACTTGTATTCTACTTATACAAAGGTCAGTATGCAGCGATTGATATTATACCGGAAAATGATGTTTCCTTTGAAGTCCAGTTCCTCGGCGGTGACACGAGAATGCAGAACATGATCCTCCTTGCAGATGATGAGAAAGTGGTCGAGGTTCAGGGAAGTAACGAGGGTAGTGTCGAGACAATCACGATGATCGCCGAGGAAAACGATACCGTAAAGTTCACGTATGACAGTGACAGCGGAGATATCACAATGGAAGCAAAATATGATGAAGAATCTTATAATTTTGCAGGAAATCTTGCAGTCGATAAGAACAGCATGGTCATTACCATTGATGATCTCGGAAGTGCCTCTGAAGATGTGAGCGGTAGTATCACATGGAAAAAAGGTGCCCAGTTTGAGGAAGTTTCCGGCGATACCTTTGACCTTGGAAATGCAACGGAAGAGGAATGGCAGGATCTTCTTCATGAAATCTTTGCAGCAATGTTAGGTGGATTTTAATTCATGAGATTTTTTCTTCGATATCTGTCACTTGAGGGTAAAAAAAGCCTGATAGCGGCGAGAAAAAGCATGGTAAAGTTTATAGTAATGTTATTACTGATCGCAGGCGGAGTGCTTGCGGTCAGTCTCGTTATGAAGGATGCAGGTGTGTTCCAAACGGCGGAGATTGGCGTTGTGATCCCTGAGGATGAGGCACAGACGAAGATGGTGGCACAGTTTATCTCTGCGATGGACAGCGTGAAAAGTGTCTGCCACTTTCAGTACCTGAATCAGGATAAAGCGATGGCATCGCTGGAAAAAGGCACATTAGATGCGGTGCTCTCACTGCCGGAACAGTTTTACGAGGATGTGGATTCCGGGAAAAATACACCGGCAACCATTTATTTCCCGGAAAATGCTCCGTTAAACACGAGAGTGTTCGGTGAACTTGTGACAGACGGTGTCTCTCTGCTACGGACGGCGGAGGCTGGTGTCTATGCTGCCTACGATACTGCGCAGATTTATCAGACGGAGATCTCAAGGAATCAGATCGGGGATGTGATCTCCGGGCTTTATATTTACGAGGCATTCGACCGCACTTCGGTTTTCCAGAAAAATGTGTATTCTTCGCTTGGAAAAGCAGACCTCCATCAATACTATTTTTCTGCGGCTGTTTTGCTCCTCTTTCTGATGATGGGGGTCAATTACGGTTATCTGTATCAGAAGCAGAGCCGTGCTGTGGAGGAAAAAATCAGAATTTACGGTATCGGCGAAGGAAAAAATGCATTGATCAAAGTGCTTCTTATGACCGTTCCGCTGTGGCTTGTGGGAGTTTTGGTGTATGCTGTGGGCTGTCTGGTATCAGGGAAGTATCATCTGTCTTTTTTGTGGTTTGACCGGGAGGTGCTGCCTGGAACACTGCTTCTTGCAGCGGTGATTGCAGCGTATTTTCAACTGATCTATACGATTTCGGGAGAGAGCACCAGAGGAACGATCGTGCTGCTTGCGGTCAATGTTTTTCAGATCATGGCTTCCGGTGTTGTGATCCCTACTGCATATCTGCCGGAACTTTTTGGAAAAATCGGAACCTTTTTTCCACTGACCTTTTGGGACAGCTATTATCTGAAATTATTGTTTTTCGGAATCAAAGGGCAGGAGACAAGGCAGCTGATTCTCATGTTTGTTGTGCTTTTTGCGGCCAGCGTGTTATGGGCAAAAGCGGCAGGACATTTTGGAAAGGTAGAACGGGAGGAACATAAAAAAGGAGGCAGTCTGACCGTCGGAGGGTTTGGAAAATCAGCGCTTTTCAACTGGTACTTTTTACAGTTGAAAGCGAGGCTGAAACGCGGGACAAGCCTGCTGTTATTAGCGTCCATGTTTTTTGTGGTCTGGTTTGCCGGACAGATCTCCATGCCGCAGTCTGACAATGTGACCGTTGGAATTGTGGAAACAGACGGAGCGCATGGAAAAGAAGTGCTGGAACATCTGACACAGCGTGAAAGTCTTTTTTCCTTTGTGATGTACGACAGCAAAGAGGCGTTGCAGGAGGATGTCATTGCAGGAAAACTGGAATGTGGTTTTTATTTTTCCAACAATTTTGAAAAGAAATTTGAGCATGAAAAGTTAAAAAACAGTGTGTCGTATCTCTGTACTCCGCTTACCACAAAGGGCGAGGTGGCGCGTGAGACCTTTTATGCGGCGCTGTTTGAGGTGTATGGAGCACAGATGCTGAGTGCAAGGACAGAGCAGCTGTTTGGTGATGATGCAAACGCAGCGCGTGATGTCCTGCTTGCCAATTATGAAAAATATCTCAAAGGAAACGAAGTTTTTCAGGTTAATGTGGAGCAGACAGAGGCAGTACAGACGACAGAGAAAGAAAAACAGGTATTTCCACTTCACGGACTTGTGGCATTGTTTCTGTTTTTGATCATATATGTGGAATACGGACGACGTTTTGACGCCGGCAGTGGAAAACCATATCTGGCACTTCCGGCGCCACTTGGCGAAGGATTTCAGATGATGGGACTTCTCGCAGCGGGAACCGTTCCGGCGGTGGCTGGCTTGGTGTTACTGCTTTGTTCCAGGGAGAGCCGCGGACTCCTTCGGGAGATCAGTGCCATGCTATTGTTACTGGCAGCCTGTATCGTGTGGATATGGATCGTTGGAAAATGGATACAAAATCTGACCAGTTTTACATCCCACATGTTCCTGCTTGTGTTGATAAATCTGGTGTTCTGCCCGGTTCTTGTGGATATTGCAGCCTACATCCCGGCTCTGAAATTCGTGCGTTACTTCTTCCCGGTAGGCATTTATTTAGCTTTTATCTCCTTGTAAAATTATGGAAATGCTATCCACTATATAGAAAAATGTGTTAAAATAGGTACGACATTGTAGATAGAATATCAGATAATTGTGTAACTCATCATAACGTAAATTGAATTGTGAAAAATTAACAAAAGACATGAAAGACATTGGGGAACCGCCGGTTCTTAGAAGGCAGGTACAACTTTTTTCAATCAGGTCTGTGCATTTACTGCACAGACCGTGCGAAAGTGATTCAAGTGTGAGCAAATTCCTATCTGCGAAGCAGATTTTAAATGAATTTGCGAAGTACTGCGAAGAATGAGCAGTACCGCTGCGAGTGACACATAGCGGGAGCGTGTCTTGAATGTTTTTGTTGATTTTGAACAATTTGAAATAAAGGTAAGAGGAGTTACACAATTATCGTTCATTTATTTTCACACAAGGAGATTAACGCTTTTATGAAATTTTTACGAGCGATGAAAAAATTAAAGATAAAAAAGCAGATCATAGCGGCAGTTATGGCATGCGTGCTTGGCATTGGAGGCATATACTCAGTTCATGCGTCCGTTATCAACGATGCAAAAAATAAGAAAAACGAAGCACAGCAGGAGTTGGATAACCTGAACAGCCAGATTGATGAGATCCAGGCGGCACAGAGTGATATTCAGGAGGAGATGGACGCTTATGATGACCAGCTCATGGCACTGCTCACAGATATGGATCTTCTGGAAAACGATATAGATGCAAAGCAGGGGGAGATCGATCAGGCGAATGCGGATCTTGAAGTCGCACAGGAGAAAGAGCAGACGCAATATAATGCGATGAAAACGCGAATCCGGTATATGTATGAAAACGGTGACAGCAATTACTGGGAAGCGATGATGGGAGCAACGAGCATCACCGATCTTTTAAACCGTGTGGAATATGTGTCAGAAGTGTATGATTACGACAGAAAGCAGCTTAACGCTTATCAGGAGACCGTACAGCAGGTGGCAGATCTGAAGGATCAGTTAGATGCACAGCTGGCAGAGATGGAAGAGTTAAAGATCAGTTATGAAGATCAGGCATCTTCTTTACAGGCTTTGATCGCGGAAAAAAGCGCTGCGATGGACGATTTTGACGCCCAGCTTGCAAGCGCAAAAAGTCTTGCAAGTCAGTATGCAAATACGATCAAACAGCAGAACCAGATCATTGCAAATGAGCAGGCGCGTCAGGCTGCGGAGGAGGCAGCCGCAAGGCGGGCAGCACAGCAACAACAGCAGCAAAATGCAGGAAATCAGTCAAACACAACAAGCAGTGACACAAATACGTCAGATTCGGGTTCAGCGTCAGGTTCAGGAACCGGTTTAACATCTTCAGGTTTAAACCCTGCATATACTACAAATGTCAGTGGAAGTGATGTGGTGGCATTTGCGAGCCAGTATGTCGGTTATCCATATGTGTACGGTGGTAACAGTCTGACGGAGGGAGCTGACTGCTCTTATTTTGTCATGGCATGTTTCGGACAGTATGGAATCTCACTTCCGAGAAACTCTTATTCCATGCAGAGCTGCGGACAGGCAGTAAGCTATGACTGCGCACAGCCGGGAGATATCATCTGCTATCCGGGACATGTTGCAATCTATATGGGAAATGGAAGGATCGTGCATGCTTCCAGCCCGACAAACGGAATCTGTTACGGAAGTGCGACGTATCGTACGATCCTGACGATACGACGGGTGTTATAAAGGAATTGTAACTTTCTGGAAAAAGTGATATAATATCTTGCAGAGTTTGTCTATACTAACAGTTGGATAATTGCGAAACTTCTAACAAACGAACAGGGGATTCGCAGCTATCGGAAACTGACAATGAAAGAAGGAGAAATATTATGCAGTTTGAACAGTTACAAAAAGATATGATAGCAGCCATGAAGGCAAGAGATAAAGTTCGTAAAGATGCGATTTCCGCATTGGTATCCGCAGCAAAGAAAGTAGCCATTGATGAGGGATGCAGAGATAACATCAGCGAGGAGATTGTTGACCGTGTCATTTTAAAAGAAATCAAATCCGTAAAAGAGCAGATTGATACATGCCCTGCAGAGAGAACAGATTTGAAGGAAGAATATCAGGCAAGATACGATATTTATCAGGAATATGCACCAAAAATGATGTCCGCAGAGGAAGTGGAAGCATTTATCACTGAGAAATTTGCAGATATCGTTGCGGGCAAGAACAAAGGAATGATCATGAAAAATGTGATGCCTGAATTAAAAGGCAAGGCAGAAGGAAGCGTGATCAATCAGGTAGTTGCAAAACGTTGTCAGTAAGCACCATACAGAAGGGCGCGGCGATAATATGGAGAAGCGAATACGTTTTACAATCATTCTTGTACTCATTTTGATCGTTGTCATAGCGTTTTCTTTCCAGTCGAAAGAGAAGAAGGAATATCTGGTTTACAATGAGGCATTAGATAAGATTGCGGTTACCGTGGATGATGTATCATTGACTTTGAAAGATATCGCATTTTATGTAGCTTATGAGGAAAAAACAGTTCAGGAACAGGCAATACTCTATAATCCGGACAACCCAAGACAGTACTGGAATGTTTATACAGACGGGCAGTTTGTGAAGCTTACTGCAAAACAGGCGGCGTTGGATATGGCTGTTCATGATGAGATTTTTTATCAGATGGCTGTGGCAGAAGGTCTGACGCTGGATGCAACGGAGCAGAAATATCTTGAAAATGATGAGAGTGATTTCTGGTCTGATTTAGAGGACTGGCAGAAAGAACAATTGGGGATTTCAGAAGAAGAACTGGATTCTGAAATGGAGAAAATAGCATTGGCTGACAAATATCAGAGTATTTATGCAGAGATGAACCAAAAAGAGTACGAGGCGTATAATTTTAATGGGGAAGCCTATGAGGCACTTTTGTCGGAACACGAATACAGTGTGAACGAAAAAGTATGGGACAGAGTGGATTTTGGCTCTGTCACGCTTGATAATTAGAAAGTAGAAAAGAGAAAAATTATGTCAGTAAAAATTGGAAGAAATGATCCATGCTGGTGTGGAAGTGGCAGAAAGTACAAGGCATGCCATGAAGCATTTGATGAGAAGATCGCAAGATATGCGTCACAGGGACATATCGTGCCGCAGCGTAACATTATTAAAAATGCAGAGCAGATCGCAGGCATTAAAGAGAGCTGTAAAATTAACATTGCAGTGCTTGATTACATTGAGAAAAATATCCATGAGGGTATGAATACGGCAGAGATCGACAAAATCGTTTACGATATGACAACAAGCATGGGTGGAATCCCGGCGCCACTCAACTATGAAGGATATCCATTTTCTGTGTGTACCTCTGTGAATGATCAGGTATGCCACGGTTTTCCTTCCAAGGATGTGATCCTAAAGGCAGGGGATATTATCAATGTTGACTGCTCTACCATTTTAAACGGATATTTTTCTGATTCTTCGAGAATGTTCTGTATTGGTGAGGTCAGCCCTGAGAAGAAGAAACTTGTTCAGGTGACCAAAGAGTGTGTCGAACTTGGATTAAAAGAAGTAAAACCATGGGGATTTTTAGGTGACATGGGGCAGGCGGTCCATGACCATGCATTTTCCAATGGATACACAGTTGTCCGTGAAATTGGCGGACATGGTGTAGGCCTTGAGTTCCATGAGGAGCCGTGGGTAGGATATAATTCCAGACGTGGACAGGAAATGCTGATGGTTCCTGGCATGATTTTTACAATTGAGCCGATGGTGAACATGGGACAGCCGGATATCTATGTTGATTCCGATAATGACTGGGAAGTGTATACAGATGATGGACTTCCATCCGCACAGTGGGAGATTATGGTACTTGTGACGGAGGACGGACATGAAGTCCTGTGCTGGTAAGCTGAATAGTGTGGAGAAGAAAAAACAGCATAGCCGTGAGGCTATGCTGTATGTTTGAAAAGCCGTATGTGGAGCGGCTCGCCGAGGTATTTGATAAAATGCCGGTAGATCACGATTGCCGTGATCAGAAAGCTTCCAATCTGAATCGATGGAACTTTTACGGTAAACAGCACACAGAATGCAAACAGTCCGAAAGTCACGACGGACCGGAAAGAATGTGGGCTGACCACAACGATCAGGGAAAAGAAAATAAAGAAAAATGCAAGGTACACTGCCGGACGCATCTCCGGAAACAGACCAAGCAGAACTCCAAAGGAGGCGGTAATTGCTTTACCGCCTTTTTCTTTTTGAAAAAATGGAAATGCGTGTCCGAACACCGGCGCGATGAGCACCGGGATAAAAAGCAGCGAATGCACATCTAAAAAGTGCTGTCCAAAAAATACCGGCACAAATCCCTTTGCAAGCTCTAAAATCAGGGAGAGCATTCCGCAGAAAAATCCGCCATACATAAAGGCATTGGCAACGCCCGGATTGTGGTCTGCCGGAAGTTCCCGGATATCAACGTGCCGGATGATTTTTGGCACCCAATAAGCAAACAATGTGCTTCCAAGGACGAATCCAAGAAGCGTAAAAAAGAGATATAACATAAAAACCCCTTTCTATTCATGAGAAACAAGCCGTTCTAACAGACTGACAATCTGCATGGCGGCTTCAGGCTTACGTTCTCTGCACTGTGCCTCTGACATCTGTTCACGCAGCGAATCATTTTCAATCAGTGCTTTGCCAAGCTGTACCTGCTTTGCAAGATGCTTCGATGAGACAGAGAGATGTCTTGCACCAAAAAACTGCAGGTTTGCAGTTTCACATCCAGGAATCGGAGCCGTGTGGACAATCGGAATATTTTTTACCAGAGATTCTGTCGAGGTAAGTCCGCCCGGCTTTGTGTAAATGACATCGCAGGCATCCATAAAAAGGGATACATGATTGGTATATCCGATAATATGGACCCGTTTGTTAAAATGAAATTCTTTCCGCAAAATGCGTTCGATCTTTGCATTATTTCCACAGATGATCACAATGTGTTCTCCGTTCCGGCAACGGAGTGCTAACTCAGCCGCAAAAACAGCCAGTTTTCCAAATCCCATACTTCCGCTCATGACGAGAAACATCGGAACATCCATCGGGAGGTGCAGTTTTTTTCTTGCAGCTTCCTTAGACAGATTTCTGCAGAAATCCTGCCGCACCGGAATGCCATAGGGAAGCAGTTTCTCTTCCGGAACGCCGCGTTTTACATACTCCGGGATCAGATCCTCGTGTGGAATCACATAATAATCGAGATTTGTCTCCTCCCAGAATGGAATACAGGTGTAGTCTGTTCCAACCGCAACTGCCGGCATATGCAAAAGTTTTTTCTTTTTCATGTAAGTCATTGTCTCCGCAGGATAAAGGTGCGGAGTGAGAACAATGTCAAAATCATGTCCGTCAATATAGGAGGCTAATTTTTTTCCCAATAAGGCGTTGGCAAAATAGACGGGAGATTTCCGTCTGGAACTTGAGATCAGCATTCCTGCTTTATAAATAAATCCAAAAAAGAATGGAATATGTTTTACTATGCCAACATACGCTCCGGCAACGGCATGGGAGGTGCGTTTCCCGGATAAAAGAAACATATCCATCATTTCTACTGTATGCCCTTTTGATTCGGCGGCCTCCTTTACAGCTCTTCCGGCACTGTTGTGTCCTTCACCCGTATCACAGGATAATATCAAAATTTTCATAAATCTATAGAATACCTTTCAAATTTCGGCTATAATCAGTGTAGCATATCGTATGTAAAATTACGAGAGAGAATTCTGGCGTAAGAATATCATTCAGGAGAGAGAGCATGAAACTATCAGAAAAAAAGGGAACAGAACAGTCAAAAAAGAAATCCGTCGGAAAAGCAAAGAAAGCATCTGAGGTAATAAAAGTTCCGGGAGACTGGCTTTATATGACACCACAGGAAATCGGTGTAAGACAGATATATGAAGCATTTGGGGAACAGGATGGCTATGAATTGGAAATCTGGGAAGATGCCGGAGTTCTTGAGATTGGAATGTCAGATGGAGCTTCTGTAGATATCGAGACAGCACAGATCCATCCAAAAGACGAGCTTACGGCTTCTTTTGCAGCAGAACATCAGGTGAAAACGGTTTTCCTAGTGACCTTTAAGCCGGAAACTTATGAGGAGGCAAAAAAGGTCATGCGCAGGATCATGGATAAAACCGGCGGATTTTTCTGCGGAGATACCGAAGACTTTACACCGATGTTAGCTTGATAAAATGGAATGGTTGAAACACAGGGAAGCCAGAATAGATAAATGAGAGGCAGGATACGGATGTGAACTTTGATTACATAAAAGAGGCAGAGCCTTCTACAGATGACTTGAGACAGCTATATGATTCATTGTATCAAAATTTGGAAAAAGCAGAGGAATTATATTGGACAAAACCACAGAGATGTGGCATGATGCTGCGCAGGGCAACGGAAAAGATCTGCCGTATTTATAATGGCTATTATGAGATCCATTTTCCGGAGAGTGCTACGCTGGAAGATTATCTCTGTTATACAGGAGATGATGATCATAATGCCATGGTCAGCCGTTTTTTAAGTGTTGTGCGCAAAGAGCAGAGAGATCGTCTGGAGTGGCTTCGCGTGTGGGGCGATGAATGTGTTTTTATGGAGGAAAATCCGGATCAGATCAGGCATAATGCGGATAAACTTTATCTGAATGTCAAAAAAATGATGGTGTACATGATGGAGGCAACAAAAGAAATGTGCCTGCGCATCGATCATATGGAGAATCTGCAGGGAAGAAGTTTTGCAGATGATATTTTGCCAGGTTATCAGTCAGAAGAAGAATTAGAGGCTTTGGAAGAACAGCGGCAGAAGGAACAGCGGAAGAGTTTCTGGTCATCCCTGTTTGGAAAGAAAGAAAAGTAGAAAATACAATGAAACAGTTTTGCAGGGCTGCCAATACGGAGGTGTAAATGAAAAAAATATTATCAGGTTCCTACTATATCGTATCACTTCTGGGCGTGCTGTTTGTTGTCGGCAGTTTTCTGTTTGCAACAAATGAAACACATTTCCGTAAGGGGGAGATCGCAGGACATCAGCAGATCATGCCACAGAGCATTACACAGGTAGATGAAATGACAAAAGAATACGTTTTCTCAGGAGAGCAGTTTACAGGGAAAAATATATGCCTTGCTTTTTATTCTATCCATCTTGGCATTGAAGTGTATGAAGATGGCGAGCTGATTTATGATCTGAAACCGGTGCCGGGGATTTTTGGTACAACACCCGGGTCTGTCTGGAATTTTCTGGAGATCGAGCCGGGTTGTGGGCAGGTCATTGTGAGGACACATGCTGCATACCGGAGAGTGGGCGGCGAGACCCTGTCTTTTTATATCGGCGAGGCAGTCGATGAGGTGCTGTATCTCATACGCAATTCTGCTATAGGTGCGTGTGTGTGTCTGCTGGAACTGGTAATCGGTATATTTCTGATCATGTATTTTATCATTGGCAATAAAGGGATACGCATTGAAAACTATGTTTTGTATTTTGGATTATTTGCAGTGCTGATGGGCGCATGGTCTTTGAATGAGACGGTGCTGATGGCGCTTCTGGTCAAAAATACAGTGGCAGGTTCTAATCTTGGGTATATTTTGATCATGCTTATGCCTGCACCTTTTGCGATGTTTGTGCAGGGTTTTTTAATGCCGGAAGATAAATGGGCTGCCGGATCAATCACATTTTTAAGTGTTTTGAATATGGCGGCATGCGTTCTGCTCCATATGACAGGAGTACTTGAATTTCGGAATGCTGTAACATTTACCCATATATTAATGGCTATGGATATCCTATATCTGGGATATGCATTGGTTCATTACGTGAAGAAGCACGGCATGGATAGGATTGCAAAGACGAATATTGTGGGAATTATCATTCTTTTTGCTGCATTTGCTGCAGATATTATATTTTTTTATGTTATTTCAACTGTTGTGGATATTCTGGGAAGAACAGGATTCCTTGTTTATATCTGTCTGCTGGCATGGCTTGCAGCATCAGATTCCATGGAAAAACTTCATGAAGGACAGAAAGCTGCCATCTATAAAGAACTGGCATTGAAGGATATTTTGACCGGACTTTACAGCAGGAATGCCTATGATGAATGGGAGAGAGACAATCAGCATCCGGACAAGACCGCCATTGTCATGTTAGATCTGAATAACCTGAAAAAGTGTAATGACCGGTATGGCCATGAGGCAGGCGATACCTACCTGAAAAAGGCATCGGAGATGATCACAAATGCATTTTCACAGGAGAATACAGTATATCGTATTGGTGGAGATGAATTCTGTGTGATCATGCCGGATGCAAAGGAAAATAGCATAGAAGGAGCAATGGACAGACTGAAAGAGCTTCAGAAGCAATACAAAGGAACAGATCATTCAGTGGAAGTGGAGATCGCCTGCGGCTATGCGTTCTATGATGACAATGTGGATCAGAGTTTTGTGGATACAAGAAAGAGGGCAGATACGCATATGTATGAAAATAAGCGTATGCTAAAGGGAAAGGAACCGCGTTAATTTAAAAATTGAATAATAAAAAGGATTCCCCTGCATACAATGTAAAAACAAGTATTGCAGGGGAATTTTTTTGAAAGGTTATATTGAGGAAAGAGCAATTGAGATAGCAAGATATATTATCGACAACAACACGACGGTAAGACAGGCAGCAAAGCATTTTGGGATATCGAAATCAACGGTACATAAGGATGTTACAGAACGTCTGGAAAAAATCAATGCATCTCTGGCAGCAGAGACAAGAAAAGTATTGGATGTCAATAAATCCGAGCGTCATATCCGCGGAGGGCTGGCGACGAAAGAAAAGTATTTACATATGCACGGGTAGAAGTGCAAATAAGGACAGTTTTTTAGATAAATATCATTATCAGGCATGGAAACAGCTTGCGGATAAGATAGGAGTTTATTTTGATGAGCAGATTAATGGAAGACTGCACGGAGTAAGCCGCATGGATAGTCTGGATAAAAGAAACGTTAGATGAACTTCGAAAACGCGGTTATATGCTTGCAATTGACTCCAGCAGCAAAAACACCAAAAAAATTTTGAAACAGATCGATTTGCAGGATTACTTTGATACGATCAGTGATGGAACAAATATCAAAAAATCAAAACCAGATCCGAAAGACTTCTTAAAAGCAGCAGAAATGCTTGGTCATGCACCGACAGACTGTCTGGTTGTCGAGGATGCTATGGCAGGAATTGAGGCAGCTTTTAAAGGTGGCTTTTTAAGTGTAGGACATAGCAAATCCGATTTTTAAAGATATATTGTGTCTGTAATTAGTAGAATTTCAATAAGTCTGATTTCAAGCAGATCGAGCGTGACATTCAATCTTAGGATTTCATCGGAACCTACAGTAACAAGGTGCTGATGAAATCATGGAGGGGATGTCTTTTTTGATAGTTCCAGTTCCTCGGTAGAGTTCGGTTCTAAGGTGCTCATGGCAATTCACTAGTCATAGACACTTTCCTGACTGTGGTTTACATAATGCTCTGATATTTTGTAAGAGCCAGAGGCAATATTCGAGAGGTTTAATTCCATATGAAGGTGGGGGCAGCGTCTGCAAACACGGTATAGCGGTCTGTTTCCGTCATGTCAAATCTTTCGCCATTCGCGTATAAATTGAATATTAGATGATTGTTTTGAATATGGAAATGTTGTAAGATGAATATACGAAAATATAAAGGAGCTGTTTATAAGTGAAAGATTATATTGTAAAAGAATTGGAACAAAGAATTTCTTCATTTCAGCAATTACCTTATTTGTTTGTAGGAACGGGATTTTCTATGCGTTATTCCCATGCACCTAGTTGGAATACCTTGCTATTTGATATATGGACGGTGATCAATCCAACCAAAAAAGAAAGAGATTTCAATAAATTAAAGCAAAAAATAGAGATGGATATCGCTTCAACAAAACCAGATTTAAATGCAGAAGAACAGAAGTATTATGTAAATCCGATACTTGCATCAGTTATTGAGAAAGAGTTCAATGATAGATATTATTCAGACGATGGATTTGACATAAACGTTTTTAGAGAAGATGAAAATGATGATATAATTGACAAGCATCTCAATCCATTTAAATATTTAGTTGCAAAGCAAACAAGCCAGATGACAATAGATGAAACAATGCCGGGATTTAAAGAGTTGGCATTCCTGACCAAAAATCAGAATAAGTTTGCGGGGATAATAACAACTAATTATGATGAATTGCTTGAAAAAATATTCAAAGATTTTTCTGTTTTAGTTGGTCAGGATAGTTTGTTGGTCGCTAATTCATTGAATATTTTCGAAATATTTAAAATACATGGATGTTGTAGTAAGCCGGATAGTATAATTCTGACAGAAAAGGATTATGCTAATTTTGAGAAAAAGTTAAAATATTTATCAGCAAAACTATTAACGATTTTTGTTGAACATCCTATCATTTTTATTGGGTATGGTTTGGGAGATGTTAACATTAGACAGATTTTTAGTGAAATAGCAGAATGTCTAACTGTTGAGCAGTTGGAGAAAATCAAAGATAATTTTATTTTTATTTCTCCAGCATTTGAAAAAGAGGAAGCTTTTAACAAGAATACGATGACATGGGGAAGCCGGTCAATTATTATTAATGAATTTGTACTGGAAGATTATAGTATCGTATACCAGACTTTAGCTAAAATACAAAGTTCCATGCCGATAAAATTGGCAAGAAAATTACAAGATATGGTGTGTAATTTTGTGTATTCGGCTGAAGCACAAAATAATATTTTGTTTGGAGATATTAATAGTCCTGATTTAGATGATGAAAAAGCTGCAATTTATTTTGGAAAAGCGGATACAGTAACTCAAATAGGGTTCAGCTATTTTGGAATAGATGAAATATTGGAAGATGTGCTTTTTGACAATAAGCCATATCTTGTTAATTCGCAGTTGATTGATAAAACATTTAAAAATATACGAAGCAGTGCTGGAAGTACGCTTTTACCAGTATATAAATATATTAAAGCGTTAGGTTACTCTTTGAGTAGTATTCCACTAAATTACAATATTATAGATGGATATGATGATCCAGATATTCGACCAACTTCATCGGACACGAAGAATTATATAAAAAAGGGCTCAAATTTTAATAGTATAAGAGAAATTGAGGAGACATATCCCAATCATATTCCAAAACAAGTTGCTAATATAAAGGAATTTGCAAGGAAAATTTCAACGGAAGAATTAGAAGATTATTTAAAGAAATATTATAACACAGAACTGTATCAGAGATATAAGTCATTATTTAGAAAATTAATAGCATTATACGATTTTAAAAAATATTCATAGAAATTAAAGAAGGTACAATCCCTTCAATTCAGATTTCTGAAAAGAAACCATCCAAGAAGTTCATATACCTTGTACTTTTAATGTATTACCTTTACAAGATTATTATACATAAAAAAAAGAAAAAAGCAATTGGTGATAATGCCAGTTTTAAGAATGAAAATTAGAAAAAAATCTACGTGTATACATTTGGATAGGGAAGAATAGGAGTGACAACGAATGAAAAACAAAAAATGGAAACAATTTGAAAAACTAACAGAACAATGTTATATGAATATGATTGGAGCCGATAAGGATGGGATCTGCTGGGAAAAGGCATTTGAGCTTTTAATGGAGATCGTCCGGGAAGAAAGACAAAAAGAACCGAACTGGTGTCAGGGAGTATACATGTTGGACGAAAACACAGATTATCAATATGATATTTCAGAATGGTTGGAAGATTGCCTGGATGAGATAGACATGAGAGAAGAGTATGAGGTACTTCTCGGTATGTGTGATACTTTGCTGAGTTTGTTTTCATGGCCAGACTACACAGGCTCTGATCTGAAATTCAGAAAAAGTTCTGTATTGGCGGCTCTTGGAAGAAATAAAGAAGCAGTATCCTTCTGCTGCAAATGGTTTGAAAAAGAACCGGAAAATATCATGGCAGCGACCGCTTATGTCTATGCATTGATCGGGGCAAAAGAATATGAAGCAGCAGAAAAACTGATTCATCAGTTCATCATAGACGAATCAGAATGTCTTGAAGAAAATGAAATTATGTTCCGTGCCGCAGCAAAGTATTATGCAGCAATAGGAGATAAAACCAAAAAGAAACAGTTAGATAAAGTGTTAAAAGAATACGAAACTTATGTGGACAGAATGATTGAAGAAGAATGGTTAGGCAGTGACGAAGATGGCTGGGAGGATGAAGAGCTGCCATTTGATTGAAAAAATTTAGGTATACACATAAATGAAAATGAGCTTAATGAGTAAATAGTCCTTGCATTTCTTTTATGCACGTGTATAATAAAATTGTTGTTGAAGGCAATACATCATCACATAAATGGTGTGGATAACTGAAAAGAATATATCATATGGCGGCGATTAGTGAGACAGCCGGCAGGATGATATTGGAAAACGGGGTGCTCGCACAGGCGGGCTGAGAGTAAGCGGATGCTTTAACCCAGAACCTGATTTGGATAATGCCAACGTAGGGAGATAATGAATCACAAGTGTGTTTTTTGTGTGCAGGAATCTTTGGTTGGGTTCCTGCATTTTTTTATGTAATAGGATTCAGGTGCCAAAAGGTCTGCGTTTAAGCTTATAATATAAAATAACAGAGGCAAACACCATGAACATCACAAGAGAACAGTTAAAATTATACGCTGTCACAGACCGTAGCTGGCTTGGCAGCGAGACACTGTATGAGCAGGTAGAGAAAGCATTAAAAGGCGGCGTGACCTTAGTGCAGCTTCGGGAGAAAACTCTTGATGAGGCTGCTTTTGAGAAAGAAGGACAGGAGTTATTAGAACTTTGTCATCATTATCACGTACCGCTTATCATCAATGACAACGTGGAACTTGCAAAAAAAATCCATGCAGACGGAGTTCACATCGGACAGTCTGATATGGAGATAAAAAATGCAAGAGAACTTCTTGGAGCAGATAAGATTATCGGCGTGACAGCAAAGACGATAGAGCAGGCGAAGGCAGCAGAAGCTGCCGGAGCAGATTATCTTGGAAGCGGAGCAGTTTTTGGAACAAGCACGAAAACCGATGCAAAACCGATGGAACTTTCTTTATTTCAGGAAATCTGTGAGAGTGTAACAATTCCGGTTGTTGCGATCGGAGGGATTAACGCAGACAATGTCCTTCGGCTGAGAGGCAGAAAGATGGCGGGAACAGCAGTTGTCAGCGGCATTTTCGCATGTGAAGATATTGAAAAAGGAACAAGAGAACTACTTGAAAAAGTAGAAAGTATCATTTAATTAGGTAGGAACTGCAGAGCAGTTTTTATATACAGCGGCAGATTGGGGGCACCACCTTAGGTCGCTATACAAAATTAATGCAAAAGAAGGATTTTTCTTCGGAAAAACAAGGAGGATTTTATGTTTACAGCATTAACAATCGCTGGAAGTGATTCCAGTGGAGGCGCCGGCATCCAGGCAGATATTAAGACTATGACCGCAAACCGCGTTTACGCGATGAGTGCGATCACGGCTTTGACTGCCCAGAATACGACCGGCGTAACAGATATTATGGAGGTGACTCCAAAGTTTTTGGCAGAGCAGCTGGATAGTATTTTTACGGATATCAATCCGGATGCAATTAAGACCGGGATGGTTTCGTCAAGTGAACTGATCGAGACGATTGCGGACAAACTGACAGAATACCACGCAAAAAATATTGTAGTGGATCCTGTTATGGTGGCTACCAGCGGAGCAAGACTTATCAGCGAGGAAGCCATTGGAACATTGAAAAGTAAATTATTGCCTCTGGCAACTGTTATCACTCCAAATATCCCGGAAGCAGAAGTGCTTTCAGAGATGGAGATTAAAACAGAAGCAGATATGGAAAAAGCAGCAGAGACCATCTGTAACACCTTAGGTTGTGCAGTTTTATTAAAGGGTGGACATCAGTTAAATGATGCCAATGATCTTCTTTTCCAGAAAGGGAAAGAGCCGGTATGGTTCCACGGAAAAAGAATTGACAATCCAAATACCCATGGAACAGGTTGTACCTTATCTTCCGCAATTGCATCAAATCTTGCAAAAGGAAGAGACTTGGAAACCTCTGTCAAGTATGCGAAAAACTATATTTCCGGCGCACTTGCCGATATGCTTGACCTTGGAAAAGGAAGCGGCCCTATGAATCATGCATTTGCAATCGAAGGAGAATATGAAAGATGAGTGAAAAAAGAACTTCCGTTTTTTCAAACGGCTTAATCTGGTTTGGGGCAGGAGTGTCTTTAGCTGAGATCCTGACCGGTACCTATTTCGCACCACTTGGTTTTGGAAGAGCAATGGCAGCAATTCTGCTCGGACACCTGATCGGCGGACTCATGATGTTTGCCGCAGGAATGATCGGGGCAAAAGAGCGGAAAAGTGCCATGGAAACTGTAAAAATGAGTTTCGGTGAGAAGGGAAGCCTTCTCTTTGCAGTATTAAACGTGCTGCAGCTTGTCGGCTGGACAGCGATCATGATCTATGATGGCGCACTCGCAGCAGACGGCCTGTTACATAGTGGCATATGGATCTGGGCAATTGTGATCGGACTTTTGATCATAGTGTGGATCTTTATCGGACTGACCAATCTTGGAAAGTTAAATACCGTTGCAATGACCGCACTTTTTGTACTGTCACTGGTACTTTTTAAGGTGATCTTCTTTAATACAGATTTTGTCATGCCGATTGCAGTAAGTGACGATATGATGACTTTTGGAGCTGCGGTAGAGCTTGCAGTCGCAATGCCTCTTTCCTGGTTACCACTTATCAGCGATTATACGAGAGAAGCAGAAAAACCATTCGCAGCAACCTTTACAAGTGTATTCGTATACAGCGTAGTCAGCATTTTTATGTACATGATCGGTATGGGAGCCGCTATTTTTACCGGAGAATACGATATCGCACAGATTATGTTAAAGACAGGTCTTGGCGTTGTGGGATTACTGATTATTGTATTCTCAACAGTTACAACAACGTTCTTAGATGCTTATTCCGCAGGAGTTTCCTGTGTTTCCATTTCTTCTAAAATTCAGGAGAAATGGGCAGCGATCATTGTTACAGTGATCGGAACGATCGCAGCAATCGTTTATCCAATGGATAATATTACAAACTTCTTATATCTGATCGGATCTGTTTTTGCTCCGATGATCGCAGTGCAGATTGCAGATTACTTCATTTTGAAGAAAGCGGATTCTGAAAAAAATGCTTTCCAGTGGCGTAATCTGATCGTATGGCTTGCCGGATTTATTATTTACCGCATGTTAATGCATGTAGATACTCCGCTTGGAAATACTCTGCCGGATATGGTGATCACAGTCGTTCTCTGCCTGATTGTGGAAAAGGTTGCAGAAGCAATGCGAAAATGAGGACGAAAGAATGAAAAAATCTAACTTAAAGAAATTAACAGTCACAGCAATTTTAGCAGCAGTAGCCGTAGTGGGAAGCTTATTTTCCTTCCCGGTATTCGGTTCAAAATGTGCACCGGTACAGCATATGGTAAATATTTTATGTGCAGTTACCGTAGGTCCTTGGTGGGCACTGGCACAGGCATTTATCGCATCTTTGATCCGTAACTTATTAGGACTTGGAAGCCCGCTTGCATTCCCGGGAAGTATGTGCGGTGCATTACTTGGCGGTCTGCTGTATAAATATGGAAAGAAACTTCCATTTGCTTACATTGGAGAAGTAGTGGGAACCGGTATTCTCGGCGGAATGCTTTCTTATCCGGTGGCATCTCTGATCATGGGAAATCAAAGTGCAGCACTGTTTACATTTGTTGTGCCGTTCCTTGTCAGTACCTGCGGCGGTACGATCCTGGCAGCTGTGATCACCGTTTCGATGGCGAAAATGGGTGTGCTTGCTAAGCTGCAGAACGGAGAAGTGTAGATGCGGATGGAGGTTTCAGATCAGAAAAATACCGGAATTTTTGCAGAAAAGATTGCTTCGCTGCATCAGGAAATAAAAAACAGGCGTCCGCTGGTGCAGTGCATCACCAATGCGGTGACCGTTAATGACTGTGCCAACATTCTGCTGGCAGCCGGTGCGTCCCCGACCATGGCACATCATCCGCAGGAGGCTGCTGAGATTTCCGCGGGGTGTGATGCACTGGTCTGCAATTTTGGGGCGATTGCGGATTATGAAGCGATGAAAAGTGCGGCACTTATGGCAACAAGGCTGGGGCATCCGATCGTGATCGATCCGGTCGGTGTATCCGGCTCCACTTACCGCAGGACAAAATGTATTGAGCTGATAAAAAAAGCCGGGGCAAGCTGCATCCGAGGGAATTATTCGGAGATTGCGGCACTGATCAAAAATGACAGAACGGTTGTCGGGGTGGATGCCATGCAGCAGCAGATCGATACACAGGCAATGCAGGAATTTGCCAGACAGAACAGACTGTTTCTGTGGGCATCCGGAGAGACGGACATTCTGACGGACGGCGAACGTCTGTGGTACTGTAAGAACGGCGATCCGCTGATGGCAAGGATCACAGGCAGCGGGTGTATGTCCTCGGCACTTTTAGGAGCCTTTCTTTCAATCGAAAATTCGCTGGAAAGTGTGGCGGCGTGCTGTGCATTTGTCGGTTTGGCAGGGGAGCTTGCGGCAGAAAAAACAGCTCAGGCACAGGGTGGAACGATGACCTTTCGCCTACAATTTATAGACACAATTTCGCTTATTTCATCACAAAACGAAATATTTTTAAAGAATAAGATCATAATTCCATAATTTTTAGCGAATAAAACAGGGTGGATATTTATACAAGTTGTGATATAATAGACTGGAA
>OLNX01000845.1_pt1 | contig 28821 bp, 34 predicted proteins | sample 1672611 | NCBI WGS metagenome assembly OLNX01 (sample SAMEA3136705, study PRJEB25190) | human gut metagenome | reverse complement strand
ATTCCTAATACACAAACCGTCATGAAAATAAAAAGCAATGCTCTCTTCATATGAATACCTCCTCAAATTCCGATTTGTCGAGCAGACATATTCAATCTGCTGTTAAAGGCATTATACCATATCAAAAGATAGATTGTCAAGTCAAGTGCAACAAAATCAACGAAAAAATTTATAAAGCACTTCGAGGGGAGTACGAAAACCAAGGCGTTTACGGGGACGATTATTGATGAGATCAACAATATGCTGAATAGATTCAATAATGAAATGCGACAAGACATCATTCTGCGTATATGACAGCGGATTCAGGAAAGAATGGGAATGGGCGCTTAATATCAGAAGCGTTATTGTTTTCGGCAGGATCCGTCCTGTGACCGACCCTGACCTTGCTAAGAAAATATGCAGAAAACTGTGTTATAAATTCACTGATGATGAGAGCTATATCAAGCATGAGCTGAAATTCTCAGGGTCGAATGTGCTTTGTCTGGAGCTTATTCCAGAACATATCACGGGAAAATTAGTAAACGAATCATAACAGCATAAAAAAGCAGCCCTTTCGAGCTGCTTTTTCTTATATATTAGAGTTTGTAAATATCAATTTTTCTCTGCATAGCACTTGAATGCGCTTTCACCTGCCGCAAGGTCGCTGCCGTCCTTTTTCATGGTAAATTTACTTATCAGAGGACAGATGATAAGCGATGAAAGCATTGTAAATGAACCGCAGTTAAGGGGAGACAAAATGTTCAGCTTCCAGCCCATTGCCTTTACACTCTCAACAAGTCCGGGGAACCAGCCCATGCTGAACATAACTGTATGCAGCACTGTCACACCAACGCCCCATACAAAGCACACGCCAACTGCTGTGCGGGATATCTTCTTAGAGAAAAGTCCCCAGAGGAAAGGCGCAAGGAACGCACCTGCCAGCGCACCCCATGAAATAGACATCAGCGTGGAAATGTATGCGTTCTTGTTCATGGCAAGAATTACGGAAAGTGCAAGGAACAAAACGATGAATACTCTTATCACAAGTATCTGCTGCTTGTCGGTCATATCCTTTTTGTAAGGCTTTATCATATCAATGGTCATAGTGGAGCTTGATGTAAGCACCAGAGATGAAAGAGTTGACATAGATGCGGAAAGCACCAGCACGATAAGTATTCCAAACAGCAGCTCGGGAAGAGCCTCTGTCATCATTGCGGGAATAATAGTGTCATACTGGAGTTTACCTGCGGCAGAGGTGCTTACGAAATTCTTGGTGGTATCCGCAGGATCGGTGGTGGAATAAATGCGTCCGAAGCCGCCGAGAAAATATGAGCCGCCTGCTACGACAATGGCAAAAATGGTGGAGATAATGCTTCCACGCTTAATTGCAGCATCGTCCTTGATAGCGTAGAACTTCTGTACCATCTGAGGAAGTCCCCATGTTCCGAGAGAGGTAAGAATTACTACTCCGAAAAGGTTAATGGGGTCAGGGCCGAAAAGGGAAGTGTATGTACCAGTGTTTCCGCTGTTGTCTGGTATCTGTGAAAGGGAGCCGACAGCTTCTGTAAGTCCGCCCTTGTGAGCCAGAACGCATACGACTACAGATGCAATGCCTATGAGCATGATGATTCCCTGAACGAAATCATTAAGTGCAGTAGCATGATATCCACCGAGAATTACGTATATTGCGGTGAACAGCGCCATCGCCACGATACAGGCGGAATAGGGTATATGGAAAGCTGTTTCAAAAAGACGTGACAGACCGTTATAAACGGAAGCTGTGTAGGGGATAAGGAAAATAAAAATGATTATCGCCGAGGAAAGCTTCAGCGGCTTTGACAGATATCGCTTTTCAAAGAACTCGGGCATGGTAGATGTCTGCAAATATTTAGACATTATTCTTGTGCGCTTTCCAAGCAGGAACCACGCAAGAAGTGAGCCGATGAACGCATTTCCCAGACCTATCCATGTGGATGCCAGACCGTATTCCCAGCCGAACTGTCCCGCATAGCCAACAAAAACTACCGCCGAGAAATAAGAAGTTCCGTATGCAAATGCTGTGAACCAAGGGCCGATGCTTCTTCCTCCAAGAACAAAATCATCCACGTTGGAAGTCTTTTTACGGCAGTAAATGCCTATGCCTACCATTATCGCCAGGTAAGCGATCAGTGTACCCCAAAGAACCATAAAAACAATCCTTTCATTTTCCTTTTATTTTATTGCATAATAGCTTTAAATCATACATACTTTAAATTTGCTTGACTTTAAACCATTAAAGTGCATATGGTATAATTTTTCGGGGATATTGTGAGGAATATCCCCGAAATAATGATAGATCAGATCACATATTATAAACGTCAACAGCGCTTAAAAGCTCGTGCTCACCCGACAGGACAGCTTCTGCCTTGTCATTGTCAGACGTTTTGATAACTATAGCAGCATTTTCGCCTGATGTAAGCGCATACATATACTTGATATCTATGCCGTTTTCGGAAAGCTGACCGCTGAGCCCTTTCAGTGCACCGAAATGATGGGGGAGCTTAACAGCTATAACATCACCAAGCACTGCTGAGAAACCTGATGCTGCCAGAGCATCCACCGCTGCGGCAGGCTGTGAAACTATCATTCTGAGCATTCCGTACTCACCTGTGTCGGAAAGGCTGATACATATGATATTGATATTTGCTGCGGACAGTGTTTCGGTGACTTCCTCAAGCCTGCCCAGTCTGTTTTCAATAAAAACCGTAAGCTGTTTCATTTGCACTCAATTCCTTTCATAAGATCAGTTCTGACCTTTTCTGTTATCGGTCACACGCTTTGCCTTGCCCTCAAAGCGCTTGAGAGTGTTGGGAGATTCCAGCTGGATAACAGCGTCAAGACCAAGCATTACACGAAGAGCTGACTTGAGCTTCAGGCGTATCCTTTCAAGCTCTGCATAATCGTCGGTCATCTTATCGGGAGCAAGTTCTACTCTGATAGTAAGAATATCCGAGTGATTCTTTCTGTCAACGATTATCTCGTAATGAGGGCCTATTTCCTCAGTCTTGAGCAGAACCTCTTCGATCTGGCTGGGGAATACGTTTACGCCCCTGATCTTGAGCATATCATCTGTTCTTCCGCTGAGATTTTCCATTCTTGCAGTGGTTCTTCCGCACTTGCAAGGCTCGTACATAAGACGGGTAATATCTCTTGTGCGGTATCTGATAAGCGGCAGAGCTTCCTTGGAGAGGCATGTAACGACCAGCTCGCCCTTTTCGCCTGCGGGGAGAACTTCGCCTGTTTCGGGGTCGATTATCTCGGCAAGGAAATGATCTTCATTGATGTGCATTCCGCAAAGCTCGGTACATTCGCCCGAAACACCTGGGCCAATAAGCTCGCTCATGCCATAGTTCTGTGTAATGGTAAGATTATCGCCGTAAAGCTTGTGCATCTCATCTCTCATAGCTTCGGTAAGCAGCTCGCTTCCAACAAGAGCTGTTTTGAGCTTCAGGTCAGTTTTGGGGTTAAGACCCATCTGAGTAGCCACCTCGCCGATACGGAGAGCATAGGAAGGTGTTGCAACCAGCAGAGTTGTACCGTAATCCTTCATGTACATTATCTGCTTTTCGGTGTTGCCTGTGGAAGAGGGGATAATGCAGGCACCTATTCTTTCAAGGCCGTTATGTAAGCCCAGCGCACCTGTGAACATACCGTATCCGAAGCATATCTGACAAACATCGCTGCTTTCCGCACCGCCTGCCACCGCAAGCCTTGCAACACATTCAGCCCACGTTTCCAGATCCTTTTTAGTATATCCTACAACAGTTGGCTTGCCTGTAGTTCCCGATGATGCGTGTATTCTTGCAAGCTGGCTCTTATCCACAGCAAAAAGGCCGAAAGGATAGTTGTCACGCATATCCTGCTTGGTTGTGAACGGGAGACGCTTCAGGTCATTGAGGCTTTTAACGTCCTCAGGCTTGATGCCTGCTTCGTCCATTTTTGCACGGTAAGGCGCAACCTTTTCATATACCGTTGAAACGACCTTTTTCAGCTTTTCAAGCTGTATAGCTTCGATCTCTTCACGAGAAAGAGTTTCTTCCTTTGCCCAAATCATTATATCAGCTCCTAAATTCAGCAAATTAAGTATTTTTTACAAAAAAACTAAAACACGTTAATTTTACCATAAAATAGAAGCAAAGTCAACCTTTTTTATAAAAAAAACCAAAAATCTTACAGTGCAGTTCCTTTAACAGGGATATACAGCGATGAGATATCTGCACCCTCCAGCTTAAGAAGCCTGAGCTTTTTATCTGTTCCGCCTGCATATCCCGTAAGATTTCCGCCTGCGCCAACTACTCTGTGGCAAGGCACGATAAGCGTAACAGGATTATGTCCCACAGCGCCTCCCACCGCCTGAGCCGACATTTTGGAAACACACTTTTGCTTTGCCATGATATCGGATATCTCACCGTATGTCATGGTATGACCGTAGGGGATAGTCAGCAGGATATCCCAGACTGCCCTGCGGAAAGGCGTTCCCGATAATTTGAGCGGCGGGGTAAAATCAGACTCTTTGCCGCCAAAATAAATATCCAGCCACCTTATCGCTTCGTCAAACACAGGAATATGCTTTTCCTCATGCTGTTTGGAAAGAGTTGCTGCAAAATATTTCTGTCCGTCAAACCAAAGCCCCGTAAGACCATCTTCACAGCCTGCCAGCGTAATGCCGCCAAGCGGGGAGTTATAATGATATGTATATTCCATGTTATTCACCGTTCCAACCGTATTTTTTCATATCCACACAGCCGTTTTCCTTAAATTCCACGCCCTCGTTTTCAAGCAATGAACGCTGCTCATCAAAACCCGGAGCAAGTCTGCCTGCGCTGTTAACGACTCTGTGGCAGGGATATTTTCCGTAATATTCCGCCATGCTCAGCACCTTGCCCACAAGACGTGAATTTTTCTCTCGACCGATAAGGCGTGCTATCTGACCGTATGAAGCGACTTTACCCTCAGGTATCTCCTCAACTGCGGACAGTATTTCATATATCAGCTCATCATTCAGTACACCTGACATAATTTTTCTCCATAAATTTTGTTATCAGCGCTTATTTTTGGGCGCATAATCCTTCATTCCCTCAACAGCGCCGCCCGATACCGCCCAGAAATACAAGCTTGCGGTGCTGCCGTAAGGGGACAGCCGCCTGCGATATTTTTCAAAAAGCTTTTTGTCTATTTTTCTGTGATGATACACCATGCGCATTCCACGCTGAATGGCAAGGTCGCCAAAGCTCAGTATGTCAGACCGCTGCATACAGAATAAAAGTATCATTTCGGCAGTCCATACACCAACGCCTTTGAGGGATGACAGCGCCTCAACAGCCTCTTCATCTGACATATGCCATACTGCGTCCAAACTGAATTCACCGCTGACGACTTTATGGGAAAAATCCTTTATATATTCAGCCTTGCGAAACGTCATACCCAAAGACTGAAGCTCAGCCGCATCAGCAGAATCAATGACCTCAGGCGTGACATGACCGTATTTTTCATTCATACGCAGCCATATGGTCTGCTGAGCCTTGGTGGATATCTGCTGACCTATGATGTGATGCACCACAGACGAAAACAAGTCCGTATCAACGGTTCGGTCAATGTGACCTACTTTGTCAATGACCTCGGCAAGCTTTTTATCCTTTGATCTTAAATATTCGATCTCTTTATCGCCGTATTGGAAATACATTTTTTCACCTGATTTATACTATTTTACTTATATTATAACAGCCAGGCTGATAATCTGTCAATGTTTTTAAGGCTGAAAGAAAGCAAATAAAAAAATCAGTCGGTTGAACGCTTAAAATCCACCGACTGAAATATGACTGGTGTTGTGGGTGACTTCCACCGCCCACACATCATATTGATTATAACCTATACAACCGAATTTGTCAAGTATGAAAGGATAATAAAAATGAAAAAATATATTATTAAAGATGTAGGTTCTTGTTTTGATGTTTATGAATTACTGCCAAATTGCAAGGAAAAATTGGTCTTTATTGGATTTTCAAAAGATGATTATACAATAGATTTGGTTAAAAAATGGCTTTATTCCAGATATAGCGGTAAATATAAAATACGTCCCCAACAAATTTTGTCAGAATAAAATTTCATTGCCTGTGCAGAAATGTGCAGGCAAATTTCTTGACACTGCGCCACAAATGCGGTATAATGAATGTTATGAATAAAAATAGAAAGGACGGAATTAAAGCTGTTCGTATGGATAAAAAAATATCTAATTTCGCATAATCAAAGTTAAATTTGCATACAGTCTATTGCCAAAGTCAATATATATTGTCTAAGCCAATCGGGGAGCGCTCCGACTGGCTTTTTTTATGCTCTCGTTCCCTGTGTCCCTTTTCGGTGTCGTGCTTCTTTTCTCCGTCTGGCTCTCCGCTCCGCCTGCTTCTCTCCTGCTGAAAAATTCACGGAAGCTCCATAGGTTTCCGCCCATCGGCTCCCATAATCTTCTAAGAGGTCGCCCCCCTCTCACGTCTGGCGGCGCCGTTTCTTTCGGATATAGCAACAGACCAGAGAGGACAGCCAACAGGCGGCACACCTCGGGGGGTGACCTCTTAAATGCCCGTACCCCCAGAGCCGAGGGGCGGAAATCTTGGAGGAGTCCGTGAAATTTTCAGCACGTGCAAACTGTAGGCGGAGAACCTGAGGGGAGCACTAGTGCGACCCGAAAAGGTTCGGAGCCGAAAGAAAAAGACAGACGGAGCGCACCCCGAAAAGATGTAAATTTTCGGAATGTGTCCGTAAATAGTCAGTGTGTTTACTTATCGCCCTTTGTATTGTTTGCTTTGAACAAAATACATTTTGTATTTGTTGCTTCTGCTAATATTATCTGTATTAGTTCATTTATTTTCAATCCCTTTTCTTCTGCCTTTTTAAATAATGCGTAATATGTTTCATCTGTTACATTTGAATATATTTGTTTCATTTTTTACTCCTTTTTAATTTTTTTTGTTAGTTAATCCTACTAAATAATCAATAGATACATCTAGTATTTCTGCAATTTTCATTAGATTTTCAAATTTTGGAAAACTTACACCAGTTTCATATTGTGTATATGACGGTCTTGATATATCCATTAAAATTGCCATTTCGTCTTGAGTTTTTTCTTTCTCCTTTCTAACTTCCGTTAATCTTTTGGGAAAAGCTGTTTTGTAATTCATTGTTTCACCTCCTGTTGTTTATAACTACATTATAGTCTTTTTTGGTTAAATTGTGGTAGTTTGCAACTACATTTTCTGTTAAAATGCCTATTGTAGTTTGTAACTACATATGCTATAATTCAATATGTAGTTACAAACTACATACATCAAAGCTAAAGATGAAAAAACTACAAAGGAAAAATGTTATCACCCCTCGGCGGCTGAGTGGTTAAGTTTCCACCCCCATTTTAAGAGTGGGGGAGTATTCAAACGGTTGTGCCGCCACAACTGCAAAGGCGGCAAATATTATTAAGGGGGTATATAAATATTGAAAGATACTCTTAAAGGCATTGTTGAGTTATTTTATTGGATTGCTCTTATCGTTCTTTTGATAATTTCTGTTATTGGTCTTTATCACGAGTTTAATCCACCTGATACAATTACTAAACATGGTTATGAGTACGAGCTACAGCATGACCCAGCAACTTCTATTGTCGAGTATAATTGCACATACGTCTTGAAAGAGACTGACGAATAAAGGGGGTATATAAATGAATTCTGATACTAAAAATTGTTTTCGTTGGACGTTTATATATTTAGTCGTTTTCGCTTCTTTTTTGCTTGGTCGTTTTATTTCAAATAAAATAATCAAGCAGGCACCAGAAACTATAGAAGTTAACGGCTTTGTGTATGAGCGACAGACCGAACCAGAGCAAACTATTGAAAAATACGGTTGCACATACGTCTTGAAAGAGACTGACGAATAAAGGGGGTATATAAATTGAATGTCTTTGAAATCTTCGTAAGCTTTGCCCAGTATCTCGGTACTATAAAAGCCGTGATAATGGTAGTGGCGTTTTATGGCGGTGATTTTATTCTTAAAAAATTGCCTGCCGTGCTTGATGAAAGCGCCCAGTCTGGCAACAAGCTTGCAAACTTCCTGCTTTACGATTTCCGCACAAAAAGATGTCCCGTTATATTTGAATGATAAAGGAGTTAAATAATCATGGAAAACACTAAAAAGCTTAGTCCCGCACCCTTTAAAACCTATCTGCTCGGCTATTACGCTGTGAGCGGCGGCACACTTGTTGACCCTAAAACAGGGGAAGTTAAAGATATCAAGCTTGATCGTTACGAGCTTCAGCTCCTGACCCCTACGAATATTGAAAAGTGGGGAGCGGATAAATTCGTTGGCTCTGCGGTTTCGGTTATCAATATTCCTTTTGATAAGGCTTTCGCATTTTTCGGCGTTGCTCCTGCTGAGTTCTCCCCCGAAAAGTGCATCGACCCCCTTGTTGGTTGCCCTGTGATTTTACACACCGCACCCGACAGCAAGGGTAAATTTAAGCTTAGAGGTATTACCGCAGATAATACATAACTCGAAAGGCGGTGTATTATGTGGACGATAACGTTACACTCGGCTTTTCCTTAGCCGCAGACAGCGGCGAATATGAAACGCTCACGCAGATGTTGCAGGAGCTTCAAACACAGAGCGGCACGCTGAAAGATATAGAGACAGCAACAACCGCTCAGAGCGAGAATATAGAAATGCTTCAAGGTCAATTAACTGAATGTTATAAACTGATAGCTTTCATCTTCTTGCTTCTTATCTGTTACGGAGTTTACAAGTTCTTTTCGGGCTTGTTAAATTCATAAATTTATTTCATTTCATTTTATTTTATGGAGGTACAAAACTATGTTCGCAACTCTTCTCATGGGCGCAGCTAATTTTATGGCACTTGCCGCTGATGCAGCTAATACCGCAGTCATTGACCTTTCGGGCGTTGACTTCACACCCATTGTAACCGCTATTAACTCCGCTGTTCCTGCGGTGCTCACCGCTATCATTCCTATCACTGGAACACGTAAGGTTATCAGCTTTATTATGGGCGCTGTTAAGGGTGCTTAATCTCCCTTGTGCCTTGGAGCGTTGCAGTTTTGTAACGCTCCTTTTTTTATCTTTTTGAAAGGTGGTTTAATATGAAAAGAATAATTTGCGTTATTCTTGCGGCGCTCCTGCTTCTTCCGTTCGGTGTGTCTGTGTATGCTTCTGATACTTCTGATGATGATTATGGTCTTGAAGTTCGTGCGTTTACGGAAGATGAATGGTTTGCTATGACATCACAGCAAAGAAATGCTTATTTTAATGCTGTTGTAAAAAAGAATGGCGGTTCTGCTCCAACTTTTTCATTTGATAGCCGTGTCGGCTCGTACATGGCGTACAAGTTTTATTGTGATTTATATAACGGTAAACTTAATGCTAAGATGTCTTTGCAATGGCTCGGTCTTGTCGATTTTAATTTGAAGATTGGCAATCCCCCAAATCATGGCGGTGATGGCTTCGGTGGTCATCGTAAGGATATTGATGAACAGTTTGAAGAATATGAAAAAGATTATCCTTATGCAGGTGTAAACGATAGTATTTGCTATAAGTTTTCCAATGGCTACTATATTACTTGGGATTATGTTATGGGCGGTCAATATGGCATGAATTTTGGTATGCCTGATGGCTCTACTCATAGTAAATACACTTATCAAATCCGTTTTTATTTGCATGATGAAAGTGGAAAAATGATTGAAAGTTGTTATAACTATGATAGTGGTATATCCTGTCCGTCCTGTTTTGAAAGTGCATTTCATAATTTTACTATACTTCCTAACGGTCGTTATGGTTATGATTACGAAAATAATGGTTGGGTACATCATGCGGATTGGGGATATCAAGAACACACATTTCCTTGGTATGATCGTTACGGTGAGGGTGAAGAAGATGAACCTACTGTTATTCCTGTCCCTATAACGCTTTATGATATTGATACAGGTGACACTATAAATGCTTTTCGAGAGGGCGACAATATCAATTATAATAACAACTATTATAATTACGGTGATACCGTAACTATTGGCGATAATACTTATACTACCTATTATAATTTTAATAATATGCCGCAGAATTATCAGAATGATTTTTATAATTATATTACTAATTATTATATCAATAACAATTATGGAAATGAAATTGATTTTGATGATAGCGAGATACTTAGCGCTCTTGGCTCTATTTATTCTAAATTGCAGGCAATTTTCACTAAAATGAATGCAGGATTTAATAATGTTGTTAAGGTGCTTAAAGACATCTTAAAACAGCTTAAAGACGTTAATGCTTCGCTTGATGATATTACCGAAAAGGACAAAGAGGAAAGCAAGGCTCTTTGGCTCGAACTCATAAAGGACTTTAAGACTAAGATATCATATGATCAGATTGAGGAGGGCATGAATAATATACAAACGGCTTTTTTTGCAAAACGTGATTATAGCACGAATGAAAAAGGGGCTGTTACTGTTGTTATTGAAAAAGATGATGTTGTTTTGCCCTCTTCTCTTCCTCAGTTGACAGTTGAAATCATGGGTCGGAAATATCGTTTGTATGATTGCGTTGGCTCTCTCGGCTCTGAAATAGATACTATACGTGGATTTATTGGCTTCTTCCTTGTAGTTGGCTTCATTGTTATGCTTTTTCGCTCTGCTCCGTCTGTTATTGGCGGCGTTTCCTCTTGCTCTGATGCCTTTAACGACTATTACAGTCAAAAAAATAAAAAGGGGGGTAATTGATTATGCTTTTGTTTATCTCAAAAGCTGTTATTGATATAATTCGCTTTATTCTCGGGCTGTTGCCTGATTGGGATATTCCCGCCGTTGAAGTTCCTCGCAGTATTGTTGAAATAGTTAACCTTTTGTATTATTTTCTCCCTATGAATACGTTGTCTATTTTGTTTTCTATAACTATTTTGATTACTGGATTCCGCCTTGTCCTTGCCATTATTACACGTGTGCTTGATTTCTTACAGATTATAAAGTGAGGTTGTTTTTATGGATATGATAACACCAGTATTAAACAGCATATTGAATTTTATGTTCAGCATAGCGCAGGCGTTTTTGTATGCGTTCCTTGCCGTGTTTGTTCCGCTCTGCGTGATGATATTCTTCAATTTTGTTTATCATGTTGTGGTTAAGCGGCAGAAGCTTCCACGCCGCAAGAAAAAGCGGACATTTCATTACAACGAACGTTTCAATCCTGTTAAGCTGATTTTTTGGGATTTTCCCAAAAGACTAATGCAGGACTATTTCAGCCGTAACCCCGATAATTTCGACATTTACGGCGTTCACGTTTTCGCAGGTGAGCAGGGAAGCGGCAAGAGCATCGCCGCCGTGCATTTCATCAAGTGTATTATGGAGCGTAACCCCTGCTGTTGCGTGGCTTCTAATATCAATCTTAACTTCCAGAACTCAAAAATTGAGGACTGGTCGGATATTCTTCAGACTTGTAACGGGGAAGATGGTCAAGTCATTTTCCTTGACGAGATACAAAACTGGTTTTCTTCCAACGAAAGCAAGAATTTTCCCCCTGAAATGCTTACAGAGATAACACAGCAACGCAAACAGCGTAAGTGCGTTGTAGGTACTTCCCAGGTGTTTACACGTATTTCTAAGCCTATCAGGGAGCAAATAACGCTATTGTACAAGCCTATGACTATTGCGGGCTGTTTAACTATTGTTCGTGTTTATAAAGTCGCTTTGAATGATGATGGAACGGTCAAGGACATGAAGCGGCGGCGTACATACGCATTTGTACATGATGATGAATTGCGCTCCTGCTATGATACATACGAAAAGGTTGAGCGTCTTTCTCTTAAAGGCTTTCAACCTCGCTCCGAACAGTTGCAGGACACAATTACACAAAAAATTAATATTTCAATGAAAGGGTAGGGGGAACGAAAGGCAGAGCCGCCCGCCCTTGGGCGGCGGCTCGCCTCGTTCCCCCTTACTTGATATATTAACCTCAAAAAGTACTCATTTTATCAAAAATAGGTGATTTTGATGATATCTGACTATTTGTATAACACAAAGTTGAAGATATATCCTGACCAAACTATTGTCGCCACATTTGCCAATCGTCCTAAATTTAGGACGATTTCAGATTATACATATTGTTCTAATAAACCTGGTAAAGCTCTTATGTCTTGGAGGTATGAAATAATGTTGAAATCTAATATAACGTACGATAATGGCTATATTTATACCGATTTTGAAACGGGTGAGTTGATTTATATATCACATTTAATGCCTGCTGATACCCTTTGTCTGACTGATAGACCTAATTTCCCAAAGCGCTCCGATAATGTAAAGCGTGCAAAAGATAAGATTTTTGATATTGTTGCTCTGAATGAATGGAGCTACTTTTTTACAGGAACGCTCGGCAGTACAAAATTTGACCCGACTAATGCAAAAGAAGCTCTTAAACCTGTGCAAAAGTGGCTTAATAATATGGTTACCCGGTACGGTTTAAAGTATGTTCTGGTCGCTGAGTATCAGCCCAAAAGCGGACGTATACATTGGCATGGATTTATAAATGATGCCTTGCAGGTCGTTGATAGTGGTACTCGCCTTGTTCCATGGGCTAAAAAGCCTAAAAAGATATCAACCATTATTAAAAAGGGATATGATCCTGCGCTGTATGATGATAGAGTTGTGTATAATCTTCCGCAGTGGCGTTTTGGCTGGTCAACTGCCATTAAGGCTTATAACGGCTCTCAGGCGTGCGCCCGTTACATAACCAAATATGTCACAAAAGAGGATAAGGCTATATTTGGGCGTTATTATTGGAGCAGTAAGAATATACGCCGTGAGCCTGATATCTGCCTGACTGATTTTGATTATGACAGCATATTTACTCAGGAATACAAAATACCACGTACAAGAGACAGTTATAAGTATTATACGTTCTTTGGGTCTGATATGTCTTTCTTTTGGAAAAATGACGGTAAATCGGATTTTGAGAAGATGACAGAATATAAGACTGCGGCTGATAACAGTTCGGCTATATTTGATATTATAGCCAATTTGGACGATTTTGATGAAATAGACAGCTTTAGCGATTTTGATGTTGTAGGGGGTTAAATCATGCGCAAAATGGATTTGTTGTCAGATTACATATATAACCGCCGTGTTTATTTGGAACGGGACATACAGCAGTTGCAGGAGAATTTGCGTTATCGTTCTATATCGTCCGTTGATTGTCTGGAGTTGATTATTGCACAGGAACGTCTCGCAATGTTTGTTGAGGTTACACGTGATGTAACTGAACTGTTGAAGATAAAGAACGGCATACCGCCGTAAAACGCACGTAAATGCCCCTAAAATCAATTATATGAAAGGTAGTGTAAATCCATGTTTGAATATTACGAGCGCATCACAGGCGGCACACTGAGCGGTTATATCACTGAATTGACGTTAAAAGGTCATTCTGATAATGAAATTGCAATGCTTCTCGGTGTCCGTTGGTCTTACCTGTTTTCGGGTTTAGGTTGGTTTGAATGGTCGCAGATTATCGCCGAATATCGGCAGATGCAGAGACGGCAACAGGCTTTCCCGAGGGAATTTGTAAAGGTATAATAAAAGAGCAGGGGAGTTATTCCCCCTGCTCCTGCTCTGGTCGTGTGAGCTTCTCGCCCATATCGGCGGCAATAAGTGCGTTGATGTAGGCGTTAAGGCTCATGCCCTTGCTTGCGGCGTGCGCTTGGATTTGCTCCGCTTGCCCTTTATACACTCTTATTGCTAAACGGTCATATGCTTTGGCGTTATATTTGTTTGTTGCCTTTGCTTGTGATTTGCTTACGCTCATTTATTATCACCTCGTAGATATTATAACACATGATATATACTGTTGTCATTATACAATATATACAATATAATGGTGTCATATTTGGCTATTATACCGCTTGATATAATGACGTCATTATGCTATAATATATATAGTGAGAGAGGGAATATCCCTTATGAAAGGAAGTGAGGAAATGAGCTTGACACCGTATGAGTGTAAACGCTTTGAGGAGCTTATAAGAGAGAATGAAAAGCTTCGATTAGAGCTTGAACAACTCAAAGCAGAGCTTGAAGCACTTAAAAAAGAGCAATAAAAAATGTAGTCGGTCAACCTTCTAAAGCACCGACTACATAAAACCTAAGTTTATAATCAACGTGGTGAATACTCTCACGTTCATCACATTGATTATAACCTATACAACCGAATTTGTCAAGTATGAAAGGATAATAAAAAATGAAAGCTTATAAAGTTGAATTTCTTATTCGCAAGCATGGGGAACATAATTATTTTGTTTATGTATCTGCTAATAATCAAAAAGTAGCGAAAGCAGTTGCAAAAAAACTTTGGGAAGATGGTTATAATTTTTCTCATATGTTTCATATTACTGCAAAACAGGCGGAAGTAGATGATGATCATTATGATTTTAATACATTTTATCGTGTAAATGAGATATAGCAAATAAAACACGCAATAAATGAGGTATAAAGAGCAGGGGAATTATTTCTCCTGTTCTTTTTTCTTGACACTGCGCCATAAATGCGGTATAATGAATGTTATGAATAAAAATAGAAAGGACGGAATTAAAACTGCTGGCATGGATAAAAAAATATCTAATTTCGCATAATTAAAGTTATGCGAAATTAGATAAGTAAAAATTATATTTAAACTCCATATTGCACAGTTTTATACCATATAAATGCTCTCAACAATACTTGATATAATATTAGACGCTCTTTTAGATTCGGCAAAAATGCTGCCATTTTTATACCTCACATTTTTGCTGATGGAATTTATCGAACATCACGCTGCCGATAAGCTTGCGCTCGCACTTGAAAAAGCAGGTCATTCAAACATCGGCGGAGCTGCTGTCGGTGCGGCTCTGGGCTGCGTTCCGCAATGTGGATTTTCCATTGCTGCATCAAATCTGTTTTCCAGCAGAATAATCGGCGCAGGCACACTTATGGCTGTCTTTATTTCCACCTCAGATGAAGCAATCCCCATCTTGCTTGCTCACCCTGACCAGATAAGTTCTCTCTGGAAGCTTATTGCTGCAAAGTTTATCATTGCCATAATCGCAGGCGCACTTTTCGGCATTCTCATAAAGTTTTTTGTAAAAGAACCCGATGATGCGGAATTCGACCAGATATGCACCACCTGCGGCTGTGGCAATCACAGCATATGGCTCTCGGCATTCCATCACACACTTGAGATTTTTGTGTTCATCTTAATTGTCAACCTCATAATGAACTCTATCATGGAATTTGCCGGTCAGGACAATGTATCCGCATTTTTGAACGGCATCGGATTTCTCCAACCGTTTGCATCAGCTCTTGTTGGTCTTATCCCCAACTGTGCAGCATCTGTAATTATAACAGAGCTGTATGCCAGCGGAAGCATCTCCTTCGGAACTGCCGTAGGCGGACTTTGCACTGGTGCAGGCGTGGGACTTGCAGTGCTTTTTAAGACAAACAAGAACCTGAAAGAAAATATCATTTTCCTTGTATATCTGTATTTTATAGGCGTTCTCAGCGGCTCTGTACTTAATCTTTTCTGCTGAGTTTTAAATTGATCTGAGAGGACGGTTTTCAGCGTGACTGATCTGAAACAGTTTATAAAGCAAGAGGCTGTTGCAATAATCGCATTCATAGCCGCTATTATTTCCTGTATTTTTGTTCCTGTAACAAATTATGTTTCTTATATTGATACCGACCTTATCGGTGTTATGTTCGGATTTATGGCTGTTGTTGCAGGCTTTTCGGTAAATAATGTTTTCAAAGTTCTTTCAGAACAGGTTGCCGCACTTGCCAAGGACACAAGAAATCTTGCTCTTGCGCTGGTTTTCATGGTATTTTTCATGTCCATGCTCATCACCAACGATGTTGCTCTTATTGCATTTATCCCGTTTACCGTAATGATGTACGAAAAAATAGACAAGTCCCCTGTTTATGTTATCGTGCTGCAGACTGTTGCGGCTAATATGGGCAGCGCATTTACACCATTCGGCAATCCGCAGAATCTGTACCTTTTTTCTGCCTCAAAGATGACATCTTCGGAGTTTTTCTCTCTGACGCTTCCCGTTACGGCAGTAAGTATGCTGATGCTTTTTATAGGCTGCATGATGATAAAAAAAGAGCCTATTTTTTTGGAAAAGGACGAACAAAAGGCAACTGTCCAGAACCCCAAATACCTGCTGCTGTATGCTGCGTTGTTTATTTTATGTATTCTTTCCGTTTTCAATGTAGTTGACACAATAAGCGTTTTTGCGTCGGTCTGTGTCGTGGTGGCAATAACCCAGCCCAGCGTTTTTGTAAAGGTAGATTACGGCCTGCTTGCCACATTCGCCTGCTTTTTCATTTTTGTGGGAAATGTCAAGAATATTCCCGAGGTAACTCAGTTTATAAGTAGCGTGATATCGGGTCACGAGTTTGAAAGCTCCGTTCTTTGCAGCCAGATAATTTCCAATGTCCCCACTTCCGTTATGCTTTCGGCTTTCACAGATGATTACAAGTCCCTTATCCTCGGAACCGATATCGGCGGTCTGGGAACCCTAATAGCTTCCCTTGCGAGCCTGATATCCTACAAAAGCTATCTGCGCTCAGAAAAATCCGACTCAAAGAAGTTCATCAACTGCTTTACAATAGTGAACATAATTTTCCTTGCCGTACTCGTTCCCCTGGCAAAATTCGTAATACTTAAATAACTTAAATAAATGAGGGCTGATAAAATGGAATACATGAAGTTCAGGGATAAAAGTCTCACAATCGGAGAAAGAATAGATGATTTGCTGGGCAGGCTCACTGTTGACGAAAAGATAAATATGCTTTCTTCGGTTCAGTGCGAGGTGCCAAGGCTCGGTGTCGGAAAATGGACTATCGGCTGTGAAGCTGCCAGAGGCTTTGTGTCAAAAGACCCGAATGAGGTCTCCACAGTATTCCCTCAGCCCATCGGAATGGCATCGACATTTGACAAGGAGCTTATGCGAAAGATAGGCGAAATCGCAGGCGACGAAACAAGGCATTATTATAAGCAGGATCCCACAGGCAGGCTTATGCTCTGGGGCCCCACTGTTGATATGGAACGCAATCCCCTATGGGGAAGAACTGAGGAAGCCTACGGAGAAGACCCTTGCCTTGCAGGTGAGATGTCAAAGGAATACACCATCGGTCTTGCAGGTGCTGCTCACAGTGAAGAGCCTGCCGACAAGGATATCAGGGACTGCCGCACAGACGAAAGCGGAGTTCTGCTGAAAACTCTCCCCACCCTTAAACATTTCTGCGCCAATAACAACGAAAAAGACCGTATGTGCGGAAATTCCGATGTTACCGTGAAGCTGCTCCACGAATACTATTACCGTGCGTTCAAGCCTGCTCTCACGGAGGGCGGCGCTCACGCTGTAATGGCTGCCTATAACAAGATCGGCGGCGTTCCCGGGGATATGAACCCCGATATGCAGCACGTCCTTAAAGATGAGTGGAAAATGGACTTGGCAGTAAGTGACGGCGGAGCTTTTTCCCAGAATTATCTTGAACACGGCTATACAAATTCTCACGCCGAATCACTGGCGCTGTGCATAAAGAACGGTACCGATACCATGACCGATGATGGCCGCATGGTAGCTGCCGCTGCAAGAGATGCACTGAATAAAGGGCTTATTTCTGAAAATGATATCAACAAGGCTGTGGGAAATGTTCTGCTGGGACGGTTCAGGCTGGGCGAATTTGATGACAGACACAAATATTCCGATACCGACACTTTGCCTGACAGCGAATACGCCCGCACAATAAACAGGCAGGCAGCTTATGAGCAGATTTGCCTGTTAAAAAATAACGGCATTTTACCATTAACAAGTGAAAAATTATCTGTCAGCGGAGAAAAGAGAAAAATTCTTATTGCAGGGCCGATAGCTGATGAAAATTACCGTGACTGGTACACAGGCGTGGCATCTTATGCCATTTCTGTACGAAAAGCATTTGAAATGCACTTTGGCAAGGAAGCGCTTTCCTTTGATAACGGATACGACTATGTTGCCGTAAAATCCAAAGCAAACGGAAAATATATGTCTGTAAGCGATGACGGAAAAATAAACTTTTCTGCCGATAAGATCACCGAACGTGAGCTTTTCGAGCTTCACAAATGGGACAAGAGCGTTTATAATTTCAAATCTCTGTTCAATGGCAAATATGTCACCGAAAACGGCACATACTCCGCTTCCTCGGAAACACCATACGAATGGTTTATAAAAGAATGGTTCAAGCCCCACGAATACGGCGAATATGTTTATTTTGAATCGTGGCATGATGACTCGGTTTATGTTAATGAAAATGGAGAGCTTGCCGTAAAGCCAACCTGCCGCCCCTCCGAGAATAGGCTTTTCACTATTGAAACTGTTTCAAGAGGAACAGAAAGACTTCATGCGCTGGCGCACAAGTCGGATATTGTGATATACTGTGCAGGAAATCACCCGATGCAGGTGGCAAGGGAATGTTATGATAGGGAAACTCTTGCTCTCCCCTCTCATCAGCATGAGCAGATAATGAGCCTGCCCTCCGAAAAGCTTGTGCTTATGCTTATATCAAGTTACCCTTACGCCATAGTCAGCGAAAGCAAGCACGCTTCGGCGGTAATTTACTCCTCCCACTGCGGTGCAGAGATGGGAAATGCTGTGTATTCGACCATATTCGGTGAAAATAATCCCGCCGCAAGATGTCCTATCACATGGTACAGATCAGAGCATGAGCTTCCCGATATCAAGGAGTATGATATCATCACATCACGCTCAACATATATGTATTATGACGGCGAGCCGCTTTATCCCTTTGGATTTGGCTTATCATACTCCAGCTTTGAATATTCTGATCTTACGGTGAATGCGCTTGACGACTGCATAAAAATATCCGTAAATGTAAAAAACACCTCCGACACAGATGGAGATGAAGTGGTTCAGATATATTTCTCTGCGGACACTGCCCCCGAAAGAATATCTAAGCTCTGCGGATTTGAAAGAGTCACCATAAAAGCGGGCGAAACCGCCAAATTATCCCTTGAAATTCCCAAGGAACGCCTTGAAGCCTACAGCACCGTTAACGGTAGAATGGAAATTTTCAGCGGAAAATACACATTTATGGCAGGCGCTTCAAGCAAGGATATACGCTGCACGGCTGATGTGATGATATCAGGGGCAGAGGCTTCTTTCAGAAAATGCGGTGAAACTTTTTACTGTAAAAATAATGACAGTATCTTCAGAGGTTCCCTCGGATTTTCCAATGCGAAAAACGACTGGTATGTAAAATTCGGCGACTGGGGCGGAAATGTCTCATTTGAAAGCTGTCAGTTTGACGGCGCAGATCATATGATAGTATATGCTTCAGCCCCCTGCTCCCCTGCCAGAATTGAAATTATCTGCAACGGCAGCTGCATAGGCTCGGCTGAGATACCCCCGTCAGCCTCATGGGACGATTTCCATGAAATAAAAATCCCCCTTGAAAAAGCTCCTGACAACACTGTGGAATTTAATTTGCAAGGAATGTCAGCAGTTTACAGCTTTATGGCAATGAAAGATGAATAACACGATTTCACTTGCTTTTTATACATCAATGCTGTATAATGTAAATATGAGTAACCTGATCGCCTATAACGATCATAACTCTGAGAAAGGATGGCCGTAATATTGAAAAAAGTGAAAAGAATTGCTGCTTTTGCTGCCGCACTGCTTACCGCAGCGGCTATCCCCTGCTCAACATATGCGGACGACGAAATGATAATCGAGATAATCCCCGAAACTGCCGACACCATCGTAACAGTCAAGCCTGAAAAGGACAAGACTAAGATAAGCCCCTATATTTTCGGCATAAACGACAAGGGAAATATAGCGGGCATATCCCCTACAGTTATAAAGCAGACGGGCACATCTCTTTCAACCTACAACTGGGAGACAAATTTCTCAAATCCCGGAACAAGCGGCAATAACTCAAACGATATATCGCTGGTAGATAATTTTCCATCCAGCAAATGGAGCTCACCTGCGCTTTACACTGATTCACTTGTTACCCGTGGAATGATGAACAATATTCCCGTAAGGCTGGTAACTCTCCAGCTGATGGGATATGTCTCCAAGGATTCCATGGGTATCGTTTCTGACGATGCTTTGTCGAAGCAGACAAGATGGTGTACCGTGCAGTTCCATAAAAACGACACATATCTTAATCAGCCCGACACTGACGATGACGTGGTCTATATGGACGAATATGTGAGCTATCTGGTAAACCGCTACGGTTCAGCCATGGAGGGCGGAATAAACGGATATTTCCTTGACAGCGAGCCTGATAAGTGGGCTGAGAATTTCTCGGTGCTGGGTCTTGACCAGATAACCCCCGACGAGCTATTGTATCGTTCTGCGGAGCTTGCATATGCAGTCAAGACTATTGACAACAAGGCTTTTATATTCGGTCCGTCAGTCAGCGGGCTTCAGGGCTGCATAAATCTGAACAATTCAGACGCATGGGGCAGCCGTTCGGATAATGAGTATTCATGGTTTATAGATAATTACCTCTCGTATATGTATATGCGTGGCGATCAGGTGGGTTATCGTCTGCTGGACGTTCTGGATTTGCACTATTACACCGAAGCGCTTACTCCCGTGGGCATTCCTGTGCTCACAAGCAGCGATGAGTTCAGCAACGCTTACCGTATGCAGGCGGTCCGAACACTATGGGATTCGGACTACACGGAAAACAGCGTTTCAGTGCTTATGAACAAGCAGTTCACCCCGCTTATCCCCACATTGCAGGCTTCTATAAGAATGAATTATCCCGGAACTCGTCTTTCATTCTCTGAATATGACTTTGGCGGCGGAGACAATATGAGCGGTGCCATTGCCGAGACAGATGTGCTGGGAACCTTTGCAAAGGAAGGCGTTTACCTTGCCTGCCTGTCCCCTGTTTCGGATGATTACAGCTTCCAGAAGGCTGCCATGAATCTTTTCACCGACTATGACGGTGAGGGCACAAAGTTCGGAGATGCGCTTGTATATTCTGACAACGACGATGATACAATGAGCTCGGTATATGCGGCTGTGGATAATGATGACCCTGAAGTGCTGCGTCTTATACTCACAAACAAAAACATGGTGAATACGAAGAATTTCAACATAAATATCAAGTCATCTCAGTATGATTATGAGCTTTCCGAAGCATACCGCATAGATGAAAATGCGGACATTGTAAACATCGGAACGGACAGCTTTGAGTATGGCAGCAACACCGTAAGCTTTGATGCAGATACAATGTCCGTTTATATGCTGGTGCTCAGAAGCGTTGGCGAGGAGCTTATTTCCGAGGACAGCAGCGAAAGCGTATGGAACACAGAAGCTTCACAGGCAAATGAAGATGATAAGATCATAACCGAAAATCCTCATGGTACTACCGAAAGCGTGACAGTTTTACAAAGCTCAGAGGCTGTTACCGAAGACACCAATCCTGCGGACGCAACAGTTCCTGACCTTATCGAAACTTCTCAGTCAGTTGCAGAAACCGTTACAGTTTCAGCAACGGATGAAGAAACTGCCCAGTCATCTGACAGCGACATATCGGAAGCGGAAGAATCCGATGAAAATGGTGACGAAGAGGCTAAAACAGTTGCCACACCTGTCAAGGTGATAGTATTGTCACTGGCTGCCTGCGTTGGTGCAGGAATATTCTATGTTCTTATTATAGATAAAAAGTAAGATAAACCATAAAAAAGCAACAGGCTATGCGAAAAGTGCAGCCTGTTGCTTTTTTATTTACGTATAACACAGGAAGCTTTGAAGCATTAACAAAACAAAGGCTCACGGAAAAATATCCGTGAGCCTTTGCTTTAATCGTGATCTTTGATATATGATTTATGCGAATCGGAGGGATTTAATGAGGGCTTCATGCAGTCCTTGGTAAATCCATCTGCCTTGGCATGGTAATGAGCTGTTCCTCTGTTATCATGCTTTGGTGAAAGACGGCAGTCCGTATCCTGTGAGGTATGAGCTGTAAAGTCTTTATGACCGTTATTATTCTTGCTGAAATTCATTCAGTGCCTCCATAAATCAGTTGGCGAAATCAAACGCAGCCCTGAGCCTTCATAGCTTCAGCAACCTTCAGGAAGCCTGCAATGTTTGCACCTGCCATGTAGTTGCCTTCCATGCCATACTCCTTAGCAGCGCTGTCGCAAGCATTGAAGATGGAAACCATGATGTTGTGGAGCTTAGCGTCAACTTCCTCGAATGTCCAGGAAAGTCTTTCGCTGTTCTGGCTCATTTCGAGACCGGAAGTAGCTACGCCGCCTGCATTGGCAGCCTTTGCAGGACCATAGAGGAGACCGCTTGCAAGGTATGTGTTGATAGCGTCGGGAGTAGAAGGCATATTAGCACCCTCTGCGATAGCAAATGCGCCGTTAGCAACGATAGCCTTTGCGCCTTCGCCGTCGATCTCGTTCTGAGTTGCGCAGGGAAGAGCAATATCAAGCTTGATATTGCCTGCGTTGCACTTAAGTGTCCAAACGCTGCCCTCATGGTACTCAGCATTCTTGTGAGAAGTTCTGCCGATGTACTCCTTGATTCTGCCTCTCTCAACTTCCTTGATCTGCTGAACGAGCTCAAGCTCGATTCCGTCGGGATCGTAGATGTAGCCGTTGGAGTCGGAAACTGTGATTACCTTAGCGCCAAGAGTTGTAGCCTTCTGGCAAGCGTAAATAGCAACGTTTCCGGAACCGGAGATAACAACGGTCTTGCCCTCGAAGGACTTGCCGTTAGCCTTAAGCATTTCGTTGGTGAAGTAGCAGAGACCGTAACCTGTAGCCTCTGTTCTTGCGAGAGAACCGCCGTAGGTAAGACCCTTACCTGTGAGAACGCCTGTGAACTCGTTGCGGAGTCTCTTATACTGACCGAACATATAGCCGATCTCACGTCCGCCTGTACCGATGTCACCGGCAGGAACGTCTGTGTCAGCACCGATGTGCTTGCAAAGCTCAGTCATGAAGCTCTGGCAGAAACGCATAACCTCTCCGTCGCTCTTACCCTTAGGATCGAAGTCGGAGCCGCCCTTGCCGCCGCCCATAGGGAGGGTTGTAAGGCTGTTCTTGAATACCTGCTCAAAGCCGAGGAACTTGATAATACCGATATAAACGGAGGGGTGAAGTCTGATACCGCCCTTGTAAGGACCGATTGCAGAGTTGAACTGTACTCTGAAACCACGGTTTACCTGTACCTTGCCGTTGTCGTCAACCCAAGGAACACGGAAAATGATCTGTCTTTCAGGCTCAACGAGTCTGTCAAGAACGCCTGCCTCAACGAGATCGGGTCTCTTGTTGATAACGGGCTCGAGGGTCTCAATAACCTCTGTAACAGCCTGAATGAATTCGGGCTCACCCTGATTACGCTTCTTAACATTTTCCAGTAAATTGATAAGATATGTGTTGGTTAACGCCATTGTTAACAACCTCCCTGTATAATTTTCTCCATGCGAAAACTTCCATCACATAAAGACTGAGTTTATTATAACACCTTTATTCAGATTTTGCAAGATGTAAAACGCAAGTTTGCAAAAAAAATCCTGCATATTTTTTGAGCATTTTTAACAAAATTCTCAAAGCGTTATTTACACAGAGTCAAAATCACATTACGGCAGTGTAAATATCGTTCTTTCTCACTCCTGTTATCCTTGCGGCTTCCTTGCAGGCATCGGACATCTTTGCACCGCCCTCAATGAGCTTGCGTGCAATATCGGCGGCTTCTTCCACCGAATATTCATCTTTCAGCTCTTCAGCGCTCATGCCCTCCACCACAAGCACATACTCCCCTCTCGGAGCATTCTGCTCATAGTATTCTATCGCCTGAGAAAGCGTTGTACGCATTACTTCTTCATGTATCTTTGTAAGTTCACGGCATATGGATATGCGTCTGTCACCAAAATATTTCAGCATATCCTCAAGAGTTGACCTGAGCTTATGTGGTGCCTCATAAAAAATCAGCGTGTGAGTATCCTTGGATACGGATTTAAGATGCTCAAATCTCTGCTTCTTTGTGACGGAAAGGAAGCCTTCAAATGCAAAACGTGATGCAGGGATACCGCACACCGCCGCCGCCGTTGCCATTGCCGTAGGTCCCGGAACAGCTTCCACGGGGATATCAAGGTCTCTGCACATTCTGACCAGATCCTCGCCCGGATCGGAGATACAGGGCATACCTGCATCGGTTACCACCGCACAGCTCTCCCCGCTTTGCAGGCGGCTTATGATATTTTCCGAAACGTGTGATGCAGAATGCTCGTGATAGCTGAGCAAAGGCTTTTTTATATCAAAATGATTGAGAAGCTTGACGGTAACTCTTGTATCCTCGGCACAGATGAAATCCACTTCCGACAAGATCCTGACAGCTCTGTAGGTGATATCCTCCAGATTGCCGATGGGTGTTCCCACAACGTAAAGTTTTCCTGGCATTTTATTCAGTCCTTTCATCGGTCTTTCCGTAGATCTGTGCAAGCTCTGGGCTTATTCCCCCGCTTCCGCTGATATAAAGCTGCGGAAGCACCTGCATAAATGAGCCGCCGCCCTTTCTTCCTTCAATAAGGAAAAGCCATGGAGCATCACTGGGCGATTTTGATACGAACCGCAGATATTTCGGCTCGATATCATTGTCACGCATGGCGCACATAACGTCCGCCAGACGCTCGGGACGGTTGCACAGACACAGCCTGCCGCCGTATTTCAGGAGCTTATTTCCGGCAGCGCACACGTCAGATATGTTGCACAATATCTCGTGACGGGCTATCTTGTGAGCCGAAAGCTCGCTTTCAATGCCCGCTTTGGCTGCCTTATAGGGCGGGTTGCAGGTGACAAGGTCACATCTGCCCAGCGGAGCATCGTTTGTAAGTGCTTTCAGATCCATAAGCAAGGGATATGTCTCTTTCAGCCCAGAGCGGCTCACAGTCAGCTCAAACTGCTCTATCGCCTGCGGCTGAATATCCACGCCATATACCTGCTTAGGCTCATATCTCAGGCGCATGAGAACGGCAATTATTCCGCAGCCTGTGCCAAGGTCGCAGACAATATCCTTGTGGCGTGCTTTGGCAAAATCAGCCAGCAAAAATGCGTCAGTGCCGAAGGTATGCTCCTTTGTGACGCATATCTCACAGCTTTCTCCCAGCTTTTCAAATGTATTAAAATCAGACATTTAATGTCTCCTTGTTATAAGATTTATGTTTCATATCTATTTCCTTGGAAATAGGTATGAAGTACTCCAAAATTCATTAAATGTGCAGAACATCATCAGAACTTTTTCAGAGATTCACGATGCACCGATTCAATATTATCGCAAAGGAAATTGTAGAAATCAACAGCTGCAGCTGACTCGGTATTGTTGCATACGACCGTTATCTCCCTTCGGCAGTCGGGCACGGAAATTGGCAGCAGAGCAACATTATCGGTGTTGATATCTCCCCATGTATAAGCAGGCCAGAAGCCGATACCCATTCCCGAACCGATAAGGTCACGTACCGTTGAGGGCGAATCGCTTTCGAATATCACATTGGGTACAAAGCCCACAGTACGGCAGAACGTGTCGCATATTGAATGAAAAGGCTTGGAGCCTGACAGGCTGATAAAACCTTCACCTTTGGCATCGGAAAGATTAACAAAATTCTGTCTGGCATAATTGGAATCAGCAGGCACCGCCAGCCGTATCTCCTCCGTAAAGCTCCTGTAAAGGCAGTTCTTCGGGATATTGGGGGTAAGTCCTGTAAATTCAGTCGAGACTGTGCAGTCGCAATTTTCCTCATCAGCACTCTGATACAGATGAAACTTTATATCGGGATTAAGCTTTTTATATTTGATAATAAGTTCAGTGACCAGAAGAGATGCAGCAATAATATTGACACGTATGGTCTTTTCTTCAAGGTCAGCAATTCTTGTAAGGTCATCAGGAATACGCTCAAGTGTTTTGAGTACAACACCCAGCTGCCTGTGCAGATATTCCCCGCATCTGCTGAGAACAACGCTTCGTCCTCTGCGTTCAAACAGCTTTACACCGAGCTCGTTTTCAAGCCTCTTAACAGACTGTGTAAGTGCAGGCTGCGCAATATGAAGCTTTTCGGCAGCCTTGGTTATCTGACCGCATTCAGCGGCTACATAAAAATATTTAAGCTGTGTTAATTCCATATATGTGCTATCCTTTCGCAGGCGGCATTATATCTAATATGTTTTGCCAAGTAAAATTATATCACCGCAGCATAAAAAAGTCAAGAAATGAAGAGCAGGCAAAAAAATAAACGGTTCAGATAAAATCCAAACCGTTTATTTGGCGCAGAAGGAGGGATTTGAACCCTCGCGCCGGTTTCCCGACCTACGCCCTTAGCAGGGGCGCCTCGTCACCACTTGAGTACTTCTGCATAATGGTAACAAAATTAAATATATAGGAAAAATGTTGGCGGAGAGGGTGGGATTCGAACCCACGGTCCCTTCCGGGATCACCGGTTTTCAAGACCGGCTCCTTAAACCGCTCGGACACCTCTCCATAAGTATTTAATTGGTCGCTATCGCTAACGACAAGATATATAATACAATACAATCAAAGGTTTGTCAACACTTTTTTTAAAAAATAATGGAATTTTTTTAGAGGCGGTTGTAAATTTATGCAACCGCCTTTAGTTTGTCGGTTTTCTTGTAATTAAACATATGTAATATTCTTTTTCTGAACCTCTCGAAATTCTGATAACCATAGGTGTTTCTTTTCAGTACCTTAATTTTGTTGTTGCAACCTTCGGTGAACCTGTTTGTATATGGATAATCAAATGTGTTTAGTATTGATTTTCCCCAGTTCATAATAGTAACCCGATAATATTTTGGTACAAAAGAATTATCCTCAGCAAAGCGTTTGCCGTAATGTTTGCACACGTATCTCCTATGATTATGCATTAAAATAACATATTTTCCGAATGCGGAAATATCTTTTATCTTTCTTATGCGATAATCGTGAACGATGTTGTTTGATGAGAACAACAAGGGCAATTATGCGGTTTCACGGGCAATTGGGTATATATTAATGTTTTAGATTCAGGTTTTTCAATTATTATTTTACACTAATGCTGCTTTCTCCCATTTGCACAATTAAATTAGTCTACCTGCGCCTCAAAGCTTGTGAACTGCTCGTCCGAATCGGTTGAAACTCTCAAATCGTGGAATAACTGCGAATGGCTTTCGTAAATCAAAGAAATACTGCGATTTATTTCGTTTTTTGAATCTTTTTTGTGTCTATTTTTACCGGAATGGTACAATATCATCTTCTTTGTTTTTTGCGCAAAAATTTATTTGCATTTTTTAATAATCTCGCGGATATAATTTTGTATTTTTCAACCTTTTATATTTTGGTGAGTGTAATAAAAGATGATAAAATTTTAAAAAGATATATACGAATATAAAAAAATGTGATATAATTTGATATAAAGAGTAGAAATCTTACTTTTTTACTCTGATGATAAAAGATATTTCATTATTATTTAAGCTGAGTCAAAGCTGTGGATAAGGAGATTTTTATGTGGGTTATATTTGCACTGTTATCAGCATTCTTTGCCGGGATAACGGCGGTTTTGTCAAAGGTCGGAATTAAAAATGTTAATTCTGATTTGGGTACGGCGATAAGAACGATAGTTGTTTTTGTTTTTGCGTGGCTTATGGTTTTTGTGGTCGGTGCGTGGGGCGGCATTATGTCCATTACATCAAAAACACTTATATTTCTCGTATTGTCGGGGCTTGCAACCGGTGCTTCGTGGCTTTGTTATTTCAAGGCGTTAAGGTTGGGAGATGTAAATAAAGTCGCGACTATAGACAAATCGAGCACGGTGTTGACAATGATACTTGCGTTTATATTTTTGGGCGAAAAAATAACAATTCTCAAGGGTATTTGCATTATACTAATCGGCTTGGGTACATATATGATGATTGAAAAACGTGAATCGGATGAAAAAACCGGCAAAAATACAGAGTGGCTTGTTTGGGCGATTTTGTCTGCCGTTTTTGCCGCGCTGACATCTGTGTTGGGGAAAATAGGGATTTCGGATATTGATTCAACGCTTGGAACGGCAATCCGTACATTTGTGGTTTTAATAATGTCGTGGATTGTTGTTTGTGTATCAAAAAGTCAAAGCGGTATAAAAAACATAACGCTGAGAACACTTGTGTTTCTTGTCTTGTCGGGGATAGCGACGGGACTTTCGTGGCTGTTCTATTATAAGGCTTTGCAAGACGGTCAGGCAAGCGTGGTCGTTCCGATTGACAAACTAAGCATATTGGTAACGATTGCTTTTTCCTATATTGTCTTGGGCGAAAGGCTGACGAAAAAATCATTTTGCGGTCTTGCACTGCTCGTCTGCGGAACTTTGTTGCTGCTCGTTTAAAAAAATTCCAACCAAAATGATTCTTTTGCGTGTAATATAACAGAGAGGATAAAGGAGGCTTGTGTAATGTGAATGAAAAGGAAATAATAAAGCGATGTCAGGACGGAGATAAATCCGCTTTTGACGAGCTTATCAGAACCTTTTATCCGTATGTCGGAAAGTATCTTTTAAAGCTGACGGGCGATAAAACTTTAACCGAGGATTTAACCCAAGATGTTTTTTTAAAGGTAATACGCACGATTGACGGATATAAAACAAGCGGCAGGGCATCGTTCGCAACGTATATTATAACGATTGCCAAAAACACTTTTATCGATTACACTCGGCGAAATAAGATTATCCTCTCCGAATTGAT
>OLNX01000828.1_pt1 | contig 29096 bp, 23 predicted proteins | sample 1672611 | NCBI WGS metagenome assembly OLNX01 (sample SAMEA3136705, study PRJEB25190) | human gut metagenome | reverse complement strand
GCTGACCAGGGAAATTTTATATTTTTTCACTGTCCTCTTGACGGGGTGCGGTTCATACAGCGTTCCGTTACTGTCATATTGGAGATGTCAGGATGGCAATCATAGTGTCCGAAATGCCGCGCAAGGCTGCAGGGGTGAGCGGCATGAATGCAGGACTACCGCGGAAGCAGCCTGTCTGTGCGGATGTAAAACAAACAAGAAGAAATCAATGTAGCGACCTATTAGTGCTGGGAGCGAGAGCCATTGGCTGCTGCTAAACTATCGCCGTGCTCCGGTGGGCCGTGTTAATTCCATTGAGAGGCCTTGATGATAACAGATACGTATTGTGACCTCGCTTCTAGATACCGGCCTTATTCCTTTTTAGATTGCAAAAGAAGTAAGTTTGCTGATGTATCATAAAATTACTGAAAGTATTACCGTAAATTTACCTGTACAGAGGGATTGAATTATCTCTAAATCCTGTGGTATTCTTATGCTGTGAAGAAAGAAATGCTTTTTGAGTCGCTCAAGGAGCATTTCTTTCTTGTTATTATGGCTCCTGAAGAATATGTAGAAGAGGTGATATAAATATATGAAAGAGAGTGTTTGCCGGATATCCAGATGTAGTAAATGTTGATCAACTTAGAGAGATGTTAGGTGGCATAGGCTACAAGGTGGCATATGGTCTGCTGCACGATGGCAGCATTCGCTTTTCATGATAGGGAACGCATTAGTCCAATATGCTGTGGTACTGGTGAAGAGTTCGAGAGCAGCGTAAGGGCGTCTGGAAAGCACGGAGATTCCGAGCCTACATCTGGAAACAATGGGAAGTTCCGAAAGTGGGAATACGGAATCTTATGAAGCTGGACATACCGAAATATTCTTTCTACAGATGGTGGTATGTGAAAGCCTGTTGGGACGTGGCCGGAGATTCAGTGCTAACATAGTTAATAAAGAACGATCGGCTCGTACGGGCAGGATACTACAGTATCCGCACCCGATACGAGCCGTTGCACTTAAGCGATTGAACTGCCGTGTACAGAACTGTGCGCGCGGTAGCCTGAGAGGACGGGGCTTGCACCCTGCCTATTTGATTGTTCATATTAAGATATTGCCCAGTGAGGGCACGATATTTTGAGGGGGGGATTACGTGTTCAAAGAATACTCCGATATCCTAACGGTTTCTCAAGTTGCAAAGGCTCTGGGACTTGGGCGAAATACCGTGTATCAACTTGTCCATACGCATCAGATAGGCTATAAGCGCATTGGTACAAAAATCATTATACCAAAGGCGTGCTTAATTGACTTTGTGCTGTCAGCACGCTATACTGTAGCCAATCCATAATAGCAGACAATCTTCGCTGTCGAAAGGAGTTATTATGACAGGGAGTCTGCAAGTAAAAAATGGCAAATACTATATGGTGCTCAACAGTACCGAAAACGGAAAGAGAAAACAAAAATGGATATCTACCGGCCTGCCTGAAAAAGGAAATAAACGCAAGGCGGAACAGATGCTGCGGGAGAAGCTGACGGAAGAAGAAAAGCGAAATCCGGTAGTGTGTTCAGATATGACTGTGGCGGATTGTGTTCGGCGATGGCTTACACGTATGAGGCGGCGAGTAGATGAGGTGACATACAGAAGTTATCAGCACACGGCTGAAACACATATCCTTCCATACTTTGACGAGAACAGGCTAAAACTGTGCGATTGTACGGTAGAGGTGCTTCAGACTTATTTTGATGAGAAATATCGGAACGGCCGTAAAGATGGCAAGGGCGGACTGTCCTCTAAAACCATGCGCCACCATAAAGGTATTTTGGGCCAGGCATTAGCGGAATGCGTGAAAGATGGGCTGATTCCATCGAACCCTTGTCAATATGTTGAAATGCCGCGCAGAGAACGCCATGAAGCGCATTTCTATAGTGCGGAGCAGCTGCAGCAGCTTATTACAGCCCTGAACGGTGATCCGATACAGCCGCTTGTAAAGATCGCAGCGCTTTATGGACTGCGGCGCAGCGAACTTCTCGGCTTGAAGTGGGACAGTATTGATTTTGAAAATGGTATGGTGCTGATTCGCCACACGGTTTGTAAGATGATTGTCACCGTGGAAAAGGATAAGACGAAAACCCAAAGCAGCCGCCGAAGCTTTCCTATGACAGAAGAAGCACGGGAGATTTTTCTGAAAGCAAAAGCTGAGGAAGAAGAAAACCAGCGTTTGTTCGGCAAGGCCTACCAGAAGAATGACTATGTTTTCAAATGGCCCGATGGGCGCACATTTGCTCCGGACTATGTGACGCATCATTTTTCAAAAATGCTTGAACGGTATGGAATGCCACACATTCGATTCCATGAACTCCGTCATAGTTGCGCCAGTCTGTTGCTGAATAACGGTTGCGGCCTGAAAGACGTACAGGAATGGATGGGACACAGCGACATTCAAACGACTGCCAATATCTACGGGCATTTGGATACATCCAGAAAGCAAAGCCTTGCAGATAAGCTGACAGAATGCCTGAATGAAAGATGTTAGAAAAATGTTAGAAAAAAGGTGTATGAAGCTTATCCTGAGATAAAATAAAAACCGCGAACCCATTGAAATCAATAGGTTCGCGGTGGTACGCCGTGAGGGATTCGAACCCCCGGCCTTCTGGTCCGTAGCCAGACGCTCTATCCAGCTGAGCTAACGGCGCGTGTCTCATATCGGACAACGGTGTTATACTACCACAGCTTTCAGGGAAATGCAAGAGGAAATTTCAAATTTTTAGAAAAAATTTGGGGACAGGTCAAAACAATGAATTTGACAAGGGGCGTGTGGCAAGGGTAAAATATCATTGATTTTGATTTTTTGTAAGGAGCACACTATGGAAAATACTTTCAAAGGCAGCAAAAACTACGTTGCGAGCCCGGAGCTGATGAATGCGGTGAACATCGCGATGGCGCTCAAAAAACCGCTTCTCATCAAGGGCGAGCCGGGCACGGGAAAGACAATGCTCGCCGAGGCTGTGGCCGAGGCGCTGGGCAAAAAGCTCATCATCTGGAGCGTCAAGTCCACGACGAAGGCACAGGACGGCCTGTACGTCTACGATGTGGTGCAGCGTTTATACGACAGCCAGTTCGGCACATCCGGCGTGGACGATATCGCAAAGTATATCAAGCTCGGCAAGCTCGGCGAGGCGTTTTCCGCCGACGAGCAGGTCGTGCTGCTGATCGACGAGGTCGACAAAGCAGACCTCGAGTTCCCGAACGACCTTCTTTGGGAGCTCGACAAGATGGAATTCTACATTCCCGAGACGAAGGAGACCATCAAGGCCAAGCACCGTCCCATCGTCATCATCACCTCGAACGCGGAAAAGGAGCTGCCGGACGCGTTCCTGCGCCGCTGCATCTTCCACTATATTGAATTCCCCGACCAGCAGCAGATGGAAAAGATCATCCGCGTCCACTTCGATCATGTCGACGAGACGCTTTTGATGCAGGCGATGCAGGCGTTCTACTATATCCGCTCGATCGACTCGGTGGAGAAAAAACCTTCGACATCCGAGCTTGTCGACTGGATCCGCGCGCTCGAGCTTACCGGCGTGGACACGTCCCGCATCACGAAGGAGATCCCGTTCATCGGGGTGCTCCTCAAAAAGGACAAGGATATCTCCACCGTGCAGCGCCGACTGAGAAGATAAGAGCGCCATGTTTACTGGATTTTTCTACCTTCTGCGCGCGCACGGCTTTCGCGTCAGCCTGAATGAGTGGATGACGCTCATCGAGGGGCTGATGCTGGACCTGCAGCACGATTCGCTCACGGGCTTTTACGAGCTCTGTCGCGCGGTGCTCGTCAAGTCCGAGGCGGATTACGACAAGTTCGACCAGATCTTCCTTGAATACTTCGACGGCGTGCCATATCAGGACGAGCTTCCCAAGGAACTGATGGACTGGCTCAACAACCCTGCCGCCGCAATGGAGGAGTTCCGCAAGTTCCTGCGCACGCAGGGCTATGAGGAAAAGAGCATTGAGGAAATTCTCAAAATGTTCGAAGAGCGCCTCAAGGAGCAGACCGAGGAGCACAACGGCGGCTCGTACTGGATCGGTACGAACGGCTACTCAAACTTCGGCAATAGCGGCCACAGCCCGCAGGGCATCCGTGTGGGCGGGAAGAGCATGTACCGCCGCGCGTTTCAGGTGGCGGGGGAGCGCAGGTTCCGCGACTTCCGCAAGGACAATGTGCTCGATATCCGACAGTTTCAGATGGCGTTCCGCCTGCTGCGCCAGTATTCCGAGCAGACGCAGGAGGCCAAAACGGAGTTCGACGTGGATGGGACCGTGCGCGAGACCTGTGACAACGCGGGAACGCTGTCGGTCTGCTACAAGCGTCCGCGCAAAAATACCGTCAAGGTGCTGATGCTGATGGACTCCGGCGGCTCGATGGAGTATTATTCCAACCTCTGCTCCATGCTCTTCCAGGCGGCGCGGCAGTCGAACCATTTTAAAGAGCTGCACGTCTACTACTTCCACAACTGCATTTATTCAAGCGTCTATACCGACCCGCGGATGTACCGCGAGCACGCGGTGCCGACGGACTGGATCCTGCAGAATTTCGGCAGCGAGTACAAGGTCATTTTAGTCGGCGATGCGCTGATGGACATGTACGAGCTGATGGAAAAGCGCTACGACTACCGCACCGGCGAGGCGAAATGGTCGGGCCTCGATCAGATCAAGCGCTTCTGCGAGCACTACGACCACCTGATTTGGCTCAATCCCGAGGAGCCCCCGCGCTGGGGCGGCTACTGGGGCGAGAGCTACGGCTATATCGCAAGGGCGGTGGACATGTACCCGCTGACCGTCGACGGTCTCGAGCGCGGCATGAAAAAGCTGCTCGTGAACCGGTAAAGGAATAAAAAAGAGGACGGGAGTTACCCGCCCTCTTTTTTGAGCCACGGCGGCAAAATTGGTGTCCAAACGGAATAATTTCGCCCGATGGGGAAAGACAAGCGGCGAAAGCAGTGGTATACTGCCAGACAGTTAGAGATGGCTAACCTCAAAAGACAGGAGCGAAAGAGATGACCGCAGAGAAATTATTGGAACATCAGGGCGCTATTTTGCTGGCGCAGAGCGACGGCTGCGCGGTCTGGCAGTTTCGAAACGAGACCGGCGACGGCACGATGACCACCCATGAGATCTTTTCGGGCGTGATGCTCGCGTTCAACGACTTTCGCATGGAGCGCTACGAGTGCGATTTTGTGGCCGACCGGCGGATGCTCGCCATCGACCACTGCCGCGAGGGGCGCATGGAGTACGCCGCGAGCGACAACTTGGTCGCCTACGCGGCGGCGGGGGATATGAAGCTCGATTTGCGCGAGCAGCACACGGGCACGTTCCACTTTCCGTCCTGCCACTCCCATGGGCTGACGGTCGCGTTCGACCGAAACATTGTGAAAGAGTCGCTGCCGTGCGAGGTCAGGGACTTTCCCGCGACGCCGGAGAAGATTGTCGAGCGCTGGCAGCTCGGCAGCACGCCGCGTGTCGTCCGCGGGGCGGAGCGGATGGAGCACATCTTCGGCGAGATGTACCGCGTGCCGGAAAAGATCCGCATCCCGTACTTCAAGGTCAAGATTTTAGAGCTGCTGCTCTACCTCGACGCGATGACTATTCCGCAGGTGGAAAGCGAGCGTCCGTACTTCTACAAAACGCAGGTCGAAAAGGTCGAGGCCATCAAGCGCTTTTTAACCGAGCATGTGGCGGAAAATTTCACGCAGGAGGAGCTACTCCTACACCGAGTTCGGCACGAACGAAAAGGGCGTGTCCGTCTCCGCGACCGAAACGCTCTACGGCAACGAAAAGGTGACGGAAGCCGACCCGTACCGCGACGCCGAATGGGCGGAAGCGAACAAGAGCGAGCGCATCGGCATTGAAGAGACCGATATCCCGACCATCATCCTGGCCGAGGCCTCCTCCGCGCGCGAGGGCGTGAAGCTGCTGCTCGACATCTACGAGAATTACGGCTGCGTGGCCGCCTCCGGCGTGTTCGTCTGCGACAAGGACGAGGTCTGGTACGTTGAAAATTGCAGCGGCACGCAGTATGTCGCCATCAAGCTCAACGACAACATGATCTTCCTTGAGCCCAACATGGCCGTCATCGGCCGCGTCGATCTGGACGATGAGAACGTCATCGCCTCCAAGGACCTGATTGCGGTGGCGAAGAAGGCCGGCACGTTCGTCGGCGACGAGGCAAAGAACATCATCGACTTCCGTGCGTCTTACGCCCGCATCAGCGAGAAGATGGACCAGCGCATGATCGACGGCCTCAACTACCTGAACGCTACTTACAAGTACGACAGCGACGCGCTCGTGGCTGACAACACGAAGTTTACCATCTCCAACCTTGACGCAAGCGACAAGCTTGTCGCGCTCTACACCAACATCAAGGCCGACCGCAAGCTCGACAAGGACGATGTGTTCGGCTACTACAAGCTTTCCTCCATCGGCAAGGCCAGCAACCAGGAGATCGAGATCTTCCAGCTCTTCAAGGATCGTCCGGTCGAGACCGCGACCGTGGGCTGGGTCGGCGTCGGCAACATGTCCTACAACGTGTTTGTCCCGTACTATCCCATGCTGATTGACAGCATGTACAAGGGTTATCAGGTCAGCACCGCGTCCGCGAAGTTTACGACCGAGAAGCCCGACACCTTCTGCACCTACGGCACGAGCTGGGCGCAGGATGCCGAGGGCAACTGGCAGCGCGTTTCCGGCTTCAAGGCGTATCCGAGCAACTGGAAGGATTCCTATTACTTCACGTTTGAGGGTCTCGGCGGTTACATCGCCAACGCCGACAAGATCACCGGCAAGCCCCTGAAGGCCGAGGCCAAGGCCTACGTCGCCGATAAACTCGCCGCCCTCCAGCAGGAGCTCTACAAGGACTTCGTCACGACCGACCAGCTCGCCAAGGTGGATGATGCCCGCGCCCTTGCCACCGAGAACGGCAAGACCATGGCTGAAAAGACCCACAAGCTGGGCGTTGAGCTCGTCGAGTACATCACGAAGGATGAAGCGCTCCAGCCGAGCGTGTTCACCGATGTCAAGGAAGGCGCCTACTATGTGGACGCTGTGAACTGGGCCGTGGATAAGAAGGTCACCTCCGGTAAGACCGAGACGACCTTCGCCCCCAACGACTCCTGCACCCGCGCGCAGGCCGTCACGTTCCTGTGGCGCGCCGCCGGCAGCCCCGAGCCGACCGCAAGCGAGATGACCTTCACCGACGTGAAGGCGGACAGCTACTACGATAAGGCCGTTTTGTGGGCCGTCGAGAACAAGATCACCTCCGGCATGAGCGACACGCTGTTCGCGCCCGACGCGACCTGCTCGCGCAGCCAGATCGTGACGTTCCTGTACCGCATGCAGAACAGCCCTGAGAGCAAGGCGGAGAATCCGTTCACCGATGTCAAGGCGGACGCCTACTACGCAAATGCCGTCCTGTGGGCCGTGGAAAACGGTGTGACCACCGGCGCGAGCGCGACGACTTTCGACCCCGCGGGCGACTGCACGCGCGGGCAGATCGTCACCTTCCTCTATCGCTGCCTGAGCAAGTAAGCGATAAAAGCAAACAGGAGAGCCCCCGAAGAAAACCTTCGGGGGCCCTTTTTGCGGAACAGTCGGGAGAAATATCAACAGAAGTTGATGTTGCGTTGAGAAAGAGTTCATCTGCTTGCGGTAAAAATATAAAATCTGATGTTGTAAGTTCCGGCGGGGATGCCCGCAGATGAGGTTTTTATCTTTCAGAAAGGAAAAAACGAACGATGCGAGTGAAGATTATTTCCGACAGCACGTGCGACCTGTCGCCCGCGCTGCTCGAGCGCTATGATATTGCCGTCACGCCGCTGTGCGTCATCAAGGACGGCAAGGACTTCCACGATGGTGTGGACATCACGCCCGCCGACATTTTTGCCCACGTGGACGGCGGCGGAGACCTTTGCAGCACGTCGGCGGTCAGCCAGTACGAGTACGGCGAGATGTTCGCGCGCTACGCGAACGAGTATGACGCGGTGGTGCAGATCACCATCGGCGCGAATTTCTCCTGCTGCTATCAGAATGCCTGCGCCGCGGCGCAGGAGTATGCGAACGTCTTTGTGGTTGATTCGGAGAATCTGAGCACCGGCCAGGGCCTTCTGGTCGTCGCGGCGGCGAAGCTCGCCGAGCAGGGCCTTTCCGGCGCGGAGATCGCCGAGCGCGTGCGCGCGCTCGCGTCGAAGGTCGAGGCGAGCTTTTTGATCGAGTGCCTCGACTACATGCGAAAGGGCGGCCGCTGCTCGGCTGTGGCCGCGCTGGGCGCGAATCTTCTGCACCTGAAGCCCTGCATCGAGGTGCGAAACGGCAAGATGGCCGTGTGCAAGAAGTACCGCGGCTCGTTTGAAAAGTGCATCCGCCAGTATGTAAAAGAGCGCCTTGACGGGCGCGAGGACATCGCGCCGGAGCTCGCGTTCATCACCCACGCGGCGGCGGACGCGAACGTCGTGGCCGCGGCGAAGGAGGAAGCGGCACAGTACGGATCGTTTGAGACCGTCGAAGAGACGCAGGCGGGCTGCACCGTCTCGTGCCACTGCGGCCCGAACACGCTCGGCATCCTGTTTGTGAGAAAGTAAAGGAGAAACCACCGTATGGCTCGCCATACGGTGGTTCTTTTTCAGTATTTTGCGCTTTTTCGCCAAAAGACGACTGCCAGCGCGGCGCAGACCGCGATGGCGGCGGCGTAGGGGATGACGAGCAGAAACGCGGTGTTCGCCGGTGCGCTGTAAGAAGCATAGCGGATGCCCCAGAGCATGTCGCAGTAGTTGAATGCGACAACGGCGCACATCACGTCGGAGAGCAGAATCGCCAGCACGGCGAAGGTACAGGACAGAGCTTTCATGGAGAGACCTCCTTATTTGTGTTTGGTGCTTTTGAGCAGCAGCGCCGCGCCCGCGGCGATGGCCGCGACGCAGAGCAGCAGAAAAATGCCGCTGCCGTCGATGCGGATCATCGACGATCCGCTGATCTGCGCGGGAACGGACGGGACAAGGATCGACAAAACGCCATAGACGATCAGCGCGGCCGCGCCGCCGAAGCAGAGAATGAGGCTCAAAAGCCGCATCGTCCGGTGCTCCTCCTGCGCTTCGGCGGGCGCGGCATCCGGCGCACCGTCTTTTAGAAGGTAGTCGAGCGAGACGCCGAAGTAATTGCTCAGCGCGAGGAGCTTGTCGCTCTCAGGCATCGCGCTGCCGCCCTCCCATTTAGAGATGGCCTGACGCGAGACGTTCAGCGCCTCCGCGAGCTGCTCCTGCGAAAGACCGCTCTTTTTGCGCAGTGTGTAGAGTTTTTCAGGTAGTGCCATGGTTCCTCCTTTCGCAAAAAGCATAGCCTTAGTGTGCGCAAAATGCCATGTATTGCAGTAGACAATTGCGCAACCGTGGGTAGCAATGAAGACTTTTTGCGGAAAACAGTCCTGTTTTTGCCCATTTTACCATGCGGAGGGGGAAAGCGCCAGCGGAGAGCAAAAAATCGCCCGAACTGGAATTTGTTCGGGCAATTTTGGTTCAGTTCTGTTCCTCGGAGGGGGCGTTCTTCTTTTCAAGCTCCGCGCGCAGCATGCGGTTTTCAGCCTGCAGGGCGTCAAGCTTGTCGTTCAGCGGGGCGAGCTGCTTTTTGAGCTCGCGCGCGACGATGCCCTGATAGAATTTGTACCGGCTCGCTGTGCCGGCTGCGGCGCACACGACGGTCACGCCGCCGGCGATGAGGCCGGCCTTTTTCCAGTCGACCTTGCGGACGACTTGCAGCACGGCGCGCTGGTCGAGCTTTTTGCCGCGCAGCGGCGCGGGCGCAGCGCTCTCCGCGCGCACGGGGAGAATGTGGATGGTTTCGAGCATTTTCATCGGATCGTCCTCCTTGATCCATGTTATTTTTCGACTCTAAAGGTACCATGCCGCATGCGGAATGTCAACCGCGGGGATGCGTTGCAATGGATAGAAAAACGTGCTATGATGACCGAAGATTTTTGATTCGAAAGGAAGCGAGGGGAGCGATGCTCCCGCGTTGACATGATCGCGATTCTGCTTGCGCCGGTGTACCTGCTGGCGAATTACTATTTACTGCGCCGCGTGATGGGCTGGGTGAAAGCCTGGTTCCCGTTTTTCCGCACAGCGCGCCACTGGGCGCTGCCCGTGGCTGTGCAGGCGTTTCTGGCCTGCTCCATCGTCATCGCGTTTTTCCTGCCGGAGGGGCGGGCGCGGCGCGTGATGAAGCTCATCGGCAACTACTGGCTCGGCGTACTGCTGTATGTGCTGCTCGCGGTCATCGCGGCGGACCTGCTGCGGCTGCTGCTGGGGTACGTGCTGCCGTTCAAGCACATTTTCGTCACGACACAGATGCACCGCATCGCGGGCTGTGTGTGCGCGCTGGTCATTTTGATCGCATCCATCTGGGGCGTCGTCAACGCGCGCATCATCCACGTGACGCCGTATGACGTGACGGTCGATAAGACTGTTGAGGGCATGGACGAGATGAAGGTCGTGCTCGTGGCCGACCTGCACCTTGGCTACAACATCGGCGAAAAGCAGATGCAGCAGATGGTAGACAGGATCAACGAACAGGACGCCGACCTCGTCGTCATCGCGGGAGACATCTTCGATAACGAGTGGGAGGCGGTGGAAGCCCCTGAGACCATCGCCGCCACGCTGCGCAGCATCCGGTCGAAATACGGCGTTTACGCCTGCTACGGCAACCACGACATCGAAGAGCCGGTCCTTGCGGGCTTCACCTTCCGCCAGAGCGAGAAGAAGGAGAGCGACCCGCGCATGGACGAATTTTTGAAGAACGCGAACATCACGCTCCTGCGTGACGAGGGCATGCTCATCGACGGAAAGTTCTACCTTTATGGCCGCCCCGACGCGCACCGCCCGGGCCGCGGCATCGAGACGCGCAAGACGCCCGATGAGATCACGGCAGGTCTGGACAAGGATAAGCCCATCATCGTCCTCGACCACCAGCCCAAGGAGCTACAGGAGCTCGCGGACGCGGGCGTCGACATAGACCTCTGTGGCCACACACACGATGGACAGATGTTCCCGGGAAATCTCACCATCAAGCTGATGTGGGAAAATGCCTGCGGGTATCTTCAAAAGGGAAAGATGCACAACATCGTCACCTCCGGCGTCGGCCTGTTCGGACCCAACATGCGCGTGGGGACAAAAGCAGAGATTTGTCCGATTACCATCTATTTTGCATAAATACAAAGCACTTTGCGGCACTTGTGCCGCGGGGATCGCAGCGCCGAAGGCGCTGCACGAGTCAAAGGGGCCATTCTCTTTCACGAAAGAGAATATCCCCCTTTGACCCCCAAGAGAAAGGGATTAGATTGGCAGCCTCGGGCTTGAATGACCTTGGCACCTCCGGAATGAGAATGCCTGCACGCGGCGGAGCCGCATTAGAGCTACTATACGATTTGGTCTACTTCTATTATCCGCTGCCGCTCTCGAATCTTGTTTCGGTGCGGTGTAATCGCCTGCTATCGAAAGTGCGCATATCGCGGCAAGCCCCAACAATGCTGCCTTGGCAGGCAGAAGCAAATCTGCACAAATCCAAAGTAGGCGGAGATTGCGTAAGGGTAGCGAATTGCAGGCAAAGCGACAGCGAAGATAGAAGATAGTCAAGTCGTTTAGATACACTGCTTGGTAGGTACCCGATTCGGCAAGCATTGCAGCTCTTCGAGCTGCTCGCTTGCAATGGGGAACGCCTTTCTTTTGGACGGGCGACGCCCGTTTTCTTTCTCGGGAAAGAAAATGGGGGTCGCATCACGCGGCATGTATGCTGCAGAGCACTTCGCACCTGTGCGAAAAAGAAGAGCCGTCTCTCGAGAGACAGCTCTTTTCTTTTTACAGCTTGCGGAAGCGCTCCGCAATGACCGCCGCCGCGTCAGCGGTCGACAGCGCACCGGTGTCAAGGTAAAGATCATACCCCTCCGGCGCGCCCCAGGCCTTGTGGGTGTAGCTCTCGTAATACTTGCGGCGCTGCTTGTCCATCTTGCGGATCAGGCGGATGGCTTGGTCACGCGTGAGCTTTTCCTGCGCCATTTTGCGCTGGATGCGGTGCTCGTCCGGCGCGGCGACGAACACGGTGAGAAGCCTCACGTCTTCGCCGCGCAGCACATAGTCTGCGCAGCGCCCCACGAACACACACTCCTCGTGGCGGGCGATGCGGCGGATCTCGTGGCTTTGCAGGGCGAAGAGCACTTCGCTCGTCGGTTTGCCGCGCAGCACATGGTGGTTGCCCTCGTGCACGGTCTGGAAGAGGTAGGGGTTGGTCGCCTTTTCGTCCGAGGGGGAGAGCGTTTTTTCCGAAAGCTCGCCGTACTCGCACGCGAGGCGGATCAGCTCGCGCTCATAGACGCGGATGCCGAGGAGATCCGCTGTTTTCACGGCCACTTCGTGGCCGCCGCTGCCGAACTGGCGGCTGATGCTGATGATGCGATTTCCCATAGTATGAATCTCCCTCCGCTTTTCTATTGTTTCAGCGCGTTGAGCGCCGGCTGGGGAATCGAGAATGCACGATCCGCCGGCGTGATGACGGCGGAGAGCGACACCGGAGCGTCGGAGAGGATGAGGTGCAGCGCGCCGCTGCACGAGATGTTGACGGACTGGAGCTCGCCCTGCTCGCTCACGCAGACGGAAATGCGTCCGGAGGAGAAGGTCACATCCTGTGCCTTGATATCCGGCGCGATGGCGGCGGCGAGCTCGCTCATCGCGTCGGAGTCGAGCGAAAGACCGTAGAGATAGCCGTCGCTCGCCTTATCGCAGCCCGCGCTGCCGTTCAGAATGGACTGGTAGCAGAGGTCAATGAGCGACGTGGCATCGACGAGCTGCTGGCTCGCGGTGTCGACACTGTTGCCGTCCGCGTCGCAGATCTTGCTGCCGGAAAAGTAGACGGCGAGGGTGTTTTTGCGGATGCTGCCGTAGCTCTGGCCGTCGATGCTGCTGCGGTCATACTGGAGCGTGCTGTTCAGCACGATCGGGCCGCAGTCGGCGGAAAGAGCAATGTCGGCGGACAGATCGTCCGCGGTCAGCTCGCCCCAGGCACCCAGCAGACGGAGCGCGTTGTCCGTCAGCGTGGAAGCGTCGTCATTGCTGCCCGAATGGATGGCGGTGAGCACATCGTCTGGGATCACCGGCGCGAGCGCGTCGGTGAAGTGCGCGGCGGCCTCCACGCGAAGATCTCCGGAGTTTTCCGCCGTGAAGCTTATGTCCATCAGCTCGCCGCTCTCGGCGGTGAGATCCACGCGGATCGCGGAAAGCGATGCGGCGTTCGCGATCTCGTCCGAGGTGAGAAGACGCAGCAGTGTGCTCGCGTCGTCGCCCTCGGCGGTGAGGGTGTAGCGCTTTTCCTGCCCGTCAACGGATCTCGTCACCGTGAGCGTGCGGCAGAGCTCGGCGGTCTCATCCATGAGCTCGGCGTAATTTGGGAATGCGCCGCCGACAGCGTAGGACTTGCCGTTTTCAAGGTAGATCGCGCCGTCTGCGTAGTAGAGCGCCGCGCCGTCGCGGTCGATGCAGGTGATGGGAGCGCCGTCCTTCTTCGTGCGGGCGACGGAGGCATCCGCGCTCAGGCTGATTTTACCATAGGAGGCGTCGACCGTGACGTCCATGGTCATCGGGTCCTCTTTGACACGCGCCTCGACAAGGCGGTAGGCTTCGAGGTCCTTCTTAAAGTCGGAGTGGAGGAAGAACGCCGCAGCCGCGCCGAGCAAGACTAAAATCGTGATGAGAATAGGGAGGAAGCGGCGGCGCCTGCGCTTTTTCGGCGCGGGCGGTACTGCTGGCTGCGTGAGCACGTTTTCGCGTGCCTCGCGCTCCTCGCGAAGAAGCCGAAGTTCCTCTTCCGCGCGCGCAAGGCGCGCCTCGATGGAGTCGGGATCGGCTGCGGGAGCGGGTTCGGAAGTGGGAACGCTTTCTGCGCCCTCGACCGCGGCGGTGACGACCGGCGCAGCGGTCGCTGCTACTGCCACGGCGGCGGGGACGGCCGTAGATTCAGCGGACACAGGTGCATCCGCCTGAGTGGCATCTTCGACCGCTGTAGACGCGGGGGCACCCGTCTTGGCAGGGGCTTCGTCTGCTGTGGACGCATTGGCGTCCTCGCCGCGGACGATCTGCTCGGCCTGCGAGACGGCGCTCGCGCTGCGCGCCAGCGCTTCGGCGCGTCTGCGCGCCTTGCGCTTGTGGCGGTGGACGAGCAGAACGATGATAAGGATCAGAACAGCCAGCACGGCGAGCACGCCGAGCCAGATGCCCCAGACGTCGAGCGTCCGCACGGCGGCAAACTCAACGCTGTCGCCGCTCGTGGAGAAGGTGAGGTAGCTGCCCATCGTGCCGCAGTCGGCCTCCTGCCAGCTGCCGCCGTCTTCACGGGTGTAGATGCGCAGCTCCTTCTGCCCGTCGGGCGGGAGGTAGCGCACGGTGTGCGTGTCCTGCCCGTCGTCGGCAAGCTCGATGCGCCACTGCTCGAGCACTTCGGCGTTGGCAACCATCGAAGGCATTTCGCCGCGGCTGAGGCAGGAGAAGTAGCCCTTCACGCGATCGAGCACGGTGCCGGACTGCACATCGAACGCCGCGGGCGTGAGCGGCTGGGCGGTCACGGTGATGGCGTCGCCGTCGTTGTAGTTGCCCTCGACCAAGATGACAGCCTGTCCGCTCTCTCGCGTCTGTTCAGAGGCAAGGCCGGGGGTGTAGGCCTCGTAAACAGCGGTGACGACGGTGTCAAAGTGCAGATTCGTGAGGTCGGTGCGGTCCCAGTGGACGTGACAGCCGCTCTTGGCGGGCGGCTCGGGGATGTCGCTTTCGTCGATGGAGTCGCCGTAGTTGAAAGCGCGGCTAAGCACCGTCTTGTCGTCGGCGACGAAGGTGAGCGTGAAGGACTTCATGCTCTCGGGGAGATCGGGCAGCGTGAGAAGCTCTGCATAGCTGATGGGCTCGGCCCGCCCGGTATAGCCCTGACGGTTGATGCCGGGAAGATCGTCGGAGACATAGTAGTTGTGCTCAAACGTGCCCGTATCGCTGCCGGAGATCGCGCCCTGGTACTGCTGGCAGTCGGTGATATCGACGAGCGAGTAGTTCCAGCTCACGGTACTGCCGCTGCCGTCGACATTTTCCTGTACGCCGGAGCCGACGATGCCGCCGACATACTTCTTGCCACTGAGCGTGCACTTGGAAAAGCTGCCGTGCACCGTCGCGCCGGTGAGACCGGCGATGCCGCCGGTGTAGCTGCCGTTTTCGTTCGTGATAGAGCAGGAGGACGTCTCACACGCGGTCAGATAGCCGAGGTCCATGCGGCCGACAATGCCGCCGACATAGCTGCGCTTGCCGGCCACATCGCCGGTGTTGACGCACTTCTGGATGATGGAGCGGTACTCATACTGCTTGCGGTAGATGTTCGAAAGATGGCCCGTGACATCGTCCTCGGGGTCGAGCGTGTATTCAATGGTCATGGAGCCTGTGATGCCGCCGGTATTCACATCGCCGTACACCGCGCCGCTGTTGCGGCAGGAAGAGACTTTACCGAACGTGACGGAATCGATGTCGACATCGGAGGTGTCGACAATGATGTCGCCCGTGCCGCCGCTGAGCGAGGAAATGGCGGAAAACAGCGTTCCTGTCAGCTCGTTGAACTTGTTGTTGATCGAACGAATATCATTTGCCAATGTGCCGACCGTGCCGCTGGCGGCGTTGTTGAGCATCGTGACCTGACTGCTCAGGCCGTTGATCGACGAGGTCAGCCCGCCAAGATCCGGTGCAGCGACAATCTGAGTCGAGCCGGTGACGGTGCCCGAGGCATTGCCCTTGTGGCTCGCGCCCGCGCCTGCGCCCTTGCCGCCGCCGATCAGAGTGTCGGAGGAATGGGAGCCGTCGCCGGTGATGACGCTGTCAATACTGGCGTTCAGCCGGACGTTGTTCAGCTCGTTGGCGGCGTTATCCACATAGCCGGACATGCTGTTCAGGCGCGAGGCAATCTCATTCGAGCCGCCTTCGGCATGGTTGGTTGCTGTGTTGACAAGACCGCTGAGCTCGTTGAGTTGTGTTTTGAGCTGCTGCAGCAGACCGTCGGAGATCTCCATGCGGATATAGGGCTCCATTTGGCCGGCGATGCCGCCGACGTCCTTTCGCCCGCAGATCGCGCCTTCATTGCTGCACGCGAGCACTTGTCCGCTGCTGCGGCCGACCACGCCGCCAATATTGTAGCCGATGTGCTGATAACCGACGGCGGCGTAGTTTGTGCTCGACGCGATCGCACCGGAGGAATAGCCTGCAATACCGCCGGTGTCGATGGCGGTGTTGAGCGTGTCGGCGCGGGAGAGCTTGGCGAGGTCGAGCGAGAATTCGAGGTTCAAATTGCTCAGGTCGATGGAGGGGTCGGTGCTCTCGATGTTTACATAGGAGCGGCCGCGGCAGGAGACGATGGAGCCGAGGTTCTCGCCCACGATGCCGCCGGTCATGCTCTGGCCGAAGATCGCGCCCGAGGCGTCGCACGCGCGCACGATGCCCGTGGCGAGGTTGCTGCCCGCGATGCCGCCGACGCTGCGTTTGCCGGAAACGCTGCCGTTGAATGTGCAGCTTTCGATCGTGCCGTGGTTTTCACCCACGATGCCGCCGATATTTTCGCTGTCGCCAGACGGGGTGACCGTGCCCTCAACATTCAGGTTTTTGATGACGGCGTCCTTTTGCAGCACGCCGAAAAGACCGGCGGGGGAGACGCTCTGCGTGATGGAAAGGCCGCTGATGGTGTGGCCGTTGCCGTTGAACGTGCCGCCGAACGTCGGGATGGGGAGCTCGTCATCGTCGGTCAGCTCGATATCGTTGTCAAGCACAACGGTTTTACCGCGCGACCAGGAATCGAGCGTGCAGGAATGCGCGAGGGATCGTAAGTCTTCTGCGCTCTTGATATGGATGGCGCCGTCCCCGTCTGCCAAGACCTGCGTGACAGGGAGAAGCGAGATGAGCAGCAGGCACGAGAGTGCAAGCGCGCAGAAGCGATAGAAATGATTAGTCTTCTTCATCGTCTTGCTCCTCATTTGCAGATCCGGAGATCAGATTCAGGTCGATGTCGCCCTCGACCGTGGCGTGCATGATGCCATGCACCGTACCATTGATGTTGCCGCGCACCATGCCGTTGACGGAGACCTTACCGTGACCCGATTTCTTTTCCGTGATGGACGGGACGGAGAACGAGGTCTTGTCGACGATGCCGCTGCCGATGAGCAAGATCTGCGGCAGGGCGAACATGACCATGATGATGGAGATGACTGTGCCGCGGCCAAGGCTCTCGCCGATGCCCGCGATGACGGGCTCAGATGTCATGCTGCCGATCAAAAAGCCGCAGATCGAGAGGATCGAGCCGGAGGTGATGATCGTCGGGAAGGCGAAGTTCAGCGTCTCGACGATGGCGTCGCGGTGGTGCATTTTGGATTTGAGCTCCTGATAGCGGCTGGCGATGACGATGGCGTAGTCGATATTCGCGCCCATCTGTATGGAGGACACGATCAGATAGCCCAGGAAGAACACATATTTGCCCGTGATGGTCGGGAACGAGAAGTTGAGCCAGATGCAGCCCTGAATCACGAGGATCAGCAGCACCGGCATACCGGCGGAGTTGAACGTGAAGAGCAGCACCAGCATAACCACGAGCACCGACACGATGCTGACGACCTTGTTATCCACGGCGAAGGACTTTTCGAATTCGTATTCGTTCGTCGATTCGCCCGCGAGGTAGACGTTTTCATCGGGGTAATACTTTTCGGCAATTTCGAGAATTTTGTCGGTGAAGGCGTAGGTCTCGTCGCTGCTTTCGGGCAGCGTGAGGTAGATGAGCATGCGGTCGTAATCCGTACCTTGAAGCTGGGCCTTGGCGCTGTTCATCTGGACCTCGGCATCCTGGAGCATCTGCGTCTGGTCGTCACTGAGCGTCACGATGCCGGAATCCACCTGATCGCAGACAAAGAGAAACATGTCGATGAGCGGGACTTTGTAGGTGGCGAGATTGCCCGCAAGCTTGCCATATTCCGAATGCTGCGCGGCGTAGGCGGCGTAGACGACCTGCGCGGCCTCGTAATCGAGACCCGCGAGCTCGGCGAACTGACGCGGCGTCAGCTTGTCGGCCAGCATATAGCCGTCGAGCGCTTCGATGTTGGTAAGACCCATCGTGGAGTCGACCTCGTCGTACTGGCCGAGCTCGTCTAAGATGGCGGACTCCTTGTCGTAGTCGCCCGTGGGGACGATGAGCGCCAGCATGTTCTTCGAGGTGAAGTTATCCTCGATCATCTGCTGGGCAAACTGCGTCTCATTCTGCTTGGGGGCGGAGATGAGGCCATAGCCGTAGGCATAGGGGCAGTCGGATGAGAGACGGTAGCCGATGACGGCCAGCACCACGAAGACGATGGGGATGATGTAGCGCGTGGCATAGTCGAGCTTGCCGACGAACGGGATCTTCGGCACGAAGCTGCGGTGCTGCGTGCGGTCGATCAGCGGGCCGAAAAGCATCAGAAGGCCTGGCATCACGATGAACGCCGCGAGCAGCGCGAACAAAATCGACTTGATGAGGCAAAGCGCCATATCGGGACCGAGCTTGAACCGCATGAAGAGCATCGCGACAAGGCCGCCGATGGTCGTGAGGCTGCTCGCGCCGATCTCGGGGATCGACTTGCTCAGCGAGACGATGACGGCCTCACGCAGCGGCAGCAGCCGGTGCTCCTCTTTAAATCGGTTGCAGAAGATGATGGCGTAGTCAATGGACAGCGCCAACTGCAAGATGCTTGTGACCGAGTTTGAAATGAACGAGATTTTGCCCATCAGGAAGTTTGTGCCCTGATTCAGTACGAGCGCGACCACGAACGTCAGAATGAGCACCGGCACCTCGCCGTAGGTCTCGGACGTGAAGAGCAGCACGATGACAATGACGATGGCGACATACACCATGATGACGCTGATCTCGTGGTCGATGGTCTCCTGCTGCGTGTTGCCAAGGTCCGTGTCGACATACAGATCGTAGTCGGACAGGTATTCCTTCACGGCTTCGAGCGAGTCGAGACAGGCCTCGTCATCCTCGCTGTAGGCAAAGGTGATGGAATAGAGGGCGGAGAGGTTATTATAATGTGCGGTGGTCTCGTCGTAGTCCACGCTCTGCACGCCCTTGATCTCCTTGATCTTGGGCTCGAGCGCGGCGGCCTGCTCTGGTGTGATGTTGGCCACCATGACCTCGGCCGTGCCATAGGTCGTGAACTGCTCGTCCATGATGTCGAGCGCCTGCTTCGTCTCGGAATCAGACGGCAGGTAGTACGTCAGGTCGCTCTCGACCTCGACCCAGTTGCGGGAAAAGGCGGAGAATACGAGCAGAATGATCGTGAGCAGAAAGATGAGATTTCGCTTGTCGACGATGACCGTCGACAGCTTTTCCATAAAGCTGGAGCCGGTCTTCTTGGTTTCGTTACTCATGGCGGTACGCATTGCCTCCTTTCTCGTGGGTGGGTCTTCGCTTCTTCATACGCTCAAGGCCGTTTTTGATCGGCGGCTCGGGCGGGGCGAGCTGCACCACGTCGCCGAGCGAACAGTCGAGCTGGCGGCAGATGCGCACAAGCACCTCGAGCGAGACGAGCTCATTTTTCGAGAGCTTGGCGAGCGTGTTGGAGCTGATGCCGACCTCGCGCGCAAATTCCGTTTTATTTAAGCCCTTGTCGATGAGGAGCTTAAAAAGGTTGTTGTAGGTAACATACATGGTGGTACCTCCTGTTCAATCGTCATCATTATATGAAAATATCCGGAAGAAGCAAGATTAAATTTGCAAAAGCAGATATTTTTTGAACAAATCTGGCAAAGTGACAAAAACAGGCCAGTACAGATGAACAATGCGCAGCCCCTTTTGAAGCGGGGATTTGTTGATCAAGTGAAGGAGAAGATGAAAAAGGGCAAGGAAGCACCGGAGAGCGGTAAAAAGACATCTTGACTTTTGCACTGTCAGTTGCTATGTTTCGGTTAGAGATGACTAACTGACGCAAAACGAAAGAAAATCGGAACGAGAGCATAGCGAGACGAGGCAGAACGAAGGAAACAGGTATTTTTAGGATAAGAGGAGACTTGGCTATGAAAATTTTAGTATTCGGCGCGGGCGTGCTCGGCTGCAATCTGGCGCGGAATTTCTTCCGCGCGGGAAAGGACGTCACGCTGCTGGCGCGGGGAGCATGGGGCGAGAGCATCCCAAAAAACGGCCTTCGGATCAAGGATAAGTTTTCGCCCCGCATGTCGGTCAGCCGCATTCCGGTCACGGCGGAGCTGAAAGCGGAGGACAAGTACGACGTGATCTTCATCGTCCTGCGCTATACACAGCTCGACGCGATCCTAGATACCCTGCGGACGAATCCGACAAAGAATATCGTCTTTGTGGGAAACGACATGCGCGCAAGTGCGCTGAGCGCTTCGCTGCCGGAGAAAAACGTGATGTTTGCCTTTGCGTCCTCGGCAGGCCATCGGGAGCGGGAGTATGTGGCGTCCGTCGACCTCAAAAAGCTCAAGGGCAACACGGCCTATTTAAGCCGACTGATCGACGCTAATATCGAGGGCTACCGCGCGATCAAAAACGCGGGACATGAAATTTTGCCGAAGGACAACGTGGAGTTTGAAGGCGCGGCGTACCACAAGACCTGTCTGCGCTTTTTCAAGCTTATGTGCGCCACGAGCCTCGGGAAGATCTGCGCGTCCGACCACGCGATGAACGCGGTCGACGAAATGAGCGCGCTGAACCGCGATTTGAAGGCCTTCTTCGATGAAAACGGCGCGAAATATTCCGTGTGGCAGGAGCTTGAGCAGGAAGTCGCAAAATACCTGAAGTGAACAAAGGGAAAGCGCCCGTCATTTGGCGGGCGCTTTTTTTGCCCGCTCACGGAAAAATCAGACTCCGGCGAGGCGTCGGTGAATTTTTCGACAGATATTGCCAAAGCGGATGATCCATGACTGATACTGAGAGCGCCCGGACAAAAAATGTTTGGGCACTCTTACTGTATGAATAAATTGTAATTTTCCCATGATTAAGAAGTAAATATTGTAAAGGAAACTTGACAAGATGGGCGCGTCATGCTATAGTAAGTTTGTAAAGGAAACTTGTCATGCAAGGAGGCGTTTTTTTGAAGAATAAAGTTGAGCAGTTACGAAAGGAGCGAGGATTAAATCAAGATGATTTTGCAAAAATGCTTCGTGTTTCAAGACAAACCATTAGTTCAATCGAAACAGGAAAGTATAATCCATCATTGGAATTAGCTTTTGCAATTTCAGACTTTTTTGGTAAACGGATTGAAGAAATCTTTATCTATGAAAGAGGTGCAGAAAATGAAAAAGAGTAATTTGATAACCGGGATACTATATGTGCTTTTCGGTGTGGTTTGTTTGATTGTTGCGCTATTGATTGAAACAAAGTTAGAGGGCATTTTATGGGGCTTTGCTGGCGCAGGTATCTTCCCTGGAATTATGATGATATGCAAATATTTTTATTGGAGTTCCCCCAAGAATAAAGAGCAATACGAAGAACGTTTGGAGAACGACCGAATTGAGCAACATGACGAGTTGAAAACAAAAATTAGAGATAGAGCCGGAAGATATGCTTACGGCATAGGACTGGTGGTTATTTGTTTCTCTATTTTGGTTTTCAGTATTCTCGGAGCATTGGAAGTTATCGACAATGCTCGCATGATCATACTCTATCTCAGCGGATATTTAATGTTTCAAATTATCACAGGAATTATCATTTTTAATAAGTTGATGAAAAAGTATTAAGGGAAATCTCTTTAGGAACTAAAGGGCGCACTTCTATACTCTCCTATCGGGAGTATAGCACAAGGGATGATGACGGGAATGTGGAGGATAGCGGAACTCTGCTGCTGCGCATGGTGTGTTGCACAAGGCGCTGCAGCAGGCGGTGGCAATCGGTTATCTGCGCTTCAATCCTGCCGATGCCTGCAAGCTGCCTCGCGTGGAGCATAAGGAGATCAAGCCGCTGGAGGGGTGAAAACAGAAAAAAGGAGCGGAGCTGCGCCCCGCTCCTTTGCTATCTACAAATCGAAGTCCAAGCAATTTTTCCTTTAAACGCGGATATTATCTTCATCAATCGATAATACCGCTCATCACATCACGATACGTCTTATCCAAAAGCTCGCGTAAATCCGATGTGTCCGCCTGATAGCGTTCATTATTGATCGAAATGGTATCTTCATCCAGTTCAACAGGGATATCTTTGTCCGATATTTGAATCCAAAAATAGTAAAAGCTATCCGACATCTTGTCTACTTGATCCGTTGTTTCCTGCGCATCCAGTTCATTGATAGCACGCACGATCTCTTTCACTCGGTCATCGTTTGTCACCATATAATTCGGCTCATTTTGAGGGTAAATTTTAAAACTGATATAGTTTGCGTTTTCGGCGTCGAGCGGAAGTACGCTGTGATCGTGGCAAAAATAGGCGATAGCCGAGACGATCAGGATCAAACCGAAAATGCAAAAAAGTTTTTTCTTCATCGCTGGCAGCCCTCTTGAATACTGTTTTAAATTCACTGATATTTTAAGTATATCATGCAAAAGCAGCCGCCGCAACTTTTTCAAGGCAGTTGTGCGCTTTTTTGTGCGCTTTTGGAGTTTTCACGCATTTTCACACTGTGCATTTCGCTCTAAAAAGTTGCAAAAAAGCCTTGAAATCATACGATTTCAAGGCTTTTAGCTGGTCGGAGTGTAATTATAGGATCTGGAAAAATCCAGTCATATCAATGGTTTCAAGCAGTAAGCAAGAGGTATATCCGATAAATTAAGCATAGAGCCGCCTACATATGTAAGCGGCTCTAAATTAGTTTTAGCAAATGAGTAGAGCATTCAAATCAGTAAACAATTTTTCAAAACGATCCAATGCCAGTGAAATATCCTGCTCATCCCATACATTTGGATGCTCAATTAAATATGTACTTGGAGCATAGTGATTGAATGAAACGCCCTCTACGGCTGACATCTTTTCTTCTACATAGCTCAAAACTTTTCCGTTTTCCGTTTCAAGCAAAGGTATTTGCTTATCTCCAATAAGATTATAACACTTATTTACCAATTTAATATAAGCATTATTTCCAATGACATCCTCAATATCACTTGTACGCAATCCAGTATAATCGCTCGCAACTAAAATATGTCCAGCATTAAGAATACCAGAAGATTTTAATCTATCAATTTTCTGCCGATCTTTTTCATGATAGTCAGTCAGAGAAGCAACTTTCAAGGCATTACCGCTAAAAAGTGAGACAAAGCTTTGGATTTTGTCAATTCCCCCAGACGGGCATATTGTCCAGTCTTTGCTCAGGTAAGTGCGCCCACCATTTTGCAGAAGATTTGAAAAGAAGGTTATGTAAAGAATATCAGAAGGCCCTTCTACCAAGAGAGTATTTTTCCCGATAAATAAGGTTTGCGTAATATCGTATCCAAATGCTGCTTGTAGGGGGAAAATGGTATCCTTATCTTTGCTCAAAACTCGAGAACCGACCTTTGTACCAAGCACTTCCTCGTTGTCCCCAGTAGCATCTTCGACTGTTCGGGCAGAAAGAATGTCCGAAAAATCAAGCATAAACGGAGAGTGTGTGGTATATATAAGCTGGAATTTTGTGATGATTTTTTCTTTAAAGAATCGAAGCAAGTCAGCTTGTGCCTTCGCATGAAGTGTAAGTCCAGGTTCGTCTAAAAGCACAAACAGATTTTTATTTTCTTTTTGCAATTTATTAAACCATACTAAAAACGAGAAAAACCAGACAAAACCAGCGCTACGATCATCGAAGGATACAGTTGAATCATGCCGAGTGTTTTCAATGCGGGTGGAAAAAACGTAACCAGAATTGAACGGAGGCTCATCGCCAGACTTACCCATGTCACAACGGAAATCAACTTTTAAGTGCTTATTTTGGCTCCAATATTGAAAAATCTCTCTTGTAATTTTACTTGAAACACCCCTGGTTTTATTGATTAAGTCCTCTAATTTGTTAGATTGTTTAATGTCATTGATGGTAGTGTTAGCAAGAGTCAGTAGAGCTTCAAAAACCTTTTCATTTTCTGATAAAGTTCCATTTTGGCTTTTGGAAATATAGTTGTCTATGGCAATTCTCCCAGGCATCTTCTGGTATTCTGAGAAATACATAAATTTAGGTAGAAAAGGAAGCAGTTCTTTCTCAGCAAAGGAAGAAACATCATCATTTGGAAAACAACCATTAAACCATTTAATAAAGGTTTGCTCTGGGGCGGACGGAGAACTAATGGTTTTTATTTCGCCCCTAACAGTCTCTATGCTGGATTTGTCGGGAAATTGTGCATAATCAGGTTCCGTAAAACCGGAATTCCCCATTTTGGTCGTAAATAGAACGTCAAAATTTAGAGGAACTGTCCATTTCCTTTGATTTGTATAACCAGAAGTGACTATTATTGTTTCACTATTGAGGGAACTTGTACCCCATTTGCTTTCAAATTCTGATTTCTCCGAGCTATCCATGAGCCATGTAGAAATGACAACTGTGTTTCCATCTTCAATGTCACCGGATTCATAATCTGTTAAATACATTTTAGGATAGTCATACAGTGCATTGTATTTCGCGTTGTCATCTACTGGATTAAGTTTGTATAGCGCTTGAAGAATTGCGCTTTTGCCAGATTCGTTCTTGCCGACTAAACAGGTTAGCTGATCAACGGAAAAATCTGTCGAGTCTAAAATACATTTAAAATTCTTTATTTGCAAATTGACAAGTTTCATTTAGTTGGCTCCTTTCTATTCTAAATTACCAAATTAAAATCCAAAATAGATCTTTTTTGACAATTATACCATTTAGGGGCGCTTTTCGCAATACAGTTTTTGTTCACGATGTCAAAATGCCGCCAAACAGGACAAAAGGCGCGTTTTCACATACCACAATCTGAAAGGAGGAGTTCTTCTATCTGCTGCCAGCCGTTAGGCTGGCTTTTTTCATTTCACGACGAAGGAGGTTATTAAGTGTCAGACGATAAAAAGAACATTGTCCCCGAGGTGGAAACGCCCATCGAGGCCCCCGCGCCGGAGCAGCCTGCTCCCGACAAGGCCGAGCCTGTTGTGACAGATCCCGTCCCGGCTGAAAAGGCGGTTCCTGCGGATAAAGCGGATCCCGCTGCCCCGGAGTCCCCCGGTGCTGCTGCTCCCGAACAGCCCAAGCCCGAAAAGGAGGCCCAGCAGACAGCCACCCCGGATAAGGGCGATCCTGCCCTGGCTCCCTCTGGCAAGGTGGTGGATTTTTCCGCCGCCCGTGAGGAGGCAGCAAAGGATAAGGCCCCGAAAGACAAGGCGGCCAAACAGAAAACCCCGGAGCCGAAGGACAACGCAGCGGCCAAGCCCCGCAGGGGTCGCCCGGCAAAGGCTGACAAGGCGGCCCCCGATAGGGCCAAGCCGCAACCTCGGGACAAAATGTCCCAAAGTAAAGCGGCTGCTGAGAAGGCCGCGTCCAATCCGCAGAAGGCCCCGTCCCCTGCTCCGCCGGAACAGCCGACCGCGCCCCGTGACGCTACCCGCCCAGAAAAAGAGGAGATTGTATATCTCGACCTGTCCGAGCTTCGTCCGTTCAAAAACCACCCCTTTGGCGTCCGTGACGATGCGGAGATGCAGGGGCTTGTGGAGTCCGTCCGGGCAAGCGGTGTAAACCAGCCCGCGCTGGTGCGTCCCCGTGAAGGCGGCGGCTATGAGATCATCGCCGGACACCGCCGCCAGCGGGCAAGTGAGCTGGCCGGGTTTGTCAATATGCCCTGTATCGTCCGTAACATGACGGATGACGAGGCCATCCTCGCCATGACAGATGACAACCTGCGGCACCGTGAAAAGATTTTGCCCACGGAAAAGGCAGCGGCGCTGAAACAGCAGGTGGAGGCCATCAAGCACCAGGGCGCTCGGCCCGGTGAGGACGATAAGGACGCCGGAAAGCGCTCCACGCAGATCGTGGGGGATCGCAACGGCATGAACTACAAGCAGGTGCAGCGGTATATCCGCTTGACGGAACTCGTCCCGGATTTGCAGAAAATGCTGAACGAAAAGCAGTTGGCGTTTACCCCCGCCGTGGAAATTTCCTTTATCCGCCCCAAGCACCAGCGGTATATCGCCGTTGCCATTGAGGGGCAGCAGTCCTCGCCGTCCCTGTCCCAAGCACAGAAGATGCGGGAACTGGATAAACAGGGAGCGCTCAACGGCGATGTCATTGACGGTATTTTGAGTGAGCAGAAAAAGGAGGTAGACAAGGTGATTATCAACAGCGCCGAACTGGAAAAGTATTTTGGAAAGGACAAATCTCCTCGGGAGATGAAGGATCAGATCATGTCCCTGCTGGACGATTGGAAGGCCAAGCAGCCCCCGGAGTTGGGCAAGCCCGACAAGAAAAAGGATATGGAGAAGTAATCGACCTTGGGACATCTTGTCCCGAGGTTATTTCTTTGAAACGGAGGTTTTCAAAATGAAAAGACCCCTCGCATATATCACCGCCGCATGGTGCGGCAGCGATTGTGAGAACGCAAAGCAAGCGGCGCAGTATTGCCGCTCCGTCTACGATGCGGGCTTCTCTCCCATCTGTCCGCCCCTGTATCATCCGCTTTTTCTCAATGATGCTATTCCCGAGGAGCACAAAAGCGGCATCGACATGGGCCGTGACCTGCTCCGGCGCTCCCATGTGCTGGTAGTCTGCGGCAGCACCGTCACCGAGGCCATGAAGAATGATATTGCCGTGGCCCAGCGGCTGGGGATCACCGCCACCACGCTGGAGGGCATCCTGACGGTCAAGGGACAGGGGCGGCGCTGATATGCCCGCCCTGTTTGAAGCCTATGTCACCAACTTAGGGAAATACAACGAGGGTGAGCTGGTAGGCGAATATCTGAAATTTCCCACTACACCCGAGGAGGTACAGGCTCTCTTAAAGCGGATTGGCGTTGACGGGGTACGGTATGAGGAGATCTTCATTACCGACTTCAACGGGGATGTGCTGGGCCTGTATGACCACTTGGGTGAATACGAAAATCTGGACGAGCTCAACCATCTGGCCTGTCTGCTCTCTGAGCTGGATCAAAGCGATTTGGAGAAATTTGAGGCAGTCATTGACAGCGGCGAACATACTTCCAGCGTGGCTGATCTAATCAACCTCACGCAAAATCTGGATTGCTTTGAGTTCTATTCGGATGTCCATAGTGACGAGGAGCTGGGCCGTATCTATGTGCTGGAGTTCGGCGGTATGGAAGTGCCGGAGCATTTGATCGACTACATCGACTATGAGGCATACGGGCGGGATGTCCGTATCAATGAGAGCGGCCACTTCGCCCCCGGAGGCTATGTGTTTGACAATGGCAGCCGCTTCATAGAGCACTATTCCGGGCGGGAGGATATTCCCGATGAACACAAGGTTTTCTCCATGCCCAAGCTGAATATCCGGGAGCAGATGGCCGCCTACAAGGAAATTATTGACCGATCCTCGCTGGAGGGTGAACGGCTGCATCCGAGGAAGGAGGTGCCGGAACGATAGCGGCACTTCGGGACAAGTTGTCCCAAAGAAAGGGGTGGTTTGACTGGTAGATGAAGATATTTCCCGGCGCACGATTGCGGTTTCCGTGAAAGCTTCCAAGCTGACCGCCCGGAGCCTTGCCTATGTGGTACAGGGCATCGGGAGGAAAATTGCCAAGCACCACCGGGCCAAACAGACGCCCCACGGCAAGCAGAGTGTGAGAAAGCTCATGGCCCACAGTGCATCGGTGTCCAGCATTGAGCTGTCCGGCGATACCAAGCTATTTGACCGGGTAGCCCGAAAGTGGAATGTGGACTATGCCTTTTATAAAACCGGGCCGGACAAGTATCTGCTGTTTTTCAAGTCCGGGCAAGCCGATGCTATGACCGCCTGTTTTTCGGAATATTCCCGCAAGGTGCTGAATAAAACCAAGTCCCGGCGCATCCACATCCGTGATCAGCTCAAACGGGCTTCGGAGCAGCTCTCCCGTGAACAGCCCCGGCCCAAGGAGCGTGTGCAGGAGGTGACCCATGCCGACAGGTAAGATCAGAAAGTACATGCTTCCCAACATCCCGTATCTGTTCATCGGCTGGGCCTTTCTCAAACTGGGTACGGCCTACCGTCTGGCTGCTGGCGTAAACGCCGTAGAAAAGCTGCTGGGGCTGATGCAGACCATCGGCGTGGCCTTTGCGGATTTCTCACCGGGACTGGCCCCCTTTGACTGGCTCGTTGGTATTGTGGGCGCTGTGGCCTTTCGGCTGCTGATCTATTTCAAGAGTAAGAACGCCAAAAAGTTTCGGCGGGACGAGGAGTACGGCTCCGCCCGGTGGGGGACGGAAAAGGACATCAAGCCCTTTGTCGATCCCAAATTTGAGAACAACATCATTCTCACCGGGACGGAAAAGCTCACCATCAACACCCGACCCAAAAATCCAGCCAACGGCCGCAACCTCAATGCCTGCGTCATCGGCTCGTCCGGCTCGGGCAAAACCCGCTTCTGGCTCACGCCCCAGCTCTTGCAGGCCCATTCGTCCTATGTGGTAGTAGACCCAAAGGGCGGCGTCCTGTCCCAAGTGGGCGCTTTCCTGCAACGGCGGGGGTACAAAATCAAGGTTTTCAACAGCATCGACTTTTCCAAGAGTATGCACTATAACCCGCTGGCCTATATCAAAACCGAGGCCGACATCCTAAAGTTCGTCAATGCCCTTATCTCCAACACCAAGGGCGAGGGCAAAGAGGGCGATCCGTTCTGGACGAAGGCCGAAACGCTTTTGTACTGCGCCCTGCTGGGGTACATCATCTTTGAAGGCTCCGAGGAGGAGCGCAATATGAACACGCTGGTGGACATGATCTCCGGCATGGAGGTGAAAGAGGATGACGAGGATTTTCTCAACGCCGTGGATTATATGTTCAAAGGGCTGGAACAGCGCAAGCCGGACTGCTTTGCCGTCAAGCAATATAAAAAGTACAAATTGAGCAGCGGTGATATATGCTCTAAGTGACTTCTTAATCATGATTTTGTCATGGTTAGTGAAGCAATCACTTAGAGCATTTTT
>OLNX01000783.1_pt1 | contig 30184 bp, 25 predicted proteins | sample 1672611 | NCBI WGS metagenome assembly OLNX01 (sample SAMEA3136705, study PRJEB25190) | human gut metagenome | reverse complement strand
CACCCCACTTGTTAGATAGTATATCATACTGTCTAACAAATGGGGTGCTGTTCAAAACCGCAAAGGAGTTTTTATTCGTTTTTACATTTCAATTTATCTATATCGCTCCAGCCCGACCGGGCGGCTGCTGCCGCTGCTCGCCGCAGGGGCGATTCGGATTAAAGCTTCAAATAGTCGCTATCGCGGTATCACGACCGGTAAGACAGGCAGTAGTCTCCTTTGCACTCGCGCTCTAAATCCACCGCACCCGTAGGGGCGAGCATCGCTCGTCCGCTCCTCGCCGGAGGGGCAATTCGCATTAAAGCTTCAAGTAATCGTTTTTGCCGGCTCCCGACCATTGACATTGCTGTTGTAGTTATTGCACTCGCGCACTGAATTAGAACGGCAGAGTTCAGAACACGTCATAGCTCCCTTTGACGAGGGAGCTATGAGATTTGGAGAACTTTTACTGCTCTAACCGGTTAGACTGTCGAAATAACGATTATTTGAAGCCTTAACGCGAGTTGACTCAATGGCAATTGCGTCAACAGCATAGAAAAGCTACCGCCCCAAACGGGACGGCAGCTTTTGTGTTGTGGGGATAGTTTATTTCTGGAGTGCGGACCAGTCGGGGGTATCGGTGCGGATGTTGGTCCATTTCTCGCAGATAGCAGTGTCTTCGTTGATGACGTTGCCAAGGTCAGTTGCCCAGGTGTAGTTGTGGGAGTTGGTGGCCTCAAGGATCTCACCATAGCACCACATAGTGGAGGGGCAGTCAGACCAAGTCTTTACCTCGCCAGTGCAGCTTGAGGCGCTGTCAACAGCGGGCATACGGCCGAGGAGACGGTTGAACATGGTGGCAGCCTGGCCGCGGGTCAGGTTATCGGTGGGATTTGCGTTTCCGTTTGCATCGCCCCTGATGATGCCGAGCTTTGCGAGCAGATTGATGTACTTATCTGCAAAGCCGCCGTTGAGGTCGCCGAAGATATTGCCGCCGGTGTATTCAACAGAGAACATACGACCGATCATTGCAGCGAACTGCTCACGGGTGACAGGCTGAGAGGGACGGAAGGTGCCGTCGGCATAGCCGCCGATGATGTGAGCCTTTGCAAGGGTAGAGATTGCGTTGTTGTGAGGATATCCGGCGCTCACGTCAGAGAAATTGTTTGTCTTGGTAAAGTATTTGTCGCGAGCCTCGGGAGTCATGAGACGGAAGATGATGGTAGCAACCTCGCCGCGGGTGATGGTGCCGTTGGGGCGGACGGTTCCGTCAGCGTAGCCGATCATGTAAGAGAAGTGATCGGTGTAGTTAAGACCGATGTTAAGTGCGGGGTAGAGAACAAGCTCTTTGACCTCGGGCTTAATGCTCAGAGTCCAGGTAATGCCGGCAACGGTGCTGTACTTAATGCCAGTGATCATTCCGTCGCAGGTAGCTGCAACATTGTACAGACCGAGAAGCCCCTTAGGAATGAGAGCGAGGCCAAGTGCATTTGCCTCTGTCACAGAGGTATCACCGTTAATGTTTGTCAGGGTGATCTGTGCATGGCTCGCGGGAATACGGCTTGCCAGTGAGCAATAGACGAGATAGTCGGGGATCTGAATGCCGTTGATAACATCAACAACAGCGCCCATGATGTCATCGGATGCCTCTGCCTGCGCTTCGTCAGCGAGAGCCATGGTGGGCATCAGAGCAACTACCATCATCACTGCCATAAGCAGGCTGATAATTTTGGTTGACTTTTTCATTGCTTTGTTCTCCTTAAAACAAAATTGATAAATTGAAGCTGAGTACAGCCATTCCTTATGTGGACAATTTACACCAAAAGTAACAGTTTGTCAACAATTTGGTACGACATTCAAGAAAAAATTCATACATTTACTGCATCTGGCGTATAATCTCCCGCCGCAGCCTGACAATAATGCGTTTTTCGAGGCGGCTTATGTAGCTTTGGGAGATCCCCATCATATCGGCTACCTCTTTTTGCGTGTATTCGCTGCTGCCGTTCAGACCGAAGCGGAGGGTTATTATGTTCCTCTCGCGCTCGGCGAGGGTGTTCACGGCGTTAATGAGCATTTGCCTGTCGGCGTCATCCTCAAGCGGGCGGCACACCTCGTCGTTATCGGTGCCGAGAACATCCGAAAGCAGAAGCTCGTTTCCGTCCCAGTCGGTGTTGAGCGGTTCGTCGAAGCTCACCTCGCTGCGCTGGTTGCTGATCTTGCGCAGATACATGAGTATCTCGTTTTCGATACAGCGCGACGCATATGTGGCAAGCTTTATATTTTTGTCGCTCCTGAAGGTGTTTATGGCCTTTATAAGCCCGATAGTGCCTATGGATATCAGGTCTTCGAGGTTTATCCCCGTGTTTTCAAAGCGCCTCGATATATAGACGACCAGGCGCAGATTATGTTCCGTCAAAAGCCTTTTTGCGGCCTCGTCGCCGTTTTCCATGGCGATAACGGCTTTTTCCTCGGCCTCCCGGTCAAGCGGAGGCGGCAGAACGTCGCTGCCGCCTATGTAAAACAGTCCGAAGCGCGGAGCCAGACGGCTCTCAAGCCAATTTTTGATCAGTTTCAGTAAGTTCATTTATTCTCCTTTCACAGTATGCAGTCAAAGCCGTCGCCGCCGACAAAGTGAGGGGAGACGGCGGCTATAATGTCGCTGCGTTCCTTGCCGTCTATACATATACGATCGGGACGGAATGCCGCCAGCATCCCCGACTGCGTTCCCACTGCGCTGTACGGAATAAGCCGAAGTCTGCCCTCAAGCTCGGGTACGGTAAGGACCTCGGTGCAGTCGGCCGCTTTGAATTTATCCGCAAATTCGGGGAACAGGGGGGAGAGGGTGTCAGCCCCGCCAATGAGCACCGAGGAGCCTGTTATGGGGTCAAACAGAGTGTTGCCGCTGTCGTGCAGAGCGCGCAGCTCGGCGGCTTTTCCCATAAATTCAACGTGCACCTCGGATACCGATATATCCGCGCTTTTCATGCTTCGCCGGAATACGAGACTCAGTATCGCGTATATGACGCCGAAGGACAGCACGAGCACGGGCATGGAGACGGATATGTACAGTGGCGAGCCGATACTGCCGCCGTTTTGCATTGATATTGCCCACACCGCGCCTCCGAACAGAGCCGATACCGCGAAAAATACGATACAGCAGCGCGCAAGCCGCTCCTCGCTGCCGTAGGCGATGAGCGCCATAAGCGCTCCTGCGGCAATCTTTACCGGCGTGAGCAGCAAAAATTCCAGAGCCGGAAAAATGCTTGCTGCGGCAAAGCCCGCGCCGAACAGGGCAGCGAGAAAATAGCGTTTTCTGCGCAGCCTTACACCGCACACGCGCGCCGAGCACAAAAGCAGCAGATAGTCCAATATAAGGTTCAGGAAGAACAGCCGGTCTATGTAGATTACGTCCATGACGAAATTATAAGCTTTGTCCTCCGCATAATTTGTCATTTATTAATTGTCAAACGCAAGAGTCTGTGGTAAAATACCTAAGATAATCTTCGATAGATAGAGAGGTTAATATTTTTTATGTGGTTCTGGTTTGCTGTTGCGGCACTTCTGTGCTGGAGTGGTTCCGACCTGTTTTCAAAGATCGGATGTCAAGATGCAAAGGATAAGTACAGTCATCTTAAAATGGTCATGGCAGTCGGCGTCGTCATGGGTCTGCATGCCGCGTATGAGATATTTGTCGGCGGCGTGGAGATAAACGGAAAGATACTTCTCACCTACCTGCCGGTTTCAATGCTCTATATCCTGTCGATGGCTATAGGCTATCTCGGACTGAGATATATTGAGCTTTCAATATCGTCCCCCATATGCAACTCCTCTGGCGCTATCGTCGCCATACTCATTTTCGCGACTAAGGGCTTCGGCGAACTGCCGCCTATGGCGATCGTTGCCGTGGCGCTGGTGTGCATCGGCGTTGTCGCTTTGGGCATCACCGAGGCAAATGAGGATGAGGAACTCAGAAAGGCGAGGCAGGATGCCAGCAACCACCATTACGCCAAGAGCTGGGTGGCTATCACCATACCTATTATATATTGTCTTTTAGACGCGCTGGGCACCTTTGCCGACAGCCGCGTGCTCGAGACGCTCAATGAGGACTCGGCAAATGTCGCATATGAGCTGACCTTCCTCATCGTCGGCATCTTATGCGCAGTTTATGTTCTCGGCATAAAAAAGCAGAAGCTCGTTCCCAAGATGGAAGTGCCGAAGTATACGGGCGCTATCTTCGAGACTGCCGGTCAGTTTGCTTACATATACGCCCTTGCAGACTCCGAGCACGCAGCGCTTGCGGCGCCCATAATCTCGGCATATTGCGTGGCGTCTGTGCTGTGGAGCCGCATATTCCTCAAGGAAAAGCTCTCGCTCAAGCACTACGGGTCTATTTTTGTTGTGATCGTGGGTATAGTTATTATGGGAATACTTGATATATAATGAAGGAGGATTGCTGTGATGGATCCTGCGTATAAGAGAGTTCTTATTAAAATAAGCGGCGAGGCTCTTGCCGGAGAGAAAAAAAACGGCTTTGATTTTGACTTTATCGCGCGCGTGTGCGAAAACGTCAAGCGCTGTACGGAGATGGGCGTTCAGGTTGGCATAGTCGTCGGAGGCGGCAACTTCTGGCGCGGCGTCAAGGATGGCGCGGGGCACATCGAGCGCGTTTCCGCCGACCGCATGGGAATGCTGGCAACGGCCATGAACTGCTTGGCCGTGGCCGACGTTTTCAAGCAAGCGGGCACTGCGGTCAGCATCCAGACGGCTGTTGACATTCAAGGCGTCGGCGAGCGCTACAGCACCACCGAGGCGATAAAGCGCCTTGAAATGGGCGAGGTCGTCATGTTCGGCTGCGGCACGGGAAGCCCGTTTTTCTCGACCGACACTGCCGCGGTGCTCAGAGCAGCGGAGATACACGCGGACGCGATACTCCTTGCAAAGAACATAGACGGCGTGTATTCGGCTGACCCTAAAACCGATGCTTCCGCCGTGAAGTACGACAGCATCACATACGATGAGGTGCTCGCGCAGCACCTTGCGGTAATGGACGCAACGGCCACCAGCCTTGCGATGGATAACAATATACCCGTCATAGTGTTCGCACTGGCTCAGCCGGAGAATATTGTGCGCGTGGTAATGGGCGAAAAGCTCGGAACAACAGTAAGTAAGTAAAAATACATCATTAGGAGGCAGAACCATGTCTAAATATCCCGAGATAGAAAGCAGAATGAAGAAGACAACAGAGGTGCTGAAAACTCAGCTCGCATCCGTAAGAGCCGGACGCGCGAATGCCGCTGTTCTCGACCAGATCAGCGTTGACTATTACGGCGTGCCCACTCCGATACAGCAGGTCGCGTCCATATCCGTGCCCGACCCCAGAACCCTGATGATCCAGCCCTGGGACGGATCCGTCCTCAAGGGCATTGAAAAGGCTATCCTTGCCTCCGATCTGGGCATAAATCCCCAGAATGACGGCAGAGCTATCCGCCTTGTGTTCCCGCAGCTCACGGAGGAGCGCCGCAAGGATCTTGCAAAGCTTGTCAAGAAATACGGCGAGGAGTCCAAGGTCGCGGTTCGCAATATCCGCCGCGATGCGATTGACAAGTTTAAGAAGCAGCAGAAGGCATCCGAGATCACAGAGGATGATTATAAGAACATTGAGAAGGACGTCCAGAAGCTGACCGACGATTACATCAAGGAAGTCGACAGCATCACCGACGCAAAGGAAAAGGAACTTTTCGAGATCTGATATGGCGGATAATATACTTAACAATTCGGCGGGGGAGCAGGCAAAATGCCTTCCCCGCCATATTGCCATAATATTAGATGGCAATGGCCGATGGGCGAAAAAACGCGGCCTGCCCCGAAATGCGGGACATTTGGCAGGCTCGGAGACATTCAGGAATATCGCCACCTACTGCAAGGAGATAGGCGTAGAATACCTCACGGTGTACGCGTTTTCAACGGAAAACTGGAAGCGCTCGACGGAGGAGGTCAGCGGCATCATGAGGCTGCTGGATAAATATCTGCACGAGGCGATACGGGATATGCGGAAGAAGAACATCCGAATGAAGGTGTTCGGCGATATATCGCGCCTGTCCCCCAAGCTTCAGGAGCTTATACACGAAACCGACGAGATATCGCAGCAGATAGAGGGCTTTCAGGCAAATATATGCATCAACTACGGCGGCAGAGCCGAGATCGTGCGCGCAGCGCAGCTTTATGCCAATGACGTTGCCGAGGGCAGGGCAGAGGGCGAACTGACAGAGGAAAAGCTCGAGGGGTACATGTATTCTGCGGGCATACCCGATCCCGATCTGCTCATCCGTCCCGGCGGGGAGTACAGAATATCGAACTTCCTGCTGTGGCAGTGCGCCTATTCGGAATTTTATTTTACGGATGTTCTCTGGCCGGACTTCACTCCGGAGGAGCTTGACAAGGCGATAGCGTCCTATAACAGCCGCGACCGCCGATTCGGAGGGGTAAAGACATGATAAGCTCAGTGTCGATATTAGGCTCGACAGGCTCTATCGGCCGCCAGAGCATAGCTGCGGCTTCCCACCTCGGCATACCCGTGAAGGCGCTTGCCGCCAACAGAAAAATCGAAATGGTGGAGCAGCAGGCGCGCAGGCTTAGACCTGAATTTGTCGCGATATATGACGAGACTGCCGCAAACGACCTGCGCATAAAGCTTGCCGATACTGATATAAAGGTGGCGGGCGGTATGGAGGGACTCATAGAAGCCGCCGCCGGGCACGCCGAGTGCGTTGTTACGGCGGTATCCGGCTCTGTGGGACTGAAGCCCACGCTTGCCGCGATAGACGCGAAAAAGCGTATCGCCCTCGCAAACAAGGAAACTCTGGTGTGCGCGGGGGATATAGTGATGCCCCGGGCAGCGCAAATGGGCGCGGAGATAGTGCCCGTGGATTCCGAGCATTCGGCGATCTTCCAGTGCCTCATGGGCAGGAAAAAGGGCGAGCTTAAACAGATACTGCTGACAGGAAGCGGCGGCCCGTTCAGGGGCAAAAGCCGCGCGGAGCTGCGGGATGTAACGCCCGAGCAGGCGGTAAAGCATCCCAACTGGAGCATGGGCGCGAAGATATCCGTTGACTCGGCGACGATGATGAACAAGGGTCTTGAGTTTATTGAGGCGATGCACCTTTTTGGGGTCACGCCGGATGATATACAAGTAGTCGTACATCCCCAGAGTATAATTCACTCAATGGTGGAGCTTGTTGACGGTACCGTCATAGCCCAGCTCGGCGTTCCCGATATGGGGCTTCCGATACAGCTCGCCATGACCTATCCTGAGCGCAGTCAGTCTCCGTTTGAGCGCCTTGATTTCTGGAATATGAAGGACATGACCTTTGAGGCTCCCGATTATGAAAAAACGCCCTGCCTGAAGCTTGCAATGGATTGTGCAAGAGCGGGAGGCACGGCGCCATGCGTTATGAGCGCCGCAAATGAAGTGGCGGTATCGCTGTTTTTGCAGCACCGCATCGGCTACAATGATATATATGACAGTGCTTTCGCGGCTGTCGAGAGCATAGAAATAATAAAGGAGCCTGATCTTGAGGCCATATTGGCGGCGGACGAAGCTGCCAGAATTTTTGTCAGGGAGCATTTTTCCTAATGTATGTAGTAATCGCAATCATAATGTTCGGAGTCCTGATCGCCATACATGAATTCGGACATTTCATAACGGCGAAGGCCTGCGGTGTCAGGGTGGATGAATTTGCCATCGGCATGGGACCTGCCATCTGGAAAAAGCAGAAGGGCGAAACGCAGTATGCACTGCGCATCCTGCCCATAGGCGGCTTCTGCGCAATGGGCGAGGATGAGGAGAGCGACGACCCGAGGGGCTTTCCAAACCAGAGCTTCTGGAAGAAATTAATCATCCTCTGCGCCGGCTCGTTCATGAATTTCCTGCTCGGCATAATCCTCATCGTTTTAATGTACGGCAATGCCGAGGGCTTCAGAGCGCCTATTATAGAAGACTTCCTTGACGGCTGCCCGTATGAGACAGACGGCACTTTCGAGGCAGGCGACCGGTTTTACAGCATAGACGGTCACCGCATTTATCTGTACAGCGACGTTTCAATGTTCCTTGAGCGCGGCGACGGCGTTTACGATATCACCGTTGTGCGCGACGGCGAAAAGGTCAGCATAGATGATCTGAAGCTTGCGCGCACCGTGCAGACGGAGGAGGGACTTAAATACGGCTTCGTGTGGGGCGTGGAGGAGGCAACCTTCGGCGCAAAGCTGAGGTACACATGGAACACGACCATGGAGTTTTCGCGCCTTGTATGGTTAGGCTTAGGCGACCTTATCAGCGGCGCTGTGGGTGTGGATGATATGGCTGGGCCTGTCGGCATCGTCGATATGATGAACGACGTTGGCTCTCAGGCCGAGAGCACCGCCGACGCGATGTACAGCATACTCTACTTCTCCGCGTTCATTGCTATAAACCTTGCCATAATGAACATGCTGCCTATCCCGGCGCTTGACGGCGGCAGGGTGTTCCTGATGATAGTAACTGTAATAATCGAGGCGATAAGCCGACGCAAGCTCGACCCCAAGTACGAGGGGTATATCCACATGATAGGCATGGGACTGCTCCTGCTGCTTATGGTCGTGGTTATGTATAATGATATTGTAAGGCTGATAACGGGGTAAAGCCATGGATAAAAGAAACGAAACCAGAATAATAAATGTAGGCGGCATTGAGATCGGCTGCGGAGCCGAGGTAACGGTGCAGTCGATGTGCAACACGAAAACGCACGATGTTGAGTCAACGGTTCGGCAGATAAAGCAGCTTCGGGCCGCCGGATGCGATATCGTTCGCCTTGCCATTCCCGATATGGCGGCGGCAGAAGCGATACCGGCCATAAAGGAGCAGACAGATATCCCGATAGTTGCGGATATACACTTTGACCACCGCCTTGCGCTGGCTGTGGCCGAGCGCGGCGTTGACAAGATACGCATAAACCCGGGAAATATCGGTTCGGCGGAAAATGTGCGCAAGGTAGCCGATGCCTGCAAAAAACGCAATATCCCCATCAGAATAGGCGTCAATGCGGGTAGCCTTGAAAAGCGCCTTATAGAAAAGTACGGCCATCCGACGGCGGAGGCCATGGTCGAGAGCGCGAAAACGCATATCGAGCTTTTAAACCGCTTTGATTTTGACGATATATGCCTTTCGATGAAAGCATCGTCCGTGCCGCTTACAGTTGCGGCATACCGGCTTGCGGCGGAGAAATTTCCCTACCCGCTGCATCTTGGTGTCACCGAGACGGGAACAGCGTGGAACGGAACTATACAGTCTGCTGTCGGCATAGGCACGCTCTTGTGCGAGGGTATAGGGAATACCATCCGCGTGTCTCTGACGGCGGACCCCGTCGAGGAGGTCAAGGCCGGTATTGCCATACTCAAGGCGGCGGGGCTTCGGTGCGGAATAAAACTCGTGTCATGCCCGACCTGCGGCAGAACGCAGATAGACCTTATCGGCCTTGCCCACGAGGTTGAAAAGCGCATCGCCGGTATGGACAGGGACATAACGGTTGCCGTCATGGGCTGCGTTGTCAACGGCCCGGGCGAAGCGCGCGAGGCCGATTACGGCGTTGCGGGCGGCGTAGACTGCGGCCTGCTGTTCAAAAAGGGCAAGGTTATCGGTACATACCCATATGAAAATCTATGCGACGCACTGATCGAACTTATCGAAGAGGATACTTAAAGTGAGCGAACATACATCATTTCTTGAGATATTTCCCGGGACAGAGAGCCTCAGGACAAGCTGCGGCGGGCTTGAAAAAGCCTATGTGACCGATGTCGCGGTGAGCACTGCCGAGGGCAGCATGGATATTGCCGCGTGGTTTTGCCGTGCCCCTGCCCCGGCGGAAATAGATGATCTCATAAGCGCTCTGAGGCGGGATTACGGACTTAACAGGGTCAGCATAGACGCGGACTATCCCAAGCCTGCGGAGGCAAAGAATGCCCGTCAGAGCAAGCCGCAGGGCTCAAAGCCCGACGGTGCGGTGCTCATGGGGCGCAGCATAAAAAGAGCGCCCGAGCCAATGTCGGGGCTTAACCAGTCGTCGGGCAGAGTTGTCGTCGAGGGCGACGTGTTTGAGGTTACAAGCCGCAAGCTCCAAAAGCGCGACGGCGCTATGCTCTGCTTTGATATAACGGACCTTACCGGCTCCATACGCATCGCAAAGTACCTGCGCGCCGAGGACGACCAGTCGATTATAAATAAAATAAATGTAGGCGACCATGTGTTCGTGAGCGGCTTTGTAACGTATAGCCGCTATGACGAGGACATAGTTATCGAGCCCAAGGACATAGTTTTAGGCAAAAAATATATCCGACCCGACAACGCTAAGGAAAAGCGCGTTGAGCTTCATGTCCACACCCGCTTTTCCGCGCTCGATGCGCTGACCGATCCCGCGGCCATCGTAAAGAGGGCGGCATACTGGGGACACCCGGCGATAGCCGTCACCGACCACGGTGTGCTCCAGGCATTCCCCGATATGTGGAAGGCCGGAGAAAAGTACGGCGTGAAAATAATCTACGGCTGCGAGTGCTACTTTGTAAACGACCTTGACGGAAGCCTTGCGGTTCACGGCAGCAGTGACAGGGATATGAACGACGAGATGGTGGCCTTTGATATTGAGACCACCGGCCTTAACGCGGGCTCTGACCGCATGACCGAGATAGGCGCCGTCATATTCGCCGGAGGCGAGATAAAGGAGAGCTTCAACACCTTCGTTGACCCCGGAATGCATATCCCGTCGGAGATAACCCAGCTCACCGGCATAACCGACAGGGACGTCAAGGGTGCTCCCGACGAGGCCGAGGCAATGAGAATGTTCCTCGAATTTGCGGGGGATCGTCCGATAGTCGCGCACAATGCGGATTTTGACACGGGCTTCATGTCGTCGGCCTGCGCTCGCAGCGGTATTGACTTTGAGCCTGTGTATCTGGACACGCTGTCGCTGTCGCACGCGCTTTTGCCGGATCTCAAGCGCCATAAGCTGGATATAGTTTCAAACCGCCTGAGCCTGCCTGAGTTTAACCACCACAGAGCGTCGGACGACGCGCTTGTAGTGGCGCGGATAATGGGCAAATTCCTGCCCATGCTCGCGGAAAAGGGCGCAAAGACGGTCGATGATATTCAGACTGTTTTCCGGCAAATTAAGCCTGCCGACCACAGCAAATCCCGCCATATGATACTGCTGGTAAAGAATAAGACAGGGCTAAAAAACCTGTACGAGCTTGTATCACAGTCGTATCTTAAATATTTCCACAAGACTCCGACCGTGCCGAAAAGCCTGCTGATAAAGCACAGGGAGGGCATACTTGTCGGCTCATCATGCGGCATGGGCGAGCTTTACGGCGCTGTGATGCACGGCGCGAGCGACGCGGAGCTAAAGCGCATCGCCTCGTTCTATGACTATCTTGAGATTCAGCCCATCGCGAATAACGGCTTCCTTGTCGATAACGGCGTTGTCAGCGATGTGACGGTGCTCCAGGACTATAACCGCCGCATACTCGATATCGGCAGACAGCTCAATAAGCCCGTCATTGCCGCAAGCGATGTACACTTCCTCGACCCCGAGGACGAGCAGTACCGCAAAATTTTGCAGGCGGCAAAGAAATTCTCCGACGCAGACCGCGGCTGTCCGATATTCTTCCGCACCACCGATGAGATGCTGCATGAGTTTGAGTATCTCGGCGATGAAATTGCCAAGGAAGTCGTCATAGACAACCCAAGGGCGATAGCCGACCAGGTGGAGAATATCGAGCTTCTGCCCAAGGGTCTGTACCCCCCGAAAATCGAGAACTCGGCCGAGGAGCTTAAATTGCTAGTCTACGGCAAAATGCACGCTATCTACGGCGAAAATCCGCCGGAGATAGTGCAGGAGCGTGTTGATACGGAGCTGAAAACCATCCTCGACCACAACTATGACGTTATCTATATGTCGGCTCAGAAGCTGGTTCAGAATTCCCTTGAGCACGGCTATCTGGTGGGATCCAGAGGCTCTGTCGGCTCGTCCATCGTTGCGTATATGTCGGGCATCACGGAGGTAAACTCGCTGCCCCCGCACTATGTGTGCCCCAAGTGCAAGCACTCGGAGTTTATTACCGACGGCTCCTACGGCTGCGGAGCCGATATGCCGCCGAAAAACTGTCCCGACTGCGGCACTTTGATGCGGCAGGACGGCTTTGACATTCCCTTTGAGACCTTCCTTGGCTACCCCGGCAACGAAAAAACGCCGGATATAGACCTCAACTTCTCCGGTGAGTATCAGGCGCAGGCGCACAAATACACCGAGGAGCTATTCGGCTCGGACCATGTTTTCCGTGCCGGAACCATAGGCACGCTGGCTGAAAAAACCGCTTACGGCTATGTGAAAAAGTACCTTGAGGAGCGCAATATGACCGTCACCAAGGTGGAGGAAAACCGCCTTGCGAAGGGACTTGTCGGCGTCAAGCGTACAACGGGTCAGCACCCGGGCGGCCTTGTCGTCATACCGCAGGACATGGACGTTACCGATTTCTGCCCGGTGCAGCACCCGGCCGACGATCCCAAGAGCGGCATAGTCACGACGCATTTTGAATATCACTGCATGGAGTCTAACCTCCTGAAGCTCGACGAGCTGGGTCATGATGACCCGACGATGATCCGTATGCTGGAGGACATGACCGGGGTGGACGCAAAGGAGATCCTGCTGTCTGACCCCGACACGATGAAGATATTCACAACGCCTACGGTGCTGGGGCTTCCCGAGGACGATGAGATAATCGGCAAGACCGGCAGCATCGGCATACCGGAGTTCGGAACGGGCTTTACGCGGCAGATGCTTGTCGATACACAGCCGACGCAGTTTGATACGCTGGTGCGTCTGTCCGGCTTCTCGCACGGCACCGACGTCTGGGCGGGCAATATCCGCGACCTTATCGTAAACGGCATAGCAACCGTTAACGAGACGGTCGGCTGCCGTGATGATATCATGCTCTATCTGATACAAAAGGGTATGGAGCCGTCGCTCGCGTTCAAGACGATGGAGAGCGTGCGAAAGGGCAAGGTTAAAAAAAGCGGCGAATTTCCCGGCGACGCTGAGGAGCAGATGCGCACGCTCGGCGTTCCGGACTGGTATATTGAGTCCTGCCGCAAGATAGCATACCTGTTCCCGAAGGCGCATGCCGTTGCGTATGTCATGATGGCGTTTCGCATCGCGTGGTTCAAGGTGCATGAGCCGCTGGCGTTTTACAGCGCTTATTTCTACCGCCGCAGCCAGAAAAACAGCTTTGACGCGGAGATGATGACCTGCGGAGTGGACGAGGTAAGGCGCAAGATAAACGAGCTGAAGAAAAAGGACGACTCTACAGCGAACGAGGACAGCATACTCACAACGCTTGAGGCGGTGTACGAGTTTTATATGCGCGGCTTCGACTTTGCGCCGATAGACCTGTACGAGTCGGACGCGCTGAAATTCAAGATAACCGAGGATAAAAAGCTCAGACCGCCGTTTGTCGCAATAGCGGGGCTTGGCGAAACGGCCGCATTCGACCTTGCAAAGTGCACGAAAAACGGACAGAGCTATATTTCTGTTGAGGAGGTCAGCGCTGCCTGCCCGAAGGTCAGTACCAGCCATTTGGAGGTTCTCAAACGCCTTGGCGCGCTCGGAGATATGCCCGAAAGCTCGCAGATAAATCTATTCGAGTTTTGAAAATTGAGATTAACAGCAAAAACCACACCGATAAATCGGTGTGGTTTTTGCTATATATGGGGTATTATCGTGATAGCTTATTTAGCCATGTCGCGGTATATGAAAGTAACAACATGAGCGCGAGTGCAGGTGTCGGCAGGAGCAAAAGTATTTGCGGTTCTGCCGTTAGTTACACCGTTTGCAACAGCCCACATAACTGCGTCGTAGCAGTAGCTGCCGTTTGCAACATCCGTGAACGGATTGTATACAATGTTAGTCTCGGGGCAGCCCTCGTAACGGTATAGAAAAGTTACGACCTGACCACGGTTGACGATTGCGTTCGGTGAGAAGGTGTTTGCGGTTGTACCCTTAGTGATGCCGTTTTCATTTGCCCACAGTACTGCTTTTTCGCAGTAGCTGTTTGTTGCAACGTCACAGAAGGGGCAGTAGTTTGTCTTTGGCTCGGGAGAGCCGGCTGCACGCCAGAGCATGGTTACTACCTGTCCGCGTGTGCAGGGACTGTTAGGAGCAAAGTGAGTTTCGTCAACACCCTTTACAAATCCGTTTTCATTTGCCCAGATTGCAGCGTCGTAATAGAAGCTGTCCTTTACGATATCGACAAAGCCTGTAGAGGGAATGCTCGGCTGATTACCGGAGTTACCGTTGCCCTCAGCGGGGATGCTGGTGAGCATCTTCGCAAGTTCATAGAACTTGGATTGGAGATACTTGGTGTTGGTGAGCTGACCAACCATATTGATATGGTCGGTGCGGTCAATTTTTTCAATGTAGTTCCAAACGCCCTTCTGAGTGCCGTCCTTGAATATCATTGAGCCGTCAGCCGCGGTACCGTAGCTGAGATTAAACTTATCACTGGAGCTGGAATGCGGGTACTGTGCGGAACGCACGCTGACAATGCCGTCGTTCTCCCACCACTCCTCGTCGATATTAACATGACCGACCGCGTAGTTTTTGTGGCTACCCATGTAGGTAGCGCTCTTAACCATCATGGGGTTAATATTGTTGCAGGGAATGTAGTTATGCGGGTAAACAGGGCTGCGGTATGTGTCGGAGCAGGCGATGGAGAAGTAGTAAATATCGTCCTGAGCTTTCGCGTAGGAGTTGAGTACCGCTGCACCGTCAACGTCGAGATCATATACGCTCAGGTCGGTAACGTGCTTCTGCCAGATATTGCTGTTGACAACACGCTCAAAGTAGCTTGAGTAGCTCTCACCGGCATTGCGCTGGAGTCCCCACTGGTCGAGCTTGAAGTCAAGACCAAAGTTCTGCTCATTAATGTTCATTCCGGTTGCACTGGAGAGAATACCGACAAACTGGTGAACAAGGGAGCCAAAGCTGTTGTAAACCTTGGTGTCGTACTGGCTGCCGTCGTGAGGAGTACAAAGAGTGGTGATACTCTCAATCCAGTGGCGGCAATTGCCGGAAAACAGGGGACTGAGGCTGCCGTCAGTAGTTGCGCGCATTTCGTCGGGATCGCCGTTTTCAAGCAGCTGTGCCAGCATACGAATTGTTTCACCGCCCATACTGTGACCGACAAGGTGAACTTTCTGAGTGCTGTTGGGATCATTCAGCTCTTTCATAACACCGGGGAAGGTACGACCGTAGCGTTCATGACCGTTCAGTGCAGAGTGATACTGGCCATAGTCAACGGTTCCGCCGACGAGGTATGCGTAAAGCTCGCATGCTCTGTCCCAGTTACTTGCAACTGGGCCGATTGACGGCGTGTATACCGTGTATCCGGCATTATTGAGGAGAGTGCGAAGACTATTCATGCCTCCCCAGTAATTAAGGCCGATTTCCGTGCCGCCCCAGCCAAACAGGCCGTGGACGAGTACTATCGGGTAATCGTTTCCTTTACTTTCAGAGCTGGTCTGTCCGACACCGGCTGCAAAAGCAGGCATGCTCATGAGCATGGTCAGGACAAGCATCAGAGAAAGCACTTTGCGGAATTTCTTGCTTTTCATTCACTTAACCTCCGTTTGCACCACATATTGGGTGCGTTAAATTTTATTGTGAATAGAATATAGGCGAAAACTTTTGAAAATTAAACAGTCATTAAACGCGGACTGTTGCGTTTTTTGGCACGGTAGGCCGATTGCCTAATAATCTTCAAAGTTCACAAAAGAAAAAACCGGCTCTTTGAAAGAACCGGTTTTGCGTGCTGATTATTAGAAGCTGCCGCCTCGACCGCCGTGTATCGAGCCGCCGCCTGACATATGCGTGCTGCTGAAATTTCCGCCGGCGCCGAAGCCGCCGTAATCATCATCGTCGTCATCCTTAGGTTTGGGCGTTTTAGTGACAGTGGTGTAGAGGAAAATATCGCGGCTTTCGCTCAAACTAAAGCTGCCGCCGACGATATAGTCTGCTGCCGCTGTCTGCATATCGACGCTTTTCATGCCGCGCTTTAATATACTCATGACGATGAGTGCGATGATAAGCCCGATGCCTATGGCAATTGGTACCCAAATTATGCGCGGCCCTGAACTTTCTCTGCCGTCGGGGACATAGTAAAAATCCTCGTCGGAATAATCGTAATTATCGTCGCTGCTGTCGTCGAGATAATAGTCGCAATTCTCGATAAAGGCATCAAACGCCCCTGCGCAGTCGCCGTCACTGAGGTACGGCGTTATGCTCTCGCCTATGTCGTCGAGATACAAATCCGGGAAAGCGTAGATGGCATAGCCGGAGGTAGATATATACCACTGGCGCTCTGCCATGCTTACAAGAAGAATGAGCCCATCCCTGTCGTCTCCAACGCCGAGATCGTTCTCGTCGTAAAAATCATCCGCGTATTCCTCGGCGGTCTTGCTGCCAAGGGAGCTGACAGTGAGAATGGCGACGGTCATATCGTACTTAGAGCTTATATACTCCAAAGCGGCGGAGATATCATCGGCCTCGTCTGCGCTGAGCAGACCTTCATAGTCGTACAGCGCGCCGGAGCTGTCAGCAAAGGCGTAGCAGGATAAGCCAAATACCAGGCACAGCGTGAGCAAAAGAGAAACAATACATTTTTTCATGCCGCGCCTCCTACATCAGTGCAAGCCACATGAGGCCGTAGGAAACTGCGGCGCTGACTGCGGCGATGGCTGCGAAATACTTAGCGTACAGCCCATTGTCAACCGGCAGATTGCCGACAAATTTTCCGGTCTGGCCGTTCATGGCGAATATGTATTTCTGACCGTTCCACGTCGTGTTCAGAAGCCAGACGGGGTAGAGAGCATATCCGGCCTTGCCGTGGGCGAGGCTGACGGAGCTGTTTTCCGATATGACGCTTGAATATGTCGGCGATACGGTGCCCCGCAGCGCCTGTTCCGCGCTCGCCTTTATTCGGCGGTTGGCACGCTCTTTGCTATCCTCGGCGCTGACATCGTATTTATCGGCAAAATATCCCGAGAGGTAGGCGGTCTGGAAGTCCACGGCATCCTTGAAATCAAAGGGTTCGAGCGAGTCCATAAGGTCGTCCGGCATTTTCTGAGAGCCGTCAACGGGAATGTGCTCAAAGCCGAGACTTCCGCTGCGGAAGAGGTTATAAAAGCTTGTGGACGTGTAATTGTAATTTGCGTCGCTCCAGAATCGAACTGTGGTCGCCCTGTATCTTACCCGGGCGTCAGCCTTCGCGTCAAAGAGCCAGAAGGGGACGTAAACGCCCTTAATTTCGTCGATGTGGTTATCGGTTCTAAATGCCTTCGGCAGCAGCCTTTTGCCCTCAAGGTGCTTTTTGAAAGCCTCCTTGGCGGCTTTTTTATCGAGCTTGAATGGGATGACCCAGTCGGGCTTTAGCTCGCCCGAGAGATTGTTTTTGAATATGACGGGGTTGCCGCAGAATGGGCATTTTGAGGCCGATGTTGTCTCATCGGCGATTATCTCGCCGCCGCAGGATGAGCAGACGTATATGCTGACATCCTCATCCTCGCCGTCCTGCCAGCGCCCTCCAGATTCTGTGTCCCAGCTCATGTCATCGCCGCGGTCTTCCTTCAGACCCTCGTCGTAGCTTTTGAGCGTCTCGGCGTCAAACTCCGTGTCGCAGTAGGGGCACTTCATCTTCTGCGAAGAGCTGTCAAAGCTTATTGCTCCGCCGCAGCAGGGACATTTATATTGAAGCTGATTTTCAGTTTCCATATTTATCACTCTAAGTCGCCCTCGTCAAAGGGGTCGCCGCATTCTGGACAGAATTTCGGCGGATTTGAGGGATCTGCGGGCTTCCAGCCGCACTTGTTGCAGCGGTATACAGGCTTTTTAGCGCCGCACTCGGGGCAGAATTTGCCCGTGTTCACGGAGCCGCAGGCGCAGCGCCAAGACTCGGCTGCCGGAGCGGCGGTTTGAGCCTGCGGCTGTGCCATCGCGTAGAGATTCTGCGCGTTTACGCCGCCCGCGTTCATTGCCATGCCCATGCCCATGAAGCCGGTCATAGCGCCCGCAGAATTTTCCGCCGCCGCGCGCATGGCGTCCGCCTGAGCGCCGACGAGGTTTGCCGCTGCCATGGTGGGATCGCGCATAACAGCCGAGCGCTGAAGCTGCTTTATGCTCTCGGCGTCCTCATCGGGAATGGTTATGGAGTTCATTCCGATGGAGACGATGCTTATGCCGCGCATCTCGCCCCACTTGCGCGTGAGCGTCTCATTCATGAATGCCGACAGCTCCTCGGCGTGAGCGGGAATCTGATTCGGACGCATTTCCAGAAGCGCCAGCTTTGCGAAGGCAGGCTGTAGGGCGCTTATAAACTCGGCTTTGAGCTGGCTGTCTATCTCCTCGCGGGAGTAATCGCGCTCAACATTGCCGCAGACGTTTGTGTAAAAGAGCAGAGGATTAGTCAGACGGTAGGAATACACGCCGTTGCAGCGCACCGCAGTGTCGAGGTCAAGGCCGATATTCCTGTCAACAACGCGGAAGGGGATGGGATTTGCCGTGCCGAACTTGTTGTCGGTTATCTCCTTGGTGTTGAAGTAGTAAACTCGCTGATCGCGGCCGGTGTCGCCGCCAAGGGTGAAGCGCCTGCCGATGAGCTTGAATGTATCGACAATGGCTTTTCCGAGCGGGCCGGAAAAAACGCTCGGCTCGGCGGAGGTGTCGTAGGTGAACTGCCCCGGCTCTGCGCAGACCTCAACGATCTTGCCCTGATCGACTATTATCATGCACTGACCGTCGGCAACGGCGATGCCCGAGCCGTTTGATATTACGTTGTCGCTGCTCTTGGTGTTTGAAGATCTGGAAGTGATGCGCTTTGTGCCCTTTACAACAAGAGTGTCCTTATCGATAGCGTCGCAGTAGAAAAATTCCTTCCACTGGTCGGCCATTGTGCTGCCGATAGCTCCGGCAGCGGCTTTTATAAGACCCATATTACATATATCCTTTCATTATTGTGACTTATTTCGTAACGCCTCGGAGAAGATAATCGCTTGCGTTTACGGACGGGAGCAGCTCATTTGCCTTGACAAGCTCCTCGATGCGTCCGGCGGTCTTGAGCTCGCACGGCTCAAGCGGGGACACTCCGCCGTTAAATGCGCCGCTCATGAGCGAGGGCCTGTCAACCGGGAGCAGCCTGCGGCCGTCCTCGCAGATAAAATACAGCCTGATGTCAACGTCATTGCCGCTGGTAGCGTGCAGCGCCGGCTGCCCTATGAGCGGGTATATCTGCTCAAACATCTCCGACTGACTGCATTCTAAAAGATAAACATTGCCCGCACAATCCGGCTTTTTTCCTATCCATTTCTTTTGAATCTGCATAATTATCCTCATTTCCGCCAAACGGCATGTGTTAAACTACATTAGTTATTATATTATCATGCTTTTCTGCTGCTTTCAACACTTGCGGATATTAAAATATGGTGGTAAAATTAATTGTTTTATTGAAAAGGGGGATAATTGCCGTGAGCAGAATTAAAGATATAAATCTTGCACCTTCGGGTGAGATGAAAATAAAATGGGTAGAGCGCAATATGCCGGTTCTTCGCGGGATAGGGGAGGACTTTAAAAAGACAAAGCCCTTTGCGGGAATGAAGGTGGCTCTTTCCGTTCACCTTGAGGCGAAAACGGCATATCTCTGCCGCGTCATGGAGATGGGCGGAGCTCAGATGTATGTTACCGGTTCAAACCCGCTGTCTACTCAGGACGATGTGGCTGCGGCGCTGGTATCCGGCGGCATGAACGTCTTTGCAGAATACGGCTGCTCCATGGAGCAGTACGAGGAGTGCCTTGATGAGGTCCTGAAGATCGGCCCGAACATCATAATCGACGACGGCGGCGATCTTGTTCACCTCATGCACACGAAATACGCCGAGCTTATCCCCAACGTTATCGGCGGCTGCGAGGAGACGACAACGGGCATAAACAGGCTCAGGATAATGTCTGCGGCGGGCGAGCTTAAATTCCCCATGGTAATGGTAAACGACGCCGACTGCAAGCATATGTTCGATAACCGCTACGGCACTGGTCAGAGCGTGTGGGACGGAATATGCCGAACGACAAACCTCATTGTCGCCGGTAAGTATGTCGTCATATCCGGCTACGGCTGGTGCGGCAAGGGCGTAACGCTGCGCGCAAAGGGACTCGGCGCAAAGGTGATCGTGACGGAGACTGACCCCGTTCGTGCGCTTGAGGCCGTCATGGACGGATACGAGGTCATGCCCATGCGTGATGCCGCCAAGATAGGCGATATCTTCTGCACGGTCACCGGCGGAAGAGACATAATCACCGCAGAGCACTTCCCGCTCATGAAGGACGGCGCCATACTCTCAAACGCCGGTCACTTCAATGTCGAGGTCGATATGGACACGCTTGAAAAGATGGCGGTCAACAAGTATGAGGCGCGCCATAACATACAGGGCTATGTCATGCCCGACGGCAGGACGCTGTTTACGATTGCCGAGGGCAGACTTGTGAACCTTGCCGCCGCCGACGGACACCCGGCCGAGATAATGGACATGAGCTTTGCTATCCAGGCGATGAGCGCGCAGTTTCTTGCCGAGAACCGGGGCAAGCTCAAGGCCGATGTCGTTGCCGTACCACGCGATATAGACGAGGCGGTAGCCCGCCGCAAGCTCAAGGCAATGGGAGTTGAGATAGACAGCCTCAGCCGCGAGCAGGCTGAGTACCTCGGCAAATAAGCCATGTGATCGGCAAAATTCCGAAGGGAGGGTCCGGAATGGAAGACATGGAAAACATGGATTTTGAAGCCATGCATGACCGGCAGTTCGGCGAGCTGATGGAGCTGCTGGACGCGCATCGCATGAAAGAGCTTCAGCTCCGCCTTGAGGACATGAATGAATTTGACGTTGCGGAGTTTCTCACGGAGATAGGGGATAACAGAATGCCCATGGTGTTCCGCCTGCTCTCCAAGGAGACCGCCGCCGACGTTTTTGCAAATTTTGACGCCCCCGAGCAGGAACAGATAATAAACTCGATAACAGACTCGGAGCTGTCCGCCATCATCGAAGAACTGTATGTTGACGATGCTGTCGATATGATGGAGGAGCTTCCGGCCAACGTTGTAAAGCGCGTTATGCGCAACGCAACGCCCCAGACGCGAAACCTGATAAATCAGTACCTTAACTACCCCGAAAACTCAGCGGGCAGCATCATGACCGCCGAGTTTGTCGATCTTAAAAAGTACATGAACGTGCGGGAATCCATTGCCCGCATACGCAGAATAGGCGAGGATAAGGAGACCATATATACCTGCTTTGTCACCTCCGCCGACCGCAAGCTTGAAGGCGTTCTGTCGGTAAAGGATCTTCTGCTGTCTGACGACGAGACGGTAATAGAGGACCTCATGGATAAGAATATCATATTCTGCATGACCCATGACGATCAGGAGGAGGCCGCGGAAAAGATATCCGACTACGACCTGATGGCTCTGCCTGTCGTTGACAAGGAAGGCCGCCTCGTCGGCATCGTAACGGTTGACGACGTCATCGACGTTATGGAAGCCGAGGCCACCGAGGACTTTGAAATCATGGCGGCAATGACGCCTTCAGATAAGCCGTATTCACGCACCGGAGCCACTGAAATGTGGAAGCGCCGTGTGCCGTGGCTGATGTTCCTCATGCTCTCGGCAACCTTCACCAGCATGATAATAAACTCCTTTGAGGATGCGCTGGCCGCTCAGGCGGTGCTTATAAGCTTTATCCCCATGCTGATGGGTACGGGCGGCAACTCGGGGGCTCAGGCGGCAACCGCCGTCATCCGAAGCCTGTCGCTCGGCGATACCGAGCCTGAGGATGTGCTGAGGGTAATATGGAAGGAATGGCGTGTAGCCATTTTGTGCGGTATCACCCTTGCGGCGGTGAATTTCGTGAAAATGCTGCTTGTTGACAGGATGCTTATGAACCACCCGGAGGTCACCGTGACGGTAGCCGCCGTTGTCAGCCTGTCGATAGTCCTTATCATAATGTTTGCCAAGGTCGTCGGCAGCACTCTGCCCATAGCGGCCGAGAAGATCGGGGTAGACCCCGCGGTAATGGCAAACCCGCTGATTTCAACGATAACCGACGCCGTGTCGCTGCTTATTTATTTTGAGATAGCGAAGGCGATACTCGGCTTCTGACCATAAAAAACAATAAATTAAAAAACAGCCCTTATAAGGCTGTTTTTTATGCGGAGATGAAGATATATGACTGTGCTTATAGAAAAAATGGCTCTGATGGTCATACTGATGGCCCTGGGCTATCTTTGCGTGCGCCTGAAGCTGGTAGGGCCGGAATTTAACAAAGGACTGAGCAAGCTTGTAATAAACGTATTCCTCGCGGGCATGATCCTGTCCTCGGTCATAAATAAAGAACTGGAGATGTCGGGCAGCGATATCGCCCTCGGTATTCTGCTTATGACCGTCTCAACGCTCATAAGCATCGGCATAGGCTGGCTCAGCCCGGGGCTGCTGCGGATAAAGGACGGGGACAAGGGCATGTACCGCATGCTGGTTGCGTTTATGAACAACGGTTTTGTGGGTTTCCCGCTGGTAGCGGCGTTCTTTGGCGAGGACGCGGTGTTTTTTGCTTCCCTGTCGAACATACCCTTTAATCTTCTGCTGTACACCGTGGGCATAATGTTCCTGCAAAAAGGGGAGAAGAATTATAAATTCAGCATAAAAAACGTTATAAACGTCCCAATTATTGCAACGCTTGCGGCGGTCGTGATATTTATCTTTGAGATACCGATGCCGAAGATCGTGGACGACGTGGCTGATACCCTGTCGGCGGCGACAGTGCCGCTTTCCATGATGTGCGTCGGAATGTCCTTGGGCGATGTTTCACTCAAGGAGGCGGTCTCCAAGCCGAGGATGTACGGCATGAGTTTTATGCGCCTTGTAGTCAGCCCGCTTATCGTGTGGTTCGTGCTGAGATTTTTCATCGCAGACCCCATTATCCTCGGAACGATCGTGATTCTGGCTGCATGCCCGTCGGCAGTTATATGCACCATTATCGGCCTCCAATACGGCAGGGACGGCGTCGAGTCCTCGGAGGAGATATTCATAAGTACCATACTGTCGATGATAACAATACCGCTGCTGCTATACATACTCGGCATTTAAAAAAAGCAGTTCGCTATTTAAGCGAACTGTTTTTCAGCATGTCAAAAAAGTCCTTGCGAACTTTTTTGCACGCTTCAAAAACGCCACGTTTTTTGTGAAATTGCATTTCGCAAAAAACCGAGCCTTGCTCGTCAAAAAGTCTGATAAATCAGACTTTTTTGATGGCTATTAATCTAATTCGAGGTGGGCTGTCGCCCCCTCGAGCTCCCCCCGCCGTTATCGCGCTCTATACATTCATTTATTGTCTTTTGACAGACTGTTTTTATGCGGCAAGAACCTTGCCCAAAACGCGCAGGGGAAGCTCCGGCGATATTTCTATATCGGGATAGGCGGGATTGAGAGAGTGCAGCGCAAGATGATCGTCCACCGCGACAAGCTGCTTGAGGTAGGCGCAGCCGTCATAGAGGAAAATGCCGATCTCGCCCGTCATAAGGCTGTGCTGTTGCCTTATCCAAACGGTCTGACCGTCGTGAAACTGCGGCTCCATACTGTCGCCCGCGACGCGAACGCCGAAGTTCGCGTTTTCGGGAACCTCCGGGCCGACCTCGGTCATTTCGTAATCCTCGCTGTCAAGGAACTGGCCTGTACCGGCCGATACCGCGATGGAGTACAGCGGAAGCGTGCGGCAGCGCTCCGGCTCGGGCTCTGCGTCATACAGGCCGCTGCTGCGCAAAAGCTCGATATACTCCCGGACCTTTTTCCTGCCCATATTGTCAAGCCCCGCAAGCAGGCCGCCTCGGCCGCCGACCAGGAACTCGCCGCCTATGTCGTCGATCTCAAGCACGCGGCATAGAATAAGAAACTGCTTTGCGTTGGGCAGAGTGCTGCCATTCTCCCATTTGGATATTGCCTGGTTGGTGACGTCTATGCCCTCGCCGCGCAGCAGCATGGCAAGCTCGGCCTGAGAAAGCCCCATTTCCCTGCGACGGATATTCAGTATCTCTCCTATATTTGCAATATTCATACTCATATGTCTCCTCTGTATATAGCTAATGCTATTATATAGTATGCGGATAAAAATTGCAAGCAAAAATATCTAAAACAGATAAATTTACCTCTTTACAAATCTGATTAAGAGATATATAATGGCTGCGTTATCTTAATGGGAGAATTTCGATGGACAGAGCAATACTTCATTCGGACATAAATTCATGCTATGCCAGCGTGGAGCGGCTATACCGCCCCGAGCTTTCGGATAAGCCCTTCGCGGTGTGCGGCTCGCAGGAGAGCAGGCACGGCATCGTACTCGCCAAATCCGATAATGCAAAGCGCGCCGGAGTCAAGACCGGCATGGCGATATGGCAGGCAAAGCAGCTATGTCCGGAGCTTCAGATAGTGGAGCCGCATTTTGACCGGTACATCAAATATGCCGATATGGTGCGCGAAATTTACGGCGAATATACGGATATGTGCGAGCCGTTTGGGATAGACGAGAGCTGGCTGGATATAACAAACTGCCTTGCCTGTCCCGACCCCGTTAAAACGGCAAACGAGATAAGGGAGCGGGTCAGGCGCGAAACGGGGCTTACGGTGAGCATAGGGGTGTCGTGGAATAAGGTGATGGCAAAGCTCGGCTCGGACTATAAAAAGCCGAACGCCGTGACGGTGATAGACAGGGAGCATTTCAGGGAGCTTGTGTGGCCGCTTCCCGCGTCTGATATGCTTATGGTGGGGCGCAGCGCACAAAGAGAGTTGGGGCGCATGGGCATACGCACGATAGGCGAGCTTGCCCGCACGGATTCCGAGCTGCTGCGCGCCCGCTTCGGCAAAAGCGGCCTTACCCTGTGGCGTTACGCAAACGGAATGGACAGCTCCCGTGTCCGCAGACTGGGCGAGGAAGAGCCGCCACAGTCGATAGGCAACAGCACGACCCTGCCGCAGGATATCGAGAATTTCAAGCAGGCGAGGGCGGTCCTGCTGGCGCTTGCCGACGGTGTGGGCTCACGTCTGAGGCGGCAAAAGCTGATGTGCCGGACGGTGGAGATAGGCGTAAGAGGAACGGATCTGCGTTGGAAGAGCCACCGTATGCGTCTGCGCCACGCCACTGATGTAACAAGCGAGCTCGCGGCCTGCGCCGCCCAGCTTCTGAGGCAGTGCCATGAGTTTCCCGGCCCATTGCACAGCATCGGCATTCGTGCACTGGAGCTGGTACATGCGGATTGCGATGAGCAAATTGACATATTTATAGATTATGTAAACTTAAACCGCCAGCGCAGTATAGACGCTGCCATGGATAAGATACGCCAGAAGTACGGAGATAACAGCATTTGCCGTGCGTCCCTGCTGGACGAATCGGCGCTGTGGGAGGGCGGAAAGTGCAGTTTCTACCGTCCGGAGTATAATTCTCCGATTGAATTAAGCTAAATAGAATGTTATCATAAAGCATAATATCTGCCGCGACAGGCGGCAAAACGGAGATCATCATGACAGAAAGACTTTACTATGCCGACAGCAAAATGAAACTTTTCAAAGCCCGCGTCACTTCCTGCGAAAAGATAAACGACGGCTGGGCGGTCACGCTTGACAGAACGGCCTTTTTCCCCGAGGGCGGCGGCCAGGCTGGCGACAGCGGATATATAGGTGATGCGTTTGTCCGGGATACGCAGGAGAAAGCGGGAGAGGTCATACATTATGTAAACCAATCTCTCGACGTCGGAGCGGAATATGACTGCGCTATCGACTGGGAGCTGAGGCTCAGGAGAATGCAAAATCACTCAGGCGAGCATATTCTGTCGGGGCTCGTGCATAAGAAATATGGGTACAACAATATCGGCTTCCACATGGGTAAGGATGCTGTGACCATAGATTTCGACGGAGAGATTAGCTGGGAGGAGCTTATACGGCTCGAGCATGAGGCGAATCGGATAGTAGCTGAAAATCGCAGGATAATCACCTCGTTCCCGCCGGAAGAAGAACTGAATACTCTGGAATACCGCAGCAAGCTTGAGCTTACGGAAAACGTGCGCATCGTGGAGATAGAGGGCGTGGATATATGCGCCTGCTGTGCGCCGCATGTTGCCTCCACAGCCGAGATCGGCATTATAAAGATACTCGACAGCGAGCGCCGGCGCAGGGGAGGCGAGGGCGTCAGGATAACTATGCTCTGCGGCCTCGACGCCTATGAAAACGCCGCTGTTATCCAGAATAATAACACGGAGATATCCATGCTTCTCTCGGCCCGGCGAAACGAAACGGCGGCGGCGGTACGGCGTCTTGCGGAAGAGCGTGACAGGCTCAAGGCGAGAACGGTGGAGCTCAGCCGGTCTCTTGCACTGTGCAGAGCCGAGGCGATAAGCCCGACGGAGGGGAACATATGCATATTTGACTCCACGCTGGACGAGCCGGCGCTCAGACTGCTCGTAAATGAAGCGGTGAAAAAGTGCGGCGGCGTTGCGGCGGTGTTCTCCGGCAGCGATGATGCCGGCTTCAGGTACATAATCGGCAGCCGCAGCGTTGACCTCAGGAAAGCCGCAAAGGAGATAAACGGCGCCATATCCGGCCGCGGCGGCGGCAGTCCCGAGATGATACAGGGAAATTGTACAGCCTGTACAGCAACTATTCAAAATTTTTTAAGCAATTTTTCGTTTTAGACATAAATGATATAACTGTATAAGAAAAAACCAGTAAAAATGCCTCAAATTGTCGGTTTTTTGACCAAAATGCAATTGACAATAAAGTGACGCTTTGATACAATATTAAGCATATGTGAGATGAACGTCATCTCCAAAAACACGGCAAAATTTTTTATTATGGGGGGTTATCCGTGAGAGACCTTAAGCATCTGATTTACTTTGAGAATCTGCTTCAGGAAGCCAACAATGAGTTGGTGCAGCAGGCAAAGGCAGAGGGCAAATATGCACTCGGCTACACTTGCTTCTTTATGCCCGAAGTACTTCTCGACCTGCCCGGCTGCTTCTCCGTTCGTCTGAGAGCACCGCGCTGCACTTCACCCGACATCGCAACCTACTACATGTCCGGACGTGTCTGCCACTACGGACGCAGCCTCTTCGAGCGCGCGCTCGAGGGCGGCTTCAATTTCCTCGATGCGCAGTTGGCAACCGAGACCTGCACCGTCACCTGCCGCTTCCAGGAGCACATTCAGCAGAAGCACCTTGACTCCGTAAAGGATATGGACGTCATCCAGAACGATAAATTCTTCTGCGAATTTACCGATGTTCCTTTCAAAAAGAGCGGCTACGCAGTTGACTATTATTATGATCAGCTCAAAGCTCACGTTCTTGAGCCTCTCAAGAACAATCTCGGTGTTGATGTTTCCGACAAGGCACTCCTCGCCGCTATCAAGCAGCACAACGAGGTTTGCAAGCTCATAAACGAGATCGGCGACTACCGCAAGCTCGAGAACCCGACCATCACCGGCTACGAGTTCCATGTCATCCAGCTTGTTTCTCTGGTATGCCCCAAGTACCTCATTCTTCCTTACCTGCGCGAGACCGCTAAGGAGATGAAGACCCGTAAGCCCGACGAGAAGTGGCCGTTCCGCTGCAAGGTCGTTCTTGCAGGCTCCGAGAACGACGACCCCGACTTCACCAAGCTCATCGAGGGCTGCGGTGCAGAGGTCGTATGTGACCGTTACTGCTACGGTGCTGTCGAGTCCCGTCAGCCCATCGTTGTTGAAGAGGGCGAGGATCCCCTGCGCGCCATTGCTCGTCACTATCTTGACACTTCCAACTGCCCCCGCTTCATGCCGCAGCATACTATGCGCGAAAGAAAGCAGACCCTGGCAAATCTCGTCAAGGAGTACGGTGCCGATGGTCTTATCGTCTGCTCCAACAAGTTCTGCGAGTACTGGAGCTATGAGCGTGTTATCGACACAGTCGTTATGAAGCGCGACTTCGGTATTCCTGTCTGCTCCATCGAGAAGGAATACATAAACACCGCTTCCGGCCAGCTCCGTACCCGCTTCCAGGCATTCGTTGAATCCGTCGAGATCAAGAAGATCCAGGAGGGCAATTAATATGGATTTTAAGAAAGCTTTAAAAGATTTTTGGTATGGCAAGCCCCACGGCGAGCGCCGTCTCGGCGATAACTATCTGCCCAAGACCGGCCTTTACAAGCACAGAGAGTGGCGCGGCGTAAAGGATACTTTCTACTACTTCAACAAAATCTGGCTGTATAACTACATTCACATGGTTATGGACGTCATGAAGTACGGCGGACTTATTAACTTTGCAAAGGGTGTATGGAGATACCGCTGGGTTGGCCAGACCTATCTGCCCGTTCTGCATTGGTTCGACCGCGGCATGGAAGGTATGCGCGGCCCCGCAATGAGGGCCTCCGCATGGCATTACCGCGCAATGGTCAACGCGACTATCTACCAGTTCATGACCATGTTCAATGCCGACACCAAGCTGCACGGTGGCAAGAAGAACGACGACTGGTATCACACCATGGCTCACAAGGAGACCGTATGGGGCGGTATATTCTATCCCTGGTCTGACAAGTTCAAGAACGTCTCCCTCGAGATGATCCCCTACTTCGTCACCTGCCATGTTAACAGCCACACTGTTCACAACTACATCGACGCGGTTCAGTCCATCGGCCTGCCCGGCGACCCCTGCCCGATGTGCCAGGCTGAGTCCGGTCTGTACGTCCTTGACGATATCCCCGACTACAGCCCGTTCATGATCACCTGCAACGAGGCCTGCGACGGCTCCGTTTCCACCGCCGTCCTTCAGGACTGGTTCAACGACAAGCCCCTCTACGCTCTGGCAATGCCCATGCAGTTTGATGATCCTCTGGTAAAGAAGTACTGCAAGCGCGACATTGAGGAGTGCTGGAAGTTTATCGAGGAGCAGACCGGCGTTCCCTTCAACTGGGATGTGATGGTCGAGCGTCTTGAGTCTCAGAACGAGCTTCAGAAGTTCGAGTGGGAGAAGTGGGAAGTTGCCGCAAAGACCAACAGCTACCCCGTCAACGGCGTCGCTCAGGCTCTGTACCGCATCTACCAGAGCCAGTTCGGCGATCTGCCCATCTGGCACTTTGTTGACAGCAAGGTTCGCCCGATCATGGAGAGATGCGTGCGCGAGAAGACCAACACCTTCCCCAACACCCGTCACAGAGTTATCGCTTGGTCCTGCGCACCTCTGTACTACTCCAACTGGTGCACTTGGGCATATAACTGCTGGGGTCTGAATGTTATCATCAACATGGACTCCCTTATGTTTGATATGACCATCCGTACCGATAATTATGAGAACATGCTGGAAGACGTTGCTCAGTACCATATGTGGGCTCCCATGCGCCGCATGGCAGTCGGCGGTATGCACCACATCTTCGAGCTGTGGGAGTACATGGAGCGCTTCAACTGCGATATGGTCGCAATGTATGACCAGCTCCAGTGCAAGGGCATGCAGGGCGTACACGGCCTGTTCGAGGACGAGTTCCGCGACAGAAACGTTCCTGCTTTCTGGATTCCTCACGCACTGCCCGACAGCCGTACTGTCTCCCGTGCTGAGATCCGTCGCCTGATCAGCGATTACATGACAACCGTTATGCACGAAGAGCCCCTGGATCCGTCCCTGCTTGAGCTCGACGACGACATGACATGGTAATAGGAGGAGCAAAGAATATGAAGAAGTTTTTAGTAAAAGCTCTCGCGTTAGGCGGAGTTGCTTATGCGGCACTGTTTGCAGTATTTTTCTTTGACCTCGACGGCAAGCTCCTGTTCAATGTTGTAGAGCCGTTCCTCAAGAACCACTATGATAACATGGAGCGCAAAGATATGCTCACGATGCCGTACGACATGGATAAGTTCCCCAAGTACGAGTACGAAGTCTGATTTGTAAACTTAAACAATATGCAACTCCCATCCAAACGGGAGTTGCATAGCTTGAAAATTATTAGTTAAAATTATATTTTATTGGAGGCAATACTAATGAAATACTTTGGCGGCTGCGACGTAGGTTCGACCTATACAAAGGCAGTTATA
>OLNX01000767.1_pt1 | contig 30477 bp, 28 predicted proteins | sample 1672611 | NCBI WGS metagenome assembly OLNX01 (sample SAMEA3136705, study PRJEB25190) | human gut metagenome | reverse complement strand
CGCCGGGTGGCCGAACCAGTTTGCGCCAAGCCTGGCAAGTGCCTTTCTGCAATCGGCGACCTGCACATACTGCGCCTTCTGCTCGGGCTCTCGCTCGCAGATGATCACGCCCGCGCCGCGCTCAAGCGCCTTGGGGATGAACCGGTAGCCGTCGGAGGCAAAGCCGGGGATGGCGACAAAGGCTTGGCCGGGCTTTGTCTCCCGCGAGTCGTAGCTCACGCCCGTCACCTCCAGCTCCGGGTCGTAGCAGCCCTCTATAATCTCGATTCCGCTCAGAAGTTCCGCAAGCTTCATGCGCCGCGCTCCTTTCGTTTTTTGTTTTTGGGAGTCCTTAGTCGGAGGCTCCGCCGGTAGTAAATTCTACCGTAATTGTAGTCCCTCTGTCAACCATTGTTCCGGGCTCAATGTCCTGATATGCGACCGTGACGTATTCGTCGCGGTGATCGGTGCCCTTGGCCTGAATGTAAAGTCCGGCGTTTGTCGCCAGATAGTCCACGTCTGCAATGCCGTAGCCCACGAAGTTGGGAACCTCGACCTGTTCGGTCGTCTTGACGGCGTTGCCGAAGTAGAGGATGATCTCGGAATTGCCGGGAACTTCCGCGCCCGGGCTCGGGAGCTGGTCGGTGACGGTATCGCCGCTGCCGACGGTGCGGAAGCTGAAGCCGTTCGCGCTCAGGCGCTCGGCCGCCGCGTCCTTGCTGAGGCCGACGACGTTCGGCACAGTCTTATCCGCGCCGACGAGCTCTTCAGCGGTGTAGCTCGGCTCAATGCCGAGATACGGCAGGATCTCGCCCATGACGGAACTCGCCACGGGGGCGACCATGTTACCGCCGGAAACGTAGGTACCGGTCCACTTGCTCGGCTCGTCGAGCGTCAGGAGCATCATCACCTGCGGGTCATCCGCAGGGGCGAAGCACACGAACGAGACGATGACGCCGCCGCCGACCTTATCGGCCGTGCCGGTCTTGCCGCCGATGCGGTAGCCCGCGACCTGACCGTTCTTGCCCGTGCCGCTTGTGACCTCATACTCCATGATGTCGCGCACAAGCGCGGACGTCTCCTCGGAGACGACCTGACGGATGGGCGTGGAGTCGTGCTTGGAGACGACGTTGCCGTCCTGGTCGGTGATCTCTTCGACAAGATAGGGCGTATAGAGGTAGCCGCCGTTGACGCAGGCGCACTGCGCCGCCAGCAGCGCGATAGGCGTGACGTTGAAGTTCTGGCCGAAGGCGTAGCACGCCAGCGCCAGCGTCGAATATTTAATTTCGCTGTTGACGAAGCCGCTGACCTCGCCCGTGGTGTCGACGCCGGTCTTCTCCGTCAGGCCAAAGTCCAGCATGTACTGGTAAAACTTGTCGTTGCCGATGCGAAGGCCGATGTTGATGAACGCGGGGTTGCAGGAGTTGGCGAACGCCTGCGTCAGGTTTTGCTGGCCGTGACCGGGCGCGCGCTTGGAGCAGTTGATGGTCTCGCCCTCGATTTTTACGCTGCCGCTGCAATAGAAGCCCGTGTTCAGGTCGACAACGTTTTCCTCAAGCGCCATCGCGAGCGTCAGTGTTTTGAACGTGGAGCCCGGCTCGTAGGTGTCGTTGATGGCCTTGCTGCGCCACTGCTTGTTGAGAAGGTCTCTCATGTTTTCGAGGACCTGCTCCTCCGTCATGCCGGAGGTCAGAAAGTCGTTGTAGACCGTGCCGGGGGAATTCAAGTCGTAGGTCGGCAGCGACGCCATCGCCAGCACTGCGCCGGTGTTGACATCCATGACGATGCCCTCGGCGCCCTTGCCGGTGCCGAAGCGCGCCTCGAGCTCCTGCACACCTTTCTCAAGGTAATACTGGATGGTCGTGTCGAGCGTCGTGTGCAGGTCGCAGCCGTTTTCCGCGTCGAAATACTGGTCGTACTGGTAGAGCACGGAGCGGCCGTCGCGGTCGCGCGCGGTGACGACCATACCGTTCTCACCGGTCAGTTCGTCGTTGTACGCCGCCTCAAGGCCCATCGCGCCGCCGTTTTCATTGGCAAAGCCGATGACCTGTGAGGCGAGCGTCCCCTTGGGATAGGTCCTCTTGCTCGTCGGACGAATGAAAACGCCCTTCAGGTCGTTTTCATTGATGAATTCGCGCACCTTGTCGGCCAGCTCGTCATCTGCTTTTTTCTTGAGCTCTTCGTACTGCGAGTTCGTTTTCTCCATCTTTTTGAGAATGTCAGCGGGGTCAAGGTCCAGAATTTCAGCAAGGCCGCCCGCGATCAGGTTTTGATCCTGATCGTTTTCGATGATCTCCTTCGGAGAGATGAAAATATCCTCCGCCGAGGCGGACATCGCTAGGATGGTGCCGTTTCGATCGTAGATCGTGCCGCGGCTCGCCTCCACCGTGGTGCGCAGCGTTTGCTGGCGCACAGCGACGGACTGGAGCTCGTCATGCTCGGTGATCTGCCAGTGATAGAGTTGGGTGAAGAGCAACACAAACGTCAGCACGCCGAACGCGCCCAGAAGCAGCAGCGTTCTTGTCTGAATGATGCGGTTTGCGCGGCGCGCGGATTCGGGCCGTCTTTTCTGGTTCTGGGGGCGTGGTGCCACAGTCGTTCATCCTCCTTAAAAATGGAAAAGGAGTAAGGAAGCTCCTTACTCCTTATGTATAGCTTCGCTCATTTGAAATATTCCACCACTGCGCATACGCCGTTGCCAAGCGACGTGAGCGCCCGCGACAAAACGTTCTGGCTCTTCTGCTGGTAGACGACCACGCTGTCGGGCTCCGACAGGTCGATGTAGTAGACCTGCGAGGCGCTGGGCTTGGCCATACCGGCCGCGGCCGCCGCCTCCTTGATGGTGGTGAGGTCAAAGGTTTTTTCGTAGCGCGTGAGCAGCGCGACATGCTCGTCCTCGAGCGCGGAGATCTCCTTCTGCACGGAGACGACCTGCGCGGAGATTTCCGTCAGCTGTGCGCGGCACATGATCATCAGCGCGACCATTGCGGCCAGCGCCATAAAACCGCACAGCGTGCCGAGCGAGACCTTTTCGCGTTGACGGCGGACGGGCGCAGTCTTTTTCTGCACCTTCCGCTGCGGGGGACGCATGAATTCCTCGCGCTGACGCTCGTGCTCGCGCTCGTATTCACGCTCGCGGCGCAGCCTGCGCTGGCGCTCTTCGTAGGCGGGATCGTAAGCGAGATTGCCATTGACTCGTCCGCTGTAGCGGCGGTATTTCATGTTCTGCTCTCTGCGGCTGGCCATGGCGATCTCCTTTCTTTTGCGTATTTTCGGCTGTTGTCAGCACTTTTCCGCGACGCGCAGCTTGGCGCTGCGGGCACGGGGATTCTCTGCGAGTTCTTCTTCGCCCGAAACGATGGGCTTTCTTGTGATGAGCTTGACCTTTGGCTTTCGTCCGCACACGCACACCGGAAATTCCGGTGGGCAGATGCAGCCCTGTGCAAGCTCCTGTAATTTTTTCTTGACGATGCGGTCTTCGAGCGAGTGGAACGTGATGACCGCGAGCCGTCCGCCCGGTTTCAGATTTTTCTCCGCCGCATCGAGCATCGGCGGAAGCTCGCCCAGCTCGTCGTTCACGGCAATGCGGATGGCCTGAAAGCTGCGCTTGGCAGGGTGCTGCTTTTCGCGCAGCGCGCTCGCGGGCATGGCCGAACGGATGATATCGGCGAGCTCAAGCGTCGTTTCGATGGGCTTTTGCTCGCGGTGCTGGCAAATTCTCTTCGCGATGGCGGGCGCATAGCGCTCCTCGCCGTATTCAAAGAGGATGCGGCGCAGCTCTTCATAAGAATAGGTATTCACGACCTCGCGCGCGGTCAGTGCGGCGGATTCGTCCATGCGCATATCGAGCGGCGCGTCCTGCTTGTAGGAAAACCCGCGCTGCGCTTCGTCGAGCTGCGGGGAGGAAACGCCGAGGTCAAAAAGCATCCCATCCACGCCGCGGACGCCCAGCTCGTGCAGCACAGCGTCGAGCGCGCTGAAATTGCTGTGGACTAGCGTGACCTTGTCCAAATAATCGCCGAGGCGGCGGTTTGCCGCTTCGATCGCGGTCTCGTCACGGTCAAGCGCAATGAGACGGCCCGTCGTCAGGCGGCGCACGATCTCGAGCGAATGTCCGGCGCGACCGAGCGTGCCGTCCACATAGATGCCGTCGGGCTTGATGGCGAGCGCGCCGAGGCACTCGTGCAACAGTACCGGCTTATGGCCGTAGTTCTCTTCCATATCAGAATCCCAGCTCTTCCATCACGGCGGCCAGATTCTCGGGATTGAGTTCCTCGGCCTCGATCTCTGCCCACTTCTCCGCATTCCAGATCTCGGCGCGGTTCGAAACACCGATCACGACCACGTCCTTTTCAAGATGCGCATAGGCGCGCAGCTTCTGCGGCAACACGATGCGCCCCTGCGCGTCCGGCTCGCACTTGGCGGCGTTGGCGAAGAGCGGGCGCATGGCCTTGGTCTTCGTGTAGGGCAGGCTTTCAAACTTTTCGGTGAAGCGCGCCCAGGAGGCGTCGGAATAGATGCTCAGGCAGGAGTCCATGCCCATGGTGACATAAAACGTGTCGCCGAGCTCCTCGCGCAGCTTCGCGGGGATAAAGAGCCGCCCCTTGGCGTCGATCGTGTGCTGATACTGACCCGTCACGGCGGCTGACCCCCTTTTTCTGTGCATTTTCGCATACAGAGGGCACGAAAGCGCGGCCTTTTCTTCATTTTGGAAAAAGCCGTGCCGCGTCCGATCTGATGCTTATGTGGGAAAGTAAGCCATTTTCATGGTATGATACACCACTTTCCCCCACCCTTGTTTTGAGTATACGAGATTCACATAAAAAATGCAAGCAGAAATTTCCCTGAGATTTCAAGCCTTTTACCGCTTTTTCCTGTGAAAATTCGGCCAGTGCACCGTATTTTTAAAACGCCTGTTCTACTTTGGTTTTGGTTAAAAAAGGGCCGCCACAATATCTTGTGGCGGCCCTTTATGCTATGCCCAAATATAGATTATGTCTACCGATCATGTCGGTTTTTGTCACTTTTGACAAAATTTTATCCGTTCTGTATCTGCTTTTCAGCTGACTGTGCCAGCTCCTCGCGGCGCTTCTGCATCTGCTCGGCAGAGGCGGCGCGGAAGCGCACGCGGGACTGCTTGACCTCCTCGAGCGCCATCTGGATGGCCTCCTCGGTGCGGCGCAGCGCATCCTCGGTGTACTCGTTGGCCACGCGGTACATTTCGCGCGAGCGGTCCTCGGCCTTTTTGATGATCTCGTGGCTCTTTTCGCGGGCGATACCGAGCACCTCGGTCTCGGAGACCTTGTTCTTCGCGTCCTGCTCGGCCTGCTGCATCATGCGCTCGACGTCGCGCTTGGCGGCCTTGACATAGTCCTCCTTTGCGCGGATGAGCTCCTGCGCGCGGGAAAGTTCCACCGGCAGCTGGGCGCGGATCTCGTCGAGCAGGTCGAGCGCCTCGTCGCGGTTCAAAATGCACTTGTCGCTCGTCAGCGGCGCGTTCTTCGCGCCGTCGATCATCTCGTAAAGCATATCCAAAAGATGCTGCACATCATTGTTCGCCATGGTCTTCTCTCCATCCTTTCACAAGCTCCGCCGCGCGCAGCGGCATATATTTTTCAAGGTCTTGTCCGTATTTGATCATCTCGCGCACCATCGTGGAGCTGATGTGCTGATACTTCGGTTCCGCGACCAGCAGCACCGTTTCGAGCGCGCCGTCCGACACATCGCGATAGATGAGCGAAAGCTGCTGCTCGGCGTCAAAATCCACGCTGTTGCGCACACCGCGCACGAGAAACTGCGCGTTTTTGCGCAGCGCGTAGTCGGTCAGAAGTCCGCCGCCGAGCTCAGCTTCCACATTGGGGAACTCCTCGACGCTCGCGCGCATGAGCGCGAGCTTCTGCTCGTCGGTGAACATCGGGTGCGTCTTCGTCCCGTTCGGCACGATGGACACATACACGCGGTCAAAGAGCTTCGATGCGCGCGCGATAATGTCCTGATGTCCGATCGTCACAGGGTCAAACGAGCCGGGAAACACTGCGATTCTCATGCCTCTTCCTCCACCGCGCGGTGATAGATGCTCACCTTGATCTTGCCGTAGCGGTACTCGCGATACAGTCCGTACGGCGTGGGAAGCTCGGGAAGCGTCTGGTTCTGCGGACTTTCCGCGACCATTATACCATGGGGTGATAAAATGTCAAACTGCGCGATCTTTTCCATCGCCTGCTCCAAAAGTCCGCTTTCGTACGGCGGATCGAGGAAGATGATGTCGAACCTCCCGCTCTGCGTGCCGAGCGCGGCGAGCGAATCACCGCAGATGACCTGCGCGTTTTCTTCCAGATGGCACAGCGCGAGATTTTCGCGCACGAGCTTGACCGCGTCTGCACGCTTGTCAACAAAAAGCGCGCTTTTTGCCCCACGCGAGAGCGCCTCGATGCCGAGCTGCCCCGTGCCCGCAAAAAGATCGAGCACGCGCGCATCCTCCACGTCGAACTGGATACAATTAAAAATACTTTCCTTGACCTTGTCGGTCGTCGGGCGGGTCTCCATGCCCTTGAGCTCGCCCAGCCGCCGTCCGCGCGCCGAGCCTGTGATGACTCTCATGTTTATCCCTCCGCAGCGCCCAAAGCGGGCGCAATGAACTCGTTAGTTTCCATAATACGTGAATTTCCGTTTATTTTCAATAGAGTCCTTGACATTTTCCCGCATTTTACGCAAAATATTTTCTCTTGTTATTCTGCACCGCTTCGTATATAATGATATAGTCATATCATATCGACCAGGGAGAAAGGAGTATCTTCCATGATCAGGCTACAAACCGAAAAGGGCGAAGTCAGCATTTCCGACGCCGCCCTGTCTAATATCACCGGCGCCGCGGCCACGAGCTGCTTTGGCGTCAAGGGCATGGCCTACCGCTCGATGACCGACGGGCTCGTCCACCTGCTGCGCCGCGAGGCGATGAGCAAGGGCGTGCGCATCATTCCCCACGAAGAAGGGGACATTTCCATCGAGCTGCACATCGTTGTGGAGCACGGCGTGAACATCGCCGCCGTCTGCCGCTCCATCATCAATCAGGTGCGCTATATGGTCAGCGAAAACACCGGCGCAAGCATCCGCAGCATCGACGTTTGCGTCGACAGCATGAATATGTAAAAACCGAGGAGGACATCATCCTATGCACGATACCATCAATGGTGCCATGTTCAAGGAGATGCTGCTCTTCGGCACCGTCTCCATCGCACAGGCACAGCAAGCTATCAATGATTTGAATGTATTCCCCGTTCCCGACGGCGACACGGGCACGAACATGAGTCTTACCATCCAGACCGCGGCGCAGGAGCTCAAGAAGATCGAGCCCGCGACGGTCGATCAGGCCGCCTCTGTCACGGCGTCCGCGCTGCTGCGCGGCGCGCGCGGCAACTCCGGCGTCATTCTGTCGCTTCTCTTCCGCGGCATCTCCAAGGAGCTCAAGGGCTGCAAGGAGGCCGACGGCGCGGCGTTTGCCGCCGCGCTTCAGGAGGGTGTCGCCGCGGCGTATAACGCCGTGATGAAGCCCGCCGAGGGCACGATCCTGACCGTTTCGCGTCTCGCTGCCGAGCGCGCCGTGAACGCGGCCGAGGAGCACAACAGCGTCGAGTACGTCATCGAGCAGGCCATCGCCCAGGGCGAGATCACACTCGCGCAGACGACTGACATGAACCCCGTTCTCAAAAAGGCCGGCGTCGTCGACGCGGGCGGCAAGGGCTTCCTGCTGATTCTCGGCGGTATGCTCAGCGCCCTGCGCGGCGAGGAGCGCCCCGAGCTCACCGAAGAGAATGCACAGGAGAAGGCCGATTTTGCCATGCTCAACGAAGAGGACATCACCTTCACGTTCGACACCGTGTTCATCGTCCGCAAGAGCGGACGCAGCATTGAGCCGTTCCGCCGCTTCCTCGACGGCATCGGCGATTCGCTCGTCATCGGCGAGGACGACGAGGCTTTCAAAGTCCACGTTCACACCGACATTCCGGGCGAGGCGCTGACCGAGGCGCAGAAGTACGGCACGCTCGAGCTCGCGAAGATCGAGAACATGCGCACGCAGGCCCAGCAGCTTGCCGCGGGCGGCAAGGCCCAGTCCACCGACGACCTTGAGGCCATCGAGCAGGAGCTCGAAGCCGCCGAGCACGAAAATGCCGGTGAAGCCGAGCCCGAAAAGGACTTTGGCTTCCTCGCGGTCTGCGCGGGTGAGGGCCTTGCGAACGTCTTCACCGACCTTGGCGCCGACGGCGTCATCAGCGGCGGACAAACTATGAATCCCTCGACCGAGAGCATCCTCAAGGAGATCAAAAAGGTCCCCGCGCACACCGTTTTCGTGCTGCCGAACAACAAGAACATCATCATGGCCGCACAGCAGTGCATCGGCCTGACGGAGAAGACCGTCGTGGTCATCCCAACCGCCTCCATCCCGCAGGGCGTGAGCGCGATGATGGCCGTCGATCCCGACATGAGCGACGCAGACGCCATCGCCAAGGCGATGACGGACGCCGCGCAGTGCGTCTCCACCGCGCAGATCACCTACGCCGCGCGCAATTCCGATTTTGACGGCTTCGACATCCACGAGGGCGATTATCTGGCACTTCTGGACGGCAAGCTGCTCGGCACCGACCGCGACGTCTCCGCGCTGCTCGACGGGCTCTCCGACGAGGCAGCGTCCCGCGAAGCGGAGTTCATCACCGTCTTCTACGGCGAGGATGTGAATGAAGAGGACGCGCACAAGGCGTGCGACGCCTTCACCCGCAAGTGCCCGGATGCCGAGGTCAATCTGATCTGCGGCGGCCAGCCGGTCTATTACTATATCATCTCGATCGAATGACCCAAGCACAGCAAAGCGGAGCAGGATTTCTCCTGCTCCGCTTTTTTCTGCCCGTCAGACGTTCATCTTCCGCCCGAGGAGCTTCATCAAGAGCTCTGCGTGGCGGTATTCGTCTTCGCTCATCGCCGCAAACAGCTTGCTGAGGCACAGGTCCAGCGTCTCCTCTCCCGCGCGGGCGTAATTGTAGCCCGCACAGGCCTCCGCATGGTAGAGGCTGCGCAGCAGCGCGCAGAGGTCGCACGTATCCGGCTGCTCCACGCACACGCGCGGGCAGTATGCCTTGCCGGTGATTAAGTAGATCGCGGCAGCCAGATCGCGCGCGTGGCGCTTCTCGTCCTCGCTCAGCGCGCGGAAGGCTCGCGCCATCTCGCGCCGCGGCGTGCACGAGGAGAGATACGCGTACACCTGCGCGTCGCCAAGTTCCTCGCGCAGAAAGCCCTGCAGCACCTCGACCGATACGCTTGCCTCGCTGCCCATGCAGCAAGGGTTCGCCTCCGCGCCCGGGAGCGTGAGCTCGCTATCCTGTGCGCTCATCTGTGTGTTTGCATTGTCCGCCATCGGGTACGGGTCCTCCCCCGGCGCGACGCGCTTCCACACCTCGCGGCATGCTTCATAGTCGCAGGCGCAGGGCTTTTTTATTTCCGTCATGTTCTTCTTCCCCTTTCCGGAACGGTTCTCGTCTCTATCCTATGCGTGCATTTTTCAGGCGTGCAGAGCCGATATTTCCCTATTTCCCGCAAGGAAAAAGAAAATCTTGAAAATCGCACCTCTCTCGTTGATTTTTTCCATTTTTTCTGGTAAACTACATTTGTTTTGTATTTTTGTGCATTTTGTTGCATTTGCAACTTTTCATTCTCTGCCATCCGGTTCATACTAAAGACAAGCAATGGCAGTTTCTGTAAGGAGGTCTTCTTTTCATGCTGGAACTGAAGCACATCACCTATACCGTCTCCACCCCTGAGGGAGAGCAGACGATCTTAAACGACATTTCCATCGACATTCCTGACCGCAAGCTCATCGTCTTCACCGGCCCCAACGGCGGCGGCAAGACGACGCTCGCCAAGGTCATCATGGGCCTTGTCACGCCGACGGGCGGCCAGATCCTCTTCAACGGTCAGGACATCACGCACCTTGGCATCACCGAGCGTGCGAAACTCGGCATCAGCTACGGCTTTCAGCAGCCGCCGCGCTTCAAGGGCATCACGGTGCGCAACCTTCTGACCATCGCCTCGGGCGATGCAAACCTCAGCAAGGACAAGTGCTGCAAGTACCTCACGCAGGTAGGCCTCTGCGCCAACGACTATCTCGACCGCGAGGTCGACGTCTCCCTCTCCGGCGGCGAGGTCAAGCGCATCGAGATCGCAACGCTCCTTGCCCGCGGCAGCGAGCTGATGATCTTCGACGAGCCTGAGGCCGGCATCGACCTGTGGAGCTTCGCCCGCCTGACTGAGACGTTCGAGCAGCTGCGCCAGCGCGAGCTTGCGACGATGATCATCATCTCGCATCAGGAGCGCATCATCCAGCTCGCCGACGAGATCGTCGTCGTGGGCGGCGGCGAGCTCAAGCACCGCGGCAGCACAGAAGAAATTTTCCCGCTCATCATGGCGGACACGCTGGGCTCCTGCCCGGTGCTGAACAAGTAAGGAGGTAGTACACAATATGATCACCGAAATCGACGCTTCCCTGCTTGAAAAGATCGCCGACCTGACGGGCAAGCCCGTCGGCGCGTTCAACATTCGAAAGGACAGCGGATGCGAGGCGCGCCAGTCCACCGAGCACATCGCCATCGACCCGCAGCCAGAGGGTAAAAGCGGCATCATCATCCGCATCAAGGACGGTACGAAGGGCGAGCAGTGCCACATCCCCGTCATCATCAGCAAGAGCGGCGTGACCGAAATGGTCTACAATGACTTCTACGTCGGCGAAAACTGCGACGTTGAGATCGTCGCAGGCTGCGGCATCCACAACTCCGGCTGCAACGAGAGCCGCCATGACGGCATCCACACCTTCTACATTGGCAAAAACTCCCACGTGCGCTACTCGGAAAAGCACTACGGCGAGGGCGACGGCAGCGGCACGCGCGTGATGAACCCCACCACCATCGTCTACCTCGACGAGGGCGCGAGCATCCAGATGGAGACCGTGCAGATCCGCGGCATCGACTCCACCGTGCGCAAGACGAAGATCGTCTGCGGCAAGGACGCCGAGGCCGTCATCACCGAGCGCCTTCTCACTCACGGCAAACAGCACGCCGAGAGCGACATGGAGATCGAGCTCAACGGCGAAGATGCGCGTGGCCGCGTCATCTCCCGCTCTGTCGCGCAGGATGAGTCCAAGCAGATCTTCCACCCCGTGGTCGTCGGCAACAGCAAGTGCTTCGGCCATGTGCAGTGCGACTCGATCATCATGGGCAAGGCCACGATCGAATCCATCCCCGCCATCACCGCGAATTCGACCGACGCGCAGCTCATCCACGAGGCTGCCATCGGCAAGATCGCAGGCGACCAGCTCTTAAAGCTCCAGACCCTTGGCCTCACCGAGGAGGAGGCCGAAGACACGATTCTCAAGGGCTTCCTCGCCTGAAAAATTTGATAGGAACCGACGAAAAAGCGCGACGCCCGAGATCGGGCATCGCGCTTTTTCTGTTGCTGTGTTGGTTCAATCGGTGAAATCAGGATAACCGTCTTTGAGAGACTCATCGTAGATCGCACGCTCGCCGCCGATGAATTTGGGACGCGTCCGCGCGGCCAGCACAATGGCCTGACCGATGCGGTTCTGCTTCAAGCGAACGGGAACGGCGACCTTTTTGAGGTGCATGCCGATCAGCGTGCCGCCGATGTCAAGTCCGGCGTCGGCGTGGATCTCTTCGAGCGCCACGGGATGGCGGAACGCTTTGTACGCAGCCGTCGCAAACGAGCTGCCCGCCTTGGGCTGAGGCAGGACGTTGACGATCTCGCCGTTCGGCACAGCCTCGTGCTCCACGATCAGCGCGCGGTTCAAATGCTCGCAGCACTGGGCGGCAAGATACACGCCCATGGGCGAAAATACGCTGGAGAGCCCTCGGAAGATGGCGTCCGCTACCTCCGGCGTCGACCAGCTGCCGACCTGATGGCCCACGACCTCGCTCGTGCTGCAGCCGATGACGACGATCTGTCCGCGGCGCAGATGTGCGATCTCCGCAAGCTCGCGCGCCGCCTCTGCCGCCTCCTGCTCCGCCTGTTCCACCAGGCGATGATTTTCTACCTCATGTACGATTCCCGCCATGATCTGACACCTCTTTAGAAATTTATTATGCCAGCTTCTCCGTCACCTTGGCGCGCTCAAGCACCGTGACCAGCAGCACGCCGACCACGAGGCCGACCGCACCCTGGAAGATGTTGCCGGGGATGCTTGCCGCAGCGGCAAGGCCCTTGCCCAGCAGGAGAGAAGCGTAACCGAAATAGCCGAGCACCATGATGATCTCGCTCACAACGCCACCGGCGATGCGGGAGGTCGCAGTGCGGCCCATCTTTTCATACATCAGCGCAGCGACCAGCGCCATCACGCCCTTGATGACCAGGGTGCCCGGAGCGTAGTGCGCATAGCCGAGGAAAATGTCTGCCAGCATCGAGCCGATGCCGCCCGCCGCAAAGCCATACCAGGGGCCCAGCAGCCAGCCGGACAGCAGCACGAAGCAGTCGCCCAGGTTCACATAGCCCTGCATCGGAGAGGGAATCTGCACGACCATCGTCGCCACGCAGACAAGCGCCGCAAGCAGTGCGGCAAGGACAAGCTTTCTGATCTTTTTATCGTTCATGATTGGGTGCTCCTTTGTTTTGGTTGTTGGCCGTATTATATCCCGTCCTGGTATTATTCATATAGTCAAAACAAAACAAATTATGCAGACCAGATTTGTCCTAAGCTGGAAAAAAGCGGCGCAGCCAGTGCTGCGCCGCACATTGGGAAGGATTTAGTCCTCCTTGGTCTCCTCGGCTTCGGAAGGCTCCTTGGGTTCCTCCGCAGCGGGCGCTTTCTCTTCCGCGTCCTTCTCGATGGTCACCTCGATGATGGGCTCCTGCGCCTTCTTGGCAGCGGCAGCCTCAGCCTTGGCGGCCTCGTAAGCGGCGAGCTTCTTCTGAGAGGCCTTGATGGCCGCGACGATATCGGCGACCGCTTCGGGCGCGTCGCCCTCGAGCGTGGAGACATACCACTCGCCGATGGCGCGGTAGTTCTTGTCCATGCTGCGGCGCTCAGATGCCATCTCATACTCGGTCTTGGCCTTATCGGCAACGGCATTTGCCTTTTCACCGGCAACGGCCGCGACCTGCTGTGCCTTCTCAGTCGCCACGAACGCGACGTCCTGAACCTTCTTGCTGAAGTTATCGAAAAATGCCATAGTACTTTCTCCTTTCAAACCGTGTCCTCGGGTTTGTTATTGACAGTATAAGCTACCGGGGCTTTCATTTCAATGGATAATTTACGACAAAAGTATAAATTTTTTGTGACAGCGTTCACTTTTTCTCGCCCCAGCCCTGCGCGCAGCCGACGGCGCGCTTCCAGCCGCGGTACAGCTCCTCACACTCGTACTGCGCCCGCTCGGGGGTGAAGACGCGCTCGCTGCACCGGAGCGTGCTCAGCTCGTCCAAGTCCTTCCACACGCCCGCGGCCAGACCCGCGAGCGATGCCGCGCCAAACGCCGTCGTCTCGACCATCGCGGGCCGGTCGACCGGAATGCGCAGCAAATCCGCCTGAAACTGCATCATCAAATCGCTGACGCTCGCGCCGCCGTCGACACGCAGAAGGGAGATCTCGCAGCCGACGTCCTGCCGCATGGCGGTCATCAGGTCGGTGACCTGATAGGCGATGGATTCGAGCACTGCGCGGGCGAAGTGCGCCTTCGTCGTGCCGCGCGTGATGCCCACGACGCAGCCGCGCGCATACATATCCCAATACGGCGCACCGAGGCCCGTGAACGCGGGCACTAAGTAAATGCCGCCGCTGTCGGGAACGGATTCTGCCAGAATATCGCACTCGTGCGAGGTCGAAATGACTTGCAGCTCGTCGCGCAGCCATTGAATGGCCGAGCCCGCGTTGAAGACGCTGCCCTCGAGCGCGTAGGTCGTCTCGCCGTTTAAGCTCCAGCCCACCGTCGTCACCAGTCCCGCGCGCGAGCGCACCGGCGCGCCGCCGACGTTCATCAGCGTGAAGCAGCCCGTGCCGTAGGTGTTCTTCGCCTGTCCGCGCGTAAAGCAGCCCTGCCCGAACAGCGCCGCCTGCTGGTCACCCGCCGCGCCGCAGATCGGCACGCCCGCGAGCTCTTCGAGCCCTTCGATGCCCTCCGCCACCGTGCCGTAGACCTCGGAGTTGGACACGGGACGCGGCAGAATGTTCATCGGAATGTCCAGCAGCGCGCAGAGCTCTTCATCCCACGAAAGCGTGTGGATGTTGAAGAGCATCGTGCGGCTGGCGTTCGAGTAGTCCGTCACGTGGACCTTGCCGCCCGTCAGCCTCCAGATGAGCCATGTCTCCACCGTACCGAATAAAATTTCGCCGCGCTCGGCCCTTTCCCGCGCGCTGGGGACGTGGTCGAGCAGCCACTTGATCTTCGTCGCGGAAAAGTAGGCGTCGATGTGCAATCCCGTTTTCTCGGCCACAAGCTCGCTCACGCCGCGCTTTTCGCGAAGGGCATCCGCGATGTCCGCCGTGCGGCGGCACTGCCAGACGATGGCGTTGTGGATGGGCTCGCCCGTCGCGCGATCCCAAAGGATCGTCGTCTCGCGCTGGTTCGTGATGCCGATCGCCGCGACCGCGCGGCCAAGGCCCGATTCGCGCAAGGCCTGCGCCGCAACGGCGCGCTCGCTCTCCCAGATCTCGTTCGGGTCGTGCTCGACCCAGCCGGGCTGCGGATAATACTGCCGAAACGGCTGCTGCGCGTGTCCGCCGACACTGCCATCGCGCCCGAACAGAATGGCGCGCGAGCTGGTCGTCCCCTGATCGAGTGCCAAAATATACCGCTGCATGAAGATACCCCCTTGTTCATTTGGACCGCCTTATGCTATACTAATGAATAAGATTATATCATGCAGGAGGGTTTTGCGCCATGGCTATTTGCAGGGAATTTTACTTTCCCTCGTCGGACGGCTCCTCGCGCATTCACGCGGCGGAGTGGACGCCCGAGAGCGGTGAGATCATCGGCGTTTTACAGATCGCGCACGGCGTGGCGGAATACGGCATGCGCTACGCGCCGTTTGCCGAATTCATGACCGAGCACGGCTTTGCCGTCGTGGCGAACGACCACCTCGGCCACGGCCTTTCCGCCGAGAAGGACGCCGACACGCTCTATTTCGGCCCGCGCGACGGCTGGAAGCATGTTGTGGACGACATGTACGCCCTGCGCTGCCGCACGAAGGAAAAATATCCCGATGTCCCCTATTTTCTCATGGGCCACTCGATGGGCTCGTTCCTGACGCGCACCTATCTCATCCGCTATCCCGGCACCGTCGACGCCGCCATCATCATGGGCACGGGGCACCAGTCCCCCGCGATCGTCGCGGGCGGGCGCGCCATTGCCAAGGCCGCGGGCAAGCGCCACGGCTTCAAGGCGCACTCTCCACGCGTGGAGGCGCTGGCTTTCGGTGCTTACAACAAGGCGTTCGCGCCCAACCGCACAGAGGTCGACTGGCTCAGCGCGAGCGACAACAATGTTGACGCCTACATTGCCGACCCTCTCTGCGGTCAGAAAGCGAGCATCGGCCTCTTCTACGAGATGCTCGGCGGCATCCGCTTCATCAGCACGCCGAAAAACATCGCGTCGATGAACCGCAACACGCCCATTCTCTTCATCTCCGGCGACAAGGACCCTGTCGGCGAGATGGGCAAGGGCGTCAAGCGCGCATACGAGGCCTTCCGCCGCGCAGGCGTGCGCGACGTGGAGCTGAAGCTCTACAAGGGCCTGCGGCACGAGATTCTGAACGAAGACTGCCGTGCCGTGGTCTATAACGACCTGTGGAGCTGGATCGAAAAACATTTATGAATAAAGTCAGGAAGGCGAACCGTCAGGCGGTTCGCCTTCTTTTACTTCGGAGCAACGTTCGCGGCGTCAAAGCGTCGATATCGTGCGTCGTGAGCAGGACGCGCGCGGTCAGGACGCCGTCAAGCGTGACGAGGAACACCGCCAGCGCCGCGGCCCACTCTGGAAGCAGTGCGGCATAGCCCTCCAGAACCGGCTGCACATACCGCACGGCGAGCATCGACAATATTCCCCAGCAGATGGAAAACGGCAGGCAGATGCGGCCGTTCACGTCGCATTTGGTCGAAGAATAATCCCAGAACTGCACTTGAAACAGCCTTTCATAGCCCCAGTGCACGGCGTATTCCATCGCCGTCGCCGCGAGCATACCGAGCAAGATCTGCTCCCACGCGCCGGGGAGCTTTTCCGCCCCCAGCAATAAAATCGTGACCATTGCAAAGCCGTACACCGGACACAGCGGCAGGAACACGAAGCACCGCCGCAGCCGGTGGCTCGATCTTGTCGCTGCGGCGAAGAGCTTTTCCAGGCAATAGCCCAAAAAGCTGTAAGCAAACCAGTACCAGATATGATCCATTTCTTCCTCCGCGTCCGTTTTTTTCAGTATGGCCCGCGCAGATGGAAAAATGCGTGCCGCGCGCGTTGCAAAGCGCGGCGAATCATGGTAAAATGACAAAAAATCGACAGGAGAACACAACTATGCCTGATACCTGGGAAGCTCTGGAACACGACTGTAAAAATTGCCGCGAATGCTCGCTGTGGGAGACGCGCACGAACGTCGTCTTCGGCGTCGGCAATCAGAATGCTGAAGTTTTATTCATCGGCGAAGGCCCCGGCGCGAACGAGGATGCGCAGGGCGTGCCATTCGTCGGCAGGGCCGGTCATCTGCTCGACGACATGCTTGAGATCATCGGCCTCAAGCGCGACGATGTGTATATCGCCAACATCGTCAAGTGCCGCCCGCCGGAAAACCGCGACCCGCTCGGCGTGGAGCAGGACGCCTGCATCGGCTATCTTCGCCGTCAGGTCGCGCTGCTGCGGCCCAAGATTATTGTCTGTCTCGGACGCATCGCGGCCATGCGCATCATCAAGCCCGACTTCAAGATCACGCGTGAGCATGGGCAGTGGTTCGAAAAGAACGGCTTTCAGATGATGGCCGTGTATCACCCCGCGGCACTGCTGCGCGATCCGCGCCGCAGGCCCGAGTCGTTTGAGGATTTCAAGGGCTTACAGCAGAAGATCAATGAGCTTTGCGAGCACACCCATGCCGTTTCCTAATGCAAATAGCATACTTTTCGGTGCTGTGCCCTGCCAAATTCCTACATAAATGGTGTTTTTTGGATAAAAATGCTATTGACGGCCATTTTTGTGTGTGCTATATTACTACCATCCTTTTTGAAAGGACTTGGAGCTTGAGTGATGAAGACTGTTGTAAGCAACGTTGCATATCGCTTTTACTATTACTCTTACTTTTACTTTAAGGACAAGGTAAGAGCGATTTGTGATGCCCGTAGCTGAAAGGTCTTTCGAACCAACACTTGAAGGTCACTTCAAAAAGAGTTGAGTCAAGGAACCCGCCGTATGGACCACAAGTCCTTACAGCGGGTTTTATTGTTATCAGCGAGAAATAAAAATTGGAGGAAAAAAGCATGAACACCAAACGCATCATTTCTCTTGTTGCCTCTCTTGCCCTCGTTCTCAGCCTGAGCGTGGGTCTGACCGGCTGCGGCGATAAGGCCGCACAGGACGACAATCAGGACAGCACCGACGGCGAAGGCACGAAGTACACCGTCGGCATCTGCCAGCTCGTGCAGCACGAGGCACTCGACGCTGCCACCCAGGGCTTCATCGACGCGCTGAATGAGGCTCTGCCCGGCCAGGTCGAATTCCAGAACAAGAACGCTTCCGGCGACAGCGCCAACTGCTCCACCATCGTCAACGGCTTCGTTTCCGACGGCGTTGACCTCATCATGGCGAACGCCACCGGCGCGCTGACCGCCGCCGCTGCCGCCACGAGCGACATTCCCATCCTCGGCACTTCCATCACCGCTTACGGCGTTGCTCTTGATATTGACGACTTCAACGGCACTGTCGGCGGCAACATCTCCGGCACCTCCGACCTCGCTGACCTCGAGGCTCAGGCCAACATGATCACCGAGTGGTTCCCCGAGGCCAAGAAGGTCGGCCTGCTGTTCTGCTCCGCCGAGCCCAACTCCCGCTACCAGATCGGAGAGGTCGCCAAGTGCCTCTCCGATAAGGGCATTGAAACGAAGGAATTTGCCTTTACCGACACCAACGACGTCGCTTCCGTCACGCAGTCCGCTGCCGACTACTCCGACGTTGTCTACGTCCCCACCGATAACACCGCCGCTTCCAACACCGAGGCCATCGCAAACGTTCTCGTTCCCGCGGGCGTGCCTGCCATCTGCGGCGAAGAGGGCATCTGCAAGGGCTGCGGCGTCGCGACCCTCTCCATCAGCTACTATGACCTCGGCGTGACCACCGGTAAGATGGCCGCCAAGATCCTGACCGGCGAGGCCGACATCTCCGAGATGCCCATCGAGTTCACCGAGGCCACCCCGAAGTACAACGCCTCCATGTGCGAGACGCTCGGCATCGAGCCTCTCGAGGGCTACACTGCCATCGAAGAGTAATCTGATCACATCCCCCCGCAGGCAGGGACGGGCTTAGCCCGTTCCTGCCTCAACAAGAGATAGGAGGAGAGAACCCATGAGTTTTCTTTCGTCGCTGATGAACGCCCTGCCCGGCGCTGCCGCACAGGGTCTCGCCTGGGGCATTATGGCCATCGGCGTTTACATCACCTTCCGCATTCTGGACGTGGCGGACCTGACCGTCGACGGCTCGCTGGCAACCGGCGGCGCTGTCTGCGTCATGCTGATCCGCGGCGGCTTCAATCCCTGGATCGCCCTGCTGTGCGCGATGCTCGCCGGTATGCTGGCAGGCCTCGTCACCGGTCTTTTCCACACGCGCTGCGGTATTCCGGCCATTCTCGCCGGTATCCTGACGCAGCTTGCGCTGTATTCGATCAATCTGCGCATCATGGACAGCAAGGCAAACCAGGCACTCAGCGTTGATAAATATCCGCTGCTGCTTTCGCAGCGCTATGTGCGCGAGCTCTCGATGAACAATCCCCTGCCGCTGCTGCTTCTCTTCACAGCCGCGGTCATCGCCATCCTGTACTGGTTCTTCGGCACGGAGAAGGGCAGCTCGCTGCGCGCGACCGGCGCAAACCCCCACATGGCGCGCGCACAGGGCATCAACACGAACTCGAATATCGTGCTTGGCCTGATGGTCTCGAACGGTCTTGTCGCCCTCTCCGGCGCGCTGCTGGCGCAGTATCAGGGCTCGAGCGACATCAACATGGGCCGCGGCGCCATCGTCATCGGCCTTGCCGCCGTCATCATCGGCGAGGTCATCTTCGGCAAGATCTTCACGAACTTCGGCCTCACGCTGCTGGCCGTTTCCATCGGCGCGATCATCTACTACATCGTGCTCCAGATCGTGCTGCAGCTCGGTCTGAACACCAACGACTTAAAGCTCATCACGGCGCTGATCGTGGCGGTCTTCCTCGCCATCCCCTACTGGAAGAGCAAGATGTTCCGCCGCAAGGTGCAGCCCCAGAGCGCAAAGAACGGAGGCAACGGCCATGCTTGAACTCAAGGAACTTTATAAGACCTTTAACCCCGGCACCATCAACGCCAAGACCGCGCTGAACGGCCTGAGTCTGACGCTGAACGACGGCGACTTCGTCACCGTCATCGGCGGCAACGGCGCGGGCAAGTCCACGATGCTCAACGCCACCGCCGGCACGTTCTTTGTCGACTCCGGCAAGGTCATCATCGACGGCTCCGACGTCACGAACCTGCCCGAGCACAAGCGCGCGGCATTCATCGGCCGCGTGTTCCAGGACCCGATGATGGGCACCGCCCCCTCGATGTGGATCGAAGAGAACCTCGCCCTCGCCGCCCGCCGCGGCCAGCGCCGCGGTCTTTCCTGGGGCGTGACGAAGGAGGAAAAGGAGCAGTACCGCGAGCTGCTCGGCGGTCTCGGCCTCGGCCTTGAGTCCCGCCTGACCACGAAGGTCTCGACGCTCTCCGGTGGCCAGCGCCAGGCTCTCACGCTGCTGATGGCAACGCTCAAGCGCCCCAAGCTGCTGCTGCTCGATGAGCACACCGCGGCACTCGACCCGAAGACCGCCGCCAAGGTCATGGAGCTCACCGACCGCATCGTGCGCGAGGGCCAGCTCACCACGCTGATGATCACGCACAACATGCGCGATGCCATTCAGTACGGCAACCGCCTCATCATGCTGCACGACGGCCACGTCATCCTCGACATTGCGGGCGAGGAGAAGAAGAAGCTGACCGTGCCCGATCTTCTTGAGCAGTTCACGAAGGCCAGCGGCGACGAGTTCGCCAACGACCGCGCGATCCTCTCCTAACGTTTTCTCTCTCCCCTATAAAGCACAAAAAGAGCTTGAACGCTTTGTTCAGGCTCTTTTCTTATCCTTTTTTACGCTTCCCGCAGCACGACCTCGACAATGCCGACATCGTCGGTATCGGGGTAGAAGTTCACCTGCCACGGCTCAGTAAAGCCGGTATCGACCTCCTCCTGCACAGATCGTACCATGTCGCGGATGCCGTCACGGTCCGCGGTGAAGTACGTGAAGCGCACGGCGATACGGCTGAGCGAACCCTCGCGCGCCGTCAGGCGCAGAAGGTCAGGCAGCGCCTCGGTGCTCGTCGCGGTGACAATGCCCGCCTGCTCCTCCGCCGTGCGGCGGTAGCCGAGGCGCACGTGCATCTCGTAATAGGCGCGCTCCTGCGTGTCGGTGTAGCTGATGTAGTCAAGAAGATACGCGCCCAGTGCCGTCTCCTCCTGCACCTCCTTGCAGGCCTGCTCGGCCATCGCCGCGGCGTCTTCCTCGCTGTAAATACGCACAACGCCTTCCTCGCTGTGCTCGCCAAGGAGCAGCAGCAATGCGTTGACGAGGTCCTGATAGCTGTCGGCGCGCAGGGTGTCCGCACCCTCGTTTTCCCAGTAGACCTCGCTGTGCGGCGTGGAAACGCTGTAGGAACGCTCAAGCACGACGTTGCCGCCGCAGCCCGAGAGCGTCAGGCAGAGCGCCAGCGAAAGCGGAATGAACTTTTTGCGCACGGCGCTCCCTCCTTTTGGGCGAAATCTCTCTTTCTCAGTAGCCAAGCGGCTCGTCGACGAGCACGACCTCGGTCTCGCAGCTGCGGATGGCCTCCCACAGCACGACAAGGCCGCGGCAGATGCGCTGCGGGCTCTTGCAGTCGTAGCAGCGGTCGCCGTTCACGGCACACGGCGTCTTCACGCCGAGGCGCTGCGCGTTTTTCGGTGCAGCAATGTTGCGGGCGCGCCAGAGCGCTTCGTCATAGGTCGGCGCGATCTTGTTGCTGCCGACGACGAACCACACCCTCTTGTGGCCATAGAGTGACGAGGACACACGGTTGCCCGTCCCGTCGATGTTGATGATCTCGCCCGTTTCGGCAAGGCCGTTGGCCGAGAGCAGGTAGTTGTCGCACGTCGAGGCGTTTTTGAGCACCTCGGCAGCGTTCATGCCGTCGGGCACGTTCCAGTGGCTGAACATCTTGTTGTGCTTGCCGAGGCTTTCAAAAAGCCCCATCTGAGAGAGCGTCATGCTGCCGCCGAACGACACGCTCTCTCCCTCGATCTGCGCGTTCAGATAGTCCGCCGCTTCCTTCGCCGTCGCGAAGGCAGATACCTTGAAGCCGCGCTCTTTAAGATTCTTCTCCACCGTTGTAAGATCCATTCCTGCTTCCTCCTTGTATCCTGATATCCTTAGAGGCCCTGCGGGTCGTATTCGCCAAAGCCCTCACCGAGCACCTCGCTCGCGTCGCAGACGATGAAAAAGGCGTCGGGGTCGAGCTCCTTGATATAGCGCTTGATTGAAACCGCTTCCTTCTTGCGGATGGCGCAGAACAGCAGCGGACGCTCCGCGCCCGTGTAGCCGCCCTTGCCGTTCAGGAGCGTGACGCCCATGTCACGCCGCAGCATTTCCTGCATGATCTCCTCATACTTGTCGCTGATGATGTAGGCGACCTTCGCCGTGTTCTGACCGTAGACGACCAGGTCGAGCACCTTCGTCGTGATATAGAGCGCGAGCGCGCCGTAGAGCGCGTTGTTGAGGCTGTGGAACACCGCGGCGTAGATCAGGATGATCGTCAGGTCGATGCCGAGGCAGATGTTGCCGATTGACAGCCGTTCAACGTGCGACCGCACGATCCACGCGCCGAGCTCCGAGCCGCCCGTCGTCGTCTCCTCGCGGAACAGCAGGCCTGAGGCGATACCGAGCGTCACGCCGCCGTACAGGCACGCAAGCAGCGGGTCCATGGGCGCAAACTCGTGGATGGCCGCGACAACGTCGATCAAAATGGAGCTCAGCGTCATCGTGTAGATGGACTTGCACAAAAATGCGAAGCCGAATTTTTTAAGTCCCACGATAAAAAGCGGCACATTGAGCACGATGACCATCGTACCGACCGGCAGAATGGGTGCAAAAAAGTTAATGATCTGCGAAATACCCGTAAAGCCGCCGACCGTAAAGCCATTCGGTGCATAGAACCAATCGAACGACAAGGCATACAGCACGCAGGCAAGCGTGACAATGATATAGCTTTTCACCTGCTCGCGCAGTTTTTTATTTTTCATAAATTTTCTCCCCTCATATGTTTCTCTCAGGCTTCCGACGTCAAATCAGCGAGAGCTGCTTGTCGTCGCTGTCCTCCGTCTTGAGCAGCGCGCCCGTCGCGGGAATGCTGCGGCCGCGGTAGCGGGCAAGGTCGGTGATACCGGTCTCCTCCGGAAAGCGCACCGTGTCGAGCACGTACTTCTTTTTGAGCGTCAAAAGCGCGACGCCCTGCGTCGTGCGCGTCGTCTTCACACCAAGAAGCGCCGTGTTGACGATCAGCACGCGCGGCTCTGTCGAATAGACGGCGATCTCGCGGTCTTCCTTGAGATGCAACAGCGCTTTGAGCGGGCTCTTGTCGCTGTAGGCGCCGGTCAGGCGGCGGCGGTTCGAGGTCGTCTTGTAGGCGGACAGCTCGACCTTTGCGGCCTTGCCGTTTTCAAAGAAGAAGATCATATAGCCGCTGTAGTCGCCCGGCAGCACCATGCCCATGACGCTCTCGCCCTCGTCCATGCCGAGCTTCGCGGGTAAGTAGTCACCCAGCTGGCTCGCCTTGCCGTCGGCAAAGTCGCTCGCGCGCGTCTTGTAGACCTGCGCCTTATCGGTGAAGAACATCAGCTCGGCGGCGTTGGAGCTCTCCACGCTCATACTGAGCGCGTCGTCCTCCTTGAACTTCTGCTCGCCGGACATGCGCAGCGACTGCGGCGTGATCTTTTTAAAGTACCCGTGCTGCGACAAAAACAGCGTCACGGGATAGTCCTCGATGGCGTCCTCCTCGCTCTCGGCGTCCTCGGCATAGGCGTAGAGGATGCCGGTGCGGCGGGACTCGGCGTACTTTTTGCGCACGTCCTCAAGCTCGCTGACGATGATCTTGCGGATGCGCGACGGGCGCGCAAGCGTATCCTCAAGGTCTTCGATCTCCGCCTCGAGCGATGCCGTCTCCTCCACGCGCTTCAGGATATACTCGCGGTTGATATTGCGCAGCTTGATCTCGGCGACGTATTCCGCCTGGATCTGGTCGATGCCGAAGCCGATCATCAGGTTCGGCACGACGTCGGCCTCCTTCTCCGTCTCGCGGATAATCTTGATGGCCTTGTCGATGTCGAGCAGGATCTTTTTAAGGCCCTTTAAGAGGTGCAGCTTGTCCTGCCGCTTTTTGAGCACGAAGTACACGCGGCGCTTGACGCTCTCGGTGCGCCACGCGCACCACTCGTCTAAAAGCTCGCGCACGCCCATCACGCGCGGCATGCCGCCGATCAGGACGTTGAAGTTGCACGACGCCGTATCCTGCAGTGTCGTCGCCTTGAAGAGCTTCTGCATCAGCTTGTCGGGGTCGGCACCGCGCTTTAAGTCGATCGTCAGCTTGAGGCCGGAGAGGTCGGTCTCGTCACGCATGTCGGAAATTTCCTTGACCTTGCCCGCCTTGATGAGCTCGGCGACCTTGTCCATGATGGCCTCGGTCGTGGTGGTGTAGGGAATTTCATAAATTTCGATGAGATTTTCTTTTTTGTCGTAGCGCCAGCGGGCGCGCACCTTCACGCCGCCGCGGCCGGTGTTGTAAATGTCCTCAATGGCGCGCGGGTCGTACAGGACCTCGCCGCCGGTCGGGAAGTCGGGCGCGAGCAGCGTTTCGCTGATGCGCACCTCAGGATTTTTCAAAAAGGCGATCGTCGTGTCGCAGACCTCGCCCAAGTTAAAGCCGCACAACTGGCTCGCCATGCCGACCGCGATGCCCTGGTTGGCCGAGACCAGGATATTCGGGAACGTTGTTGGCAGCAGCGACGGCTCTTTCATCGAGTTATCGTAGTTGTCGACAAAATCAACGGTGTCGGAGTCGATGTCGCGGAAGAGCTCGGCGCAGATGGGCGCGAGCTTCACCTCGGTGTATCGGCTGGCCGCCCACGCCATGTCGCGCGAATAGACCTTGCCGAAGTTGCCCTTCGAGTCGACGAACGGGTGCAGCAGCGCGCCGTAGCCCTTGGAAAGGCGCACCATCGTGTCGTAGATGGCGGCGTCGCCATGGGGGTTTAAGCGCATCGTCTGTCCGACGATGTTCGCGCTCTTCGTGCGCGCGCCGGTGAGAAGCCCCATCTTGTACATCGTGTAAAGGAGCTTTCGGTGCGAGGGCTTGAAACCGTCGATCTCCGGAATGGCGCGCGAAACGATGACGGACATCGCGTAGGGCATGTAGTTCGTTTCCAGCGTCTCGGTGATATTCTGCTCCACCACATCCGCGTGGAGGCCCATGACGTTCGGGTCCGCGCGGCGGTGGGTCTGCTTGGGTGTTTTGTCGCTTTTCTTCATTCGGTTACCTCAAAATTGCTCCGGCGGCAATATGGCCGCCGGTCATACTATTTCTAATATATCCTATCACACTTTTTTATGCTCTGCAACACCGCGGAGGAAGAGAAAATTGCCGCAAAACGCCATTTTTTCGCCAAAGGCGCACAAAACCGGCGCGGCAGCGCATATTGACAAAATCGCGGCGCAGAGTGTAAATGCAGATACCCCAACAGGTATGGAGGTCAAACGATGAAACAGTGTATGGACGCCGACAATCTGCACCGTCGGCTCAAAAAGATCATCGGTCAGGTGCAGGCCATCGACCGCATGGTGGACGAGGACGTCCCCTGCGAGGATATTCTTGCGCAGATCAACGCGGCCAAATCCGCGCTGCACGGCTGTGGCAAGGTCGTGCTTGAGGGACACATCAAACACTGCGTGCGTGACGGCATCGAGCACGGCGACGCGGACAAAACGATCGAGAACTTTACGAAGGCGGTCGAGCGCTTTTCGAACATGGGCTGAGCAGGTTTTTCCTCTCACGCGCCCGTTTTCAGCAGAATTGCACGAAAGAAGAGAAGCAGTTTTGTGCTGCTTCTCTCTTTTTGCGCGCTTTATAACCTATACCCCCATGTGTATGATAAGCCAATACACCCTATGGTACAGAAAGGAGTCACTTCCGTGAAACTGGCAATGGAAAAGCTGGAGCATTTTTTAGAGCTGGGCGGCACAAAAAAAGATATCACACTGCTCGTGATCTCCGGCATCGCACTGATCGTCAGCATTTTTGATCTCGTCCCCTTGCCGTTCGACGTCTCGTGGGCCGCGATCATCCTCTGCGGCATCCCCATCATTTTAGAGGCCGTCATCGGCCTTGTCACGGCGTTCGACATCAAGGCGGACGTGCTCGTCTCGCTCGCGCTGATTGCGTCGGTCTGTATCGGCGAAGACTTCGCCGCGGGCGAGGTCGCGTTCATCATGCAGCTCGGCGGTCTTCTCGAAGAGCTGACCGTCGCCCGCGCCCGCGCGGGCATCGAAAAGCTCGTCCATCTGACACCGCAGACCGCGCGCGTCATCTTGGGCGGAAAGGAAACGGCCGTCCCCGCCGAGGCCGTCAAGGTCGGCGACCTGCTGCGCGTGCTGCCCGGCGAGACCATCCCCGTCGACGGAGAGATCGTATCGGGCCAGACATCTGTGAATCAGGCCGTCATGACGGGCGAATCGCTGCCGGTCGACAAGGGCGTCGGCGACGAGGTCTCCTCCGGCACGGTCAACCAGCTCGGCGCTTTCGAGATGAAGGCCACAAAGGTTGGCGAGGACAGCTCCATCCAGCGCATGATCCGCCTTGTCCAGTCCGCCGACGCGGACAAGGCCAAGATCGTCGGTCTATCCGACCGCTGGGCGACATGGATCGTCGTCATTGCCCTGACCGCCGCGGCGCTGACGTGGCTCATCTCCGGTGAGATCATCCGCGCGGTGACGATCCTGGTCGTCTTCTGCCCCTGCGCGCTCGTGCTGGCAACGCCGACTGTCATCATGGCCGCCATCGGCAAGGCACGAAGCGCAGCGAATCCTTTTCAAAAAGAGTGGATTGCAAAATTGCAATCCACCCTTTTTGATTTTCTTTTATTTTCTGCGCCAGACAGAGGGCATTAAGAGGACAAGCAGCGGCATGATCTCAAGACGGCCGAGCAGCATGATGGCGCTCATCGTGAGCTTGCTGATGCCGGAGAGGAAGCCGAAGTTGCATGTCGGTCCCACTGCGCCAAGGCCCGGGCCCACGTTGCTGATGGCCGTGAGCGAGGCGGTGAACGCCGCGGTAAAGTCGATGTTGTCAAGCGACAAAATCAGCGTGCCGAGCAGCATGATCGCGATATAGGCGAAGAAGAAGACCGAAACGGACGAGACGGTCTCCTCCGTCACGCGATGTCCGTCGAGCGTGATGGGGCGCACCTCGCGCGAGTGCATCACGCGCCGCAGATCTCGCCGCAGCGACTTGCACAAAAGCACGATGCGCGAGGCCTTGACGCCGCCCGCCGTAGAGCCCGCGCAGCCGCCGAAAAACATCACCAGCACGAGGATACAGCGGCAGAACTGCGGCCAGAGGTCAAAATCCTCCGTGCAGTAGCCGGTCGTTGAAATGAGCGTTGTTACCTGAAAGGCCGCATTCTCGATGGCCGAGCCGATGTCGCGCCCCGTGCGCACGATCAGGTCCGCCGCGATCATCGCCGACGCGCCGACCACGACCAGCGAGTAAACGCGCAGCTCCTCGCTCTTGAGCGCCTCGCGGAAGCGGCGCGTCACGCAGAGGTAGAGGAGCGTAAAGTTCACGCTTGCGGCAAACATGAAGAAAATGAGGATCCAGTTGACAAGATGCGACTGATAATACGCGATGCTCGCATCCCGGATGGAAAAGCCGCCGGTAGAGATCGTCGTCAGCGCCGTGGTGATCGCATCGAACAGCGGGAGGCCCGCAATGCGCAGCAGCAGCGCCTCCGCCACGGTGAGCGCGATGTAGATGCGGTACAGGATGCGCGCCGTCTCACCCGTGCGGGGGCGGAGCTTTGTGCTGATGGGGCCGGGGGATTCCGCTTTCATCAGGTTCACGCTGCCCTCGCTGAGCTTGGGCAGCAGCGCCAGCATCAAAACGAGGATACCCATGCCGCCCATCCACTGCGTGAGCGCGCGCCAGAATTGGATGCCCTGCGGCAGCGACGCAGGCGACGGGAAGATGGACGCGCCGGTCGTCGTCAGGCCGGAGACGGTCTCGAAAATGGCGTCGATAAAGCTGCAGCTGCCGCTGAAAAAATACGGCAGCGCGCCGAACACGCTCAGCGCGATCCAGCACAGTGCCACGCAGACAAAGCCGTCGCGCGTCTGGAGCCGCGCGTTGTCCGCGCGGATGAGCGAGAGCAGCACTCCCACGCCGCCGCAGATAAGCAGCGCGTACAAAAAGGCCCTCTGGTCAACACCACCGTCGAACACGCTCAGCAGCAGCGGCGGGATCATACAAAGCGCCTCGATACAGAGAATGACGCCCACGATTCTGAGAATAAGATTTTGGTTCATAATGAAACTTCCTTGCCGCAAGCAGCCGGCACATCAGCCGAGAATATCGTTGAGGTCCTGCAAAAAGAGCTTTTTCGCCACCACGATCACGCGGTCGCCCGCATGGATCTGGGAATGACCGTTTGGGATCTCCATCCGGCCGTTGTGCACGATGGCCGCAACGAGCAGGCCGTTTCGAAAATGCAGGTCGCTGAGCGGCCGGTCGAGAAAGTGCGTGGCACTCGTCGCGGTGAATTCGACCGCCTCGATCGCGCCACCGAGGATATAGTGCAGGCTCTCCACCGCGCTGCCCTGCGAGTTGGCAAGGCCGCGGACGTAACTTGAGATCTGGCTTGCAATGATGGCCTTGGGCGAGATGACCGTGTCGAGGCCCGTGAGGTTCACGATGTCGAGATACCCCATGCGCGACATCTTCGGCACGACCTTCTTCACGCCGTAGCGCTTCGCCGTGAGCGCCATGAGGAGGTTTTCCTCATCGCGGTCCGTCACAGCGATGAACGCGTCGCAGTGGAAAATGCCCTCGGACTCAAGCAGGTTGTGATCCGTGCCGTCGCCGTGGATGACGGTGACTTTCGGCAGCTTTTCCGCCAGCATCAGGCACTTGGCCTCGTCCTTTTCCACGATCGTCACATGCGTGCCGATGTCGGTGAGCACCCAGGCAAGGTACTGTGCGATGCGGCTGCCGCCAAGGATGCTCACGCGGCGGATGGGCGCCATGGCCCTGCCCATCGAGCGCAGCACGCGCGTCGTCTCCGCGGGCGTGCCGATGACGTACACGCGGTCGCCCGTCTGCGGGACGAACGAGCCGTTCGGCACGATGACCTCTTCCCCGCGCTTGGCCGCGCACATGAGGATGCTGTTGGGATTTTCGCGGTTGTAGTCGATGAGGGACTTGCCGACAAGGCTGTCGCCCTCTTCGGTCTGAAAGCCGATGAGCTCGACAAGTCCGCGGGCAAACGTCTCCACGCTGAACGCAGACGGCACGCGCAGAATGCGCGAAATTTCCTGCGCGGCGGCATTTTCGGGGTTGATGATCATATCAAGCCCGATCTCGCGGCGCAGGATCGGTGCATCGCGGAAATACTCGGGGTTGCGTACGCGGGCGACCGTGTGCTTCGCGCCGAGCTTTTTCGCCATCAGGCAGCAGATGAGGTTGACCTCGTCGTTTTCCGAAACGGCGATGAGAAGGTCCGCCTCGCGCACGCCCGCCTCCAAAAGGACGCTGGCGCTCGCGCCGTTGCCCTCCACACACATGACGTCAAGCATGGAGTCAACGTGGTCGAGCACGGCGTTGTTGCGGTCGATGACGACCAGATCGTGGTTTTCGCCCGTCATCTGCTCGGCGATGGCGTAGCCGACCTTACCGATACCGACAATGATGATTTTCATTTCTGTGTTTCTCCTAAATTCTCTTCGGCTTCCGCCGTGTGCTGCTTACGCAGCACCATCAAAACGCTGTTGAATTCCGCCCCCATGATCAGCATGACCGAGGCGAGATACAGCCACAAAAGCAATACGATCACCGCGCCGAGCGTGCCGTAAATGACGGAGTAGCGCGCGATGTTTTCAACATAATACGAAAAAAGGAATGACAATACGAGCCACATCACGAGCGAGAACACCGCGCCCGGCCAGATACGGTTCATCCGGTGCGACTCCTGCGCAAGGCCGTACATCATCGCGATGAGGAAGAATACAATGCCGCCGATGATAACAAAGCGCAGGCTCGACCACAGGCGGATAAAGCCGTCGCTCAGCGTGATATAGGCCGACAGGTGGCTCGACACGTAGTTCAGCACCCGCCCGCCGACGACGGACAGTCCGATGGACAAAACGACCATTAAAATCAGGCTCAGCGTATAAAGCAGGAGCTTGAGCTGATAGCGCAAAAACTGCGTGGGCCGGTGCTCGCCGTAGGCCCGACGGACAGAGCCCAGAAGCGAGCTTGCCGCGCGGTAAGGAAAGTAAATGGAAAAAATCAGTGAGAACCACAAAAGCCGTGGGCTTGAATCGCGGCTGACATAAGTGAAATACTGCTCGATGATCTCGAGCGCCTCCTGCGGGATGAATGCGCGAATTTCATACAGAAAGCCGCTGATATCCACGGACATGATGCCGACTAAGTTGCTCAAAAAGATCAAAAGCGGGAAAAGCGCAAACAAAAGGTAGTATGTGAGCGCCGCACTGTCGCGGCCGACATGATGATCGAAGTACCGCCTGACCATCAGGTAGATGCCTTTCAAAAAGCGGTGCCGGTCAAGATACTGCTGCAAGGGCGATGCTCACCTCCTCAAAAGTCGATTTCTCTTTAATTTATGTAGTATAGCACAGCCCATTACGAAAGGGAAGCGCAAAAGCGCACCATGACATACTTTTTACAGAAATAAAGCCGGAAAAGGGGTTGACAGCACGGGAAAATGTGCATAATATAGTGCCGTTAAGTTCATACATCGTCCGGTAGGTAAGGCTACCACAAGGATACGGACTGCTGCCGCGGAGTAGTGGAGACACTATGAGAGGGTTTGAACAGGTTGCATCGAAAGCAAGGTGCCATCTAATGCAGTTTCACCGCCTCGTGATGCTAAAGCTTGAACGGTA
>OLNX01000744.1_pt1 | contig 31012 bp, 33 predicted proteins | sample 1672611 | NCBI WGS metagenome assembly OLNX01 (sample SAMEA3136705, study PRJEB25190) | human gut metagenome | reverse complement strand
ATCAGATTCATTAAGAAATGTCGTGTTCAGTGTCTTAATTTATGAGACCATTATACTTCCTTTTTATGGTAGGTTTGGTATAATGTATTTACTAGCTGGTAAATCATGGAAGATAAAGGGGGAGAAGCGTATTGGATTATAAAGAGCTACAGAGCCAAGCTATAGAGCAAGTTCGTTCTATTTGCGATGTGCGTCTTTTGAAAATTATTATTCAATTTATAAAAGGACTAAAGTAGGATTGTAAAAAGGGTGTCAAATTCTGACACCCTTAAAAAAATAAAATACTATATTATTAATGTCCACCGGAGGCAATAGCCAGAATGGCGATGACGCTGCTTATAAGAAACAATACAAACATAAACATTGTAATATTCCTTAAAGTTGATACGTTTGCAGCGATGTTCCACAGTGCGCGGACAATGTCATCAGTTACTGCTTCATCTGTAGTTGCATTATGTTTTTGGTTTTGCTCTTGCATTTCGATTAGTGCATCAAGTTTTTCGTTGATATCTGTCAGTAAATCCAAATTAGTAGCTTCAGGACTTACGCTGGACATTTTAGAAAGCGCTTGTGGTTTTGCCTCTGACTTTTGTTCTGATGGAGTTGGTTGTGGTTCCTGTTCTGGCGTGGCTGATATTTCATCCGGAGATTCTTCTTTAGGATTTTCACGTAGTCCACCCATTTCATAAAGCTGGCTATCCGTCAAATTGTATTCATAGATACAAGCATCGCATACATAATATTTACCCGTGTGCTCTTTGCCACACATAACGCAAGTTTTACCATCTCCGACAGGTGGTTTTGGCTTTTTCTTTTCAACCTTTGCAGGTGGTTCTTTCTTTTTTGCGTACTCCCCGGTACCGTAGATGTAATCATCACTGATATTATAGGCTTCCTTGCAGTGATTGCAAACGGGATTTTTCTGCTCATCCGTTGTGCAAAATGGTTTGTTGCATAATTCACACTCATAATTAAACATAAAAGCTCCTCCTTGTGTTAAAAAAAAATCCCCTGCTTTGACGATTCCTATTATGGTAGGTAATCTATCGCATGGGGATGTTGATTAAGTGATATTCGTTTTTGCATGATACTCCATCCTCTTTTGCGCTTCAATATGCTTATCTTACCACACAAGGGGAAATATGTCAAAAAAAGGGTTGTCCCACTAAAACTTAGTGGGACAGCCAAATAGGAAAACATTGCATTATTATTTATGCATTCTGCTCATCGTCTTTTTTTCGTGTGGTTATATAATTAACGGAAGGAGAGCGAATACCATCAATGTGCTCAAATAAATCAGGTTTGATTGGAGCGTGCATCGGATCTAAAATAAAATCTATTCCCTCACGTCGTGCTTGTTTTGCCGCAGGAACGAAATCGCTATCGCCTGCAATTAAGATAATTTGATTGACCTGTTTTTTAAATGCAAGTGATGAGATGTCAACACCAATTCGCATGTCAACACCTTTCTGTTCAAGAGAAATAAAAAAGTCATTCTCAGATAATTCAGAAAGGGATTTTTTGCCTTGCATAAGTGCCTTTGTTATTTCTGGTTTTAGATTATAATTTATTGCGCTGTCTGATATTTTCCCCATTCGCAATGCAAATTTTCTTCTATGGCGTAATTCATCGAAAAAGGAATTTGCCCATGCGTATTCTTCGGTTTTTCCTAAATTAATGTTTTTATTTAATAAAGGATGATATACATTTTTTGTTACTGGTGGACAATCATAATAAAATATTCGATATAAATATCGTTGTTCATAGTTGTCCCTTAAGTGCCAATAACAGTATTTTTCAAGTTCGTCAGCGCTGTCTTTTGGTGTTTTTGCACCAAATAGAGAACGCGCTCTTTTCCTGTAGTACCCACCATCAATAAGAATGGCAGTTTTAACGGGATGTTTTAAATTAATAGTATTCATGTAGTTTCCTCCTCGTATAAAACAAAATACCCCACGCCTCGACGATTCCCTTATAGTGGGAGGTCTACCGCATGGGGTATGTTAATTCAGTAACATTTGTTACTCTTATATAATATGCCCCATTTGGGAAAAAGTCAACTAAAAATATTGAAAAAGTTTGAGAAATTGTGTATTAATATACTATTTACGTGAATAATATCCTCTGTTTATCAATTCTATAGTCACATCATCGTCGGCTAAATCTGTTTCAAGTAGCGGAATAAAGGACATTCCTATTTCATCATCGAAACAAGCCATGTTATCATATTTTCTATGTAAATAGAAATATATTTTTCTTGCACTAAAACTTCTTTTAACAGAAACAGTAAGTGTTTCGCCGAATTGTTTCATTGCTTCTGATTTAGCCTTGCTTAAACATATATTTACTAAGTTGGCTTTTAAAGATTTTTTATCGTATTCTATCTTTTGCTTTGACAAAAAATCAATTAAATCTTTTTTTGTTGCTTTGCCTATATTGTGTTCGTTAGGGGAATTGTCTTCAATAATTCCACAGTTTAATAATTCGGATATAGCAGATGACATAAGAGTGATACTTGGTTCCCAGTTGTTAGCGGCAATATCTTTTAATTCAATTTGTGCATCTGAAGAAAGTGTTTCGATTATGTCTATTGTCTCAGTTAATTTCATACGCTCTGAAATTGGGACAATAATAGAGTACTTATCATTTTCGGCAGTTTCGTTTAATACACCTAATTCAATCGCTAATCGGTAAATATGTTTACAAGGTAATTTGCTTCGTCTGAAATCGCCACATGGACAAAAGTTTAGAAATGTTTCGTACTTTCCATGTGCTCCTTGAAAATATCCATAGCCATCTTGTGTATTTACTTCTACAGGTGTCAGCTTTTTTGATTTTGCAGATTTAATTCTTTTTAATGCATATTCTGTAGTGTGTGTTTCTTTTGACCATGTTTCTGACCAAAATTCTGAGAAGTTTTGCATAATATTATCCTCCATCCTTTTCTGTGCTTTAATGAGGTTATGTTATCACACAGGGAGAAATATGTCAAAAAAAGGAGCAGAAAAAATATCTACTCCTTGGTTATTCCGTCAACAAGTTTTTGTATTACCACCCAGTCCTTTTGTTCAAGTTTACCAAGTTCTCGGAACACTGCCATTTTGAAATCGTATATGTCGCTATCCTTATCGGTAAATATCTTTCCAAGGATGGATGCTACTTTTTCCTCGTTAGTTAGTTCTTCGAAAATTTCTCCGGTACCATTTCTAAGCCATTCTTCTCGGACATTAAATTCTCGGCAAATTGACCGACACATTTGTTCAGTAACTTTTCTGTTTCCTGTCTCTATGTTGGAAATAGCTGCTCTAGTTACACCAATACGTTGACCAAATTTCTCCAATGTAAGATTTAGTTTATTTCTGATTATTTTTATCCGTTCGTTCACTGAATCACCTTCCTTTCAAAAATAACAATAGCACAAAGGAAAACAATGGTCAATAAAAAAATACACAAAGAAAACAAAAAGTTGTTGACAATGTATTCAATGTGTAATATATTGTAAACAGAGAAACAAAAAAGCAATTTAAAAGCAAAGTTTAAAGGAGGTGCTGATATGCAGTGTGAACAGATGGAACATAATCTCAACCAGTTCGAAAGACTTGCGAGAAAGGTACAAAGTCGTCCGGAAGAGGAACAGCGTGACATTTGTCTAATCATTCAGGGGTATCTTGCTTGTAGTGCCTCTAAAGACGCAACAAAAGTAAGTTGATTGTGTCAGAATCTGACACTGAGGAGGTGAAAGACATGCAGAGAAAGAATGATTGCATTGTTTTACATTCAGAAATCGCAAATGAAAAAAGCGGGCAGGTAGTTTTGATTATGCGCATTGAAGACATTCCAGTAGAGGATAACATGTTATCTAAACTAAGATGTATTATGGATAACTTTTCTGAACAGGTAGAGCGCAGTATGAGAAAAGAAGCGATATCCTAAGCAGACATCGCTTCTCATAATAAATTAGTTCCCAAAAGTTTTATAACCACAATGGTGACATGGCTCAAGATAGCCATGAAGAATTAAAATGTGAGGTGAGAAAAGTGGGATACCATGAAGATAGAGCAAAACAATTTAAAACTCATCTAAAAATGGATGAGGAAACATATCGAAAAACAGTAGATGGAGTTTTGGATTACATCTTAAAGTTGAATCCAAAGATATCTTTAGATGAAGCAATATATTTCTGCGGTGCTTTGGAATCGGAAGTTAATATGCTGCTCGAAGCGGAGCAGAAACAAGTTAAAGGCTTACCATTGGCAAGCTTAAGAACAAAATAAGAACCGGTGCGGCAACACCGGAATTTAGATACGAACGGCAATTCGTAAAAATGGGTCCGACGGCAATCGGACCCAAAAGAAGGAGAACTGCGGCAACAGTGCTCCCATTGTGTCAGAATCTGACACCTCGGCTAAAAATACACCAATGTTTTATTTTTATGCCTTTTTTAGTATAGCAAAAATTTTGATCTTGTACAAGGCGGATATGGTACAAGGCGCCGAACATACATTGAAATCAGATAGAAGCAAGGAGGATATGGGATGAAGTTTGTATACAGAATTAATGGGGAAGAACGCTTTCCAACAGATGAAGAGAGAAAGAAATTATATAGTCGATTTGTTCAGGCGATGGGGTATCGTCCGGTTAAAACGACTTCTTCAAAGATAGATAAAAAAAGTTGAGTATACCCCTGCCTATTAGTCAGTGGGACTGTACCGGTTCGAATCCGGAATAGGCATTTCTGCTAACCTTACGCATACCTGTCAGTGAGCATATGGTTGGCAGAGCTTTCTTACACGGAAGCAGAAAGAGGACAGATGAATTTTATCCCCCTAAATTGTTTTTTCTGATGCTGAGTCATTTGTATGTCTGTCCTCTTTTCGCTACAACAATAACACTGCTGATGTTGCTATTAAGTATCACGGAAAAAATAACTATAAATGCCTGTCAGCAGTGTTATCAATAAAAAAGGAGCGCGTTATGAACAGAGAGTTTCCAAAATATTATCCAAATTCGGGGATAGAGATAACATCCCCTTTCTTTATTGTATCGTGCCCCCGGTGTGGCAAGACTTTTTGGTCGGTCACGCCAGTAACAAGATGTTCCGGATGTGGCTGCAATAGATGTAAACCACGTCCGGCAACCGACAGAGCAAGTCGGGATTAAATGCTTAGGAGGATGAGGTTATGCGTACGATATCGCTAACAAACTTGAAAGGTGGCGTCGGGAAGACGACCACAGCCATTAACATGGCTACTATTTTGGCAAAACTTTATAACCAGCGCGTGTTGTTGGTTGATAATGATGTACAAGCCAATACCACGAGATATTTTGACTTGCATGATTACGATAAGTCATCGATTGCCGATGTGTATTGGAATTGTGCGAGCAGTACAAAGGACATAATCAGGAGTGCAAATGTACCTGGATTAGCATTGGATGTGCTTCCGTCCAACATGAACATGGATGTTGCCTTAACAAACTTATCGAAGGATGAGTCACGTGACCAAATCACAGCACTGCGGTCGGCGCTGGAGCAGGTACAAGACGATTATGATTTCTGTATCATCGATAATCCACCGGGAGTTGGATTAAATATTTTAAATGCAATCGTATGTGCAGATGATTTAATTGTGCCTATTAAGATAGACAAGAACTCCTTGGACGGCATGCAGGATTTGGTTGAAATTACTACGGACATGCGGTCATTTAATCCGCAACTATCAAGTCCTAAATGTCTGGTCACGATGTATCGCAAAGATATGGTGGCAGGTGATACTGTGCTGCGGCGCAGTAAATACGATGTGTTTGATACAAGAATTCGATCAAGCAAGATGGTTGACCGCTGGACGTTTGAAAAGCGGGCGGGGTTAATCACCGTTAGCCCTCGTTCAGCTGCGGCAATTGATTATAAGATTTTCATAAAAGAGTATTTGAATACTTTGCCGAAGGCGGTTAGAGAGGAGGTGTTTGCGCATGCCAAGAATTAGCATGTCTGCAAAACTAAATGACTCTTCAAGGCTTTCGATTGTTGATACAAGTGAATACAAAGAAATCTACTTGGATGTGGAGCATATTGTTCCTGCCGAGGAGAATTTTTATCCGCTGACAGAAATTGAGGAATTGGCTGATGATATGTTAGAACGCGGTCAGTTGCAACCTCTTTTGATTGGTCGTGTGGATGGTGAATACAAGTTGGCAGCAGGACATCGGCGGAGAGCTGCCATTATGCTCAATAATAAGCGCGGTCATAAGAGTAAAGCGTGGTGTTTTGCAAAAGAAATGGACCAGATAGAATTTATGCTCACGCTTATTTCGGCAAACGCTTTTACACGCCGAATGGATGATGCCACGCTTTTGGAGCAGGCTGAAAAGCTGAATTATTGGACAGACAAAGCTATTGAAGCAGGAAAGCTAAAAATAACCGGACGAAAGAGAGACTATGTGGCGGAACGGTTGCAAATCTCGCCGACAAAAATGGCGCAGGTCAATCAGGTGAGTGCACATCTGTCGGATGAAGGGAAAGAAGCGTTGAAAAACGGCGAAATGAACTTTTCAAAGGCTTATGAAACGTCAAAACTTCCCGAGGAAGAACAGAGTGAAGTAATACAGGATAAGCATTTGCTATCCAATGATGTCCGGGCAATGGTTAAGGAGCGAAAAGAGCCAAAGATTTCTTTTGTGGAAGAAACGCCGGAGCCAGAGGAGGAAAGTGTCTCGGTTGAATTCCACATAGGTGAAGAAGATGATAGTCAGGATAATATGCCGGCGGAACTTTCCAAAAAGGATATCCTGATGCAAGAAATTAAAAACTACAGAAGTTACTTGATTGCGGAGACAAACAATATTCGTAAGAAGAAATATCAGGTCTTATATGACGCATTGGTTTGTTACAAAAATATGTTGTATCCGCCCACAAAAGAATAGTGGGCGGATAAGCTAATTTACAGCAGATTGTCTATTATCCCAAGAACAAAATGGATTGAATCCGGGAAATGTGGATCCGCCTCTGCAAATATGTATAGACCATTAGAAAGGTATTCAAACCAATTGTCTTTTACAAATTTGCGTAGATACAGGAAATAGAAATACTCTAATTTCTTGTACCAGATATGAAATTGCTTCCATAATTTCATAAAATCATCTCCTTTTGTTATGTGATACTTGTAATATGTCTGTTAGAACATTGGTGGTAACGAAGATGAATAGAACTTTGGGAAATAAGGAATGTTGTGGAAAAGTAATTAGTGGAAAGGATGAGACAATGCAGAACAGAAAAGAAATTGTAATGATAAACGTAAATAACATTTACCCGCATCCGGATAATCCGAGAAAAGATGTCGGGGATGTAACAGAACTTGCAGAATCAATCAAGAAACAGGGCATAATGCAGAATTTGACCGTAATTCCTCTGCCAGCCTTGACAGAAGAATCGGAGGAACAGCCGGACGCTGAAACAGAATCTTTGTCCAGTGATTTTCATGTAATAATTGGACACCGACGATTGGCAGCAGCCAAACTGGCAGGTATTGAGAAGGTTCCTTGCAAGATTGTTAGCAAGATATCCAAAAAAGAGCAGGTTTCTATCATGCTGGAAGAAAATATGCAGCGTGAAGACCTGACGGTGTGGGAGCAGGCACAGGGATTCCAGATGATGCTCGATTTGGGCGAGACAGAGGAAACGCTTGCAGATAAAACTGGCTTTAGCAAAACGACAATTAAACATCGGCTGAATATTGCTAAATTAGACCAGAATGAGTTGAAAAATAAAGAGCAGGATAAGGATTTTCAACTGTCCCTGAAAGGCCTCTATGAACTGGAACGTATTAAGGATGTGGAAGAACGGAATAAGATTCTCCGTGAAGCAACGGACAATCGCAATTTAGTTGCCAAAGTTCAGTCGTACATACGAGAAAAAGAGAGACAGAAGAAAACGGATGCCATAGTTAAAATGCTGAAAGAACTGGGCGTGGTTGAGGCTCCGAAACAGTATGTAAGGGAACAATACGGAAACAAATGGGAGAAAGTAAAGAGTTTCAAAATAAATGGCGAGGTGCCGGAGAGTATCCAGTTAAAAAATAAGCAGAATGAAAAACTTTATTATTACATTAATTGGATTGAGATTGAGGTCGTTAGGAAGAAAAAGGCAGTCAAGAAAAATTTGACACCAGCAGAACAGAAGGAAAAGGAACAAAAAGCAAATAAGAAATATATTAAAGATGTTCTGAAAAAGTTAGATGAACGCCGCAGACTCTTTGTGATGGATATTGTCGAGGGAAGAATTGCTCCGATAAAGGATGAGGAAAAGGTGAAGGATGCATTGTGGAGTGCACTTGTGTTGAATCAGTCGTTTCTTTATTCATCACGGCTTAGCAACTTCTTTGCCGGGAAACCGCTTTATGAATGTACAGAGGAGGAAAGAAAGGAAGTATCCGAAAAAGTGGCTAAATTGAGCATACTCCATCAGATGTTAGTGCTGCTTAATGCAGCGATGGATGGAATTGAATTGGTTAAATATGACGGAACCTATAATAAAGAGAATGGTCAGGGACTTATGGATGGCTATAAGGTACTTTGGCTGTATGGCTGGTCGTTTGAGGACGAGGAGGAAGAGAAGGTGGTTGACGGAAGTCACGAGTTTTATGAGGAGGAATGATTATGAGTAAGCATAAGACAATATCCAAAAAACAAAGACTTGCAGTGTATGAAAAGTGTAACCACCGATGCGCTTATTGCGGTTGCAAGTTGGATTATAAGGATATGCAAGTAGACCATATAGAATCACTACATAGATATGAGACAGCATACGCAATTGGAGAAGCGGACTTCCTCGATGAAATCGAAAACCTTATGCCGTCTTGCAGACAATGCAACTTTTATAAGTCAACATTTAGTTTGGAAGATTTCAGACAACGGTTGCAGGTGTCCATGATGAATAACCTTAGAAAGAATTTTGGCTATAGGCTGGCTTTGAAGTATGGGTTGTTGGAAGAAAAAATGAAACCAATTAGATTTTATTTTGAAGAAATGAGGTGATAAAAATGGCTCAATGGAATAGGTATACAGTACCAAAATGTGGAACTAAAAATGTTCGGATGAAATTACTAAAACCATACAAACCAAAAGTTGAAGAATTGTGAGGTGTTTACAGCTATGAATTGCAGCACTGGGAACAAAATGTCTGATGCTGTAGCCGAGCTGAACATCACAGGTAATGTGATACCCGCTGTATGGTTTAAAACCATAGTAAATGACAAGGGCAGACCATATATGCTTGCCATTATGATCCTGTCCGAAGTCGTTTATTGGTACCGTCCGGTTGAATGCCGAGACGAAAAGACCGGTGAATTTCTTGGCTACAAGACTAAATTTAGGCAAGATGTCTTACAAAAAAGTTATAAAGACCTTGCTGAATATTATCAGGTTACAAAGCGTCAAGTGACGGACGCTATTGTTGCGTTGGAAAAATTAGGCGTTGTTAAGCGCGAATTTCGTTCCGTTTTTCAAAATGGTGTACGTTGCAACAATGTTCTTTTTATTCACTTAAATGTGGGTAAATTGAGAGAATTGACCTATCCACATTCTGATGATAACGAGGATAAAAGCAAAAAAAGTAAAGGCAGCAGTCCGCAAGTGGCAGCTGTTGATGAGATTGATGAGGAAGTAGAACGAGAAAATTTGAAAAAAAATGTTGATAGTGTTGATAACTGTACCACCCTATCACGAAAAAACGTGAGACAAATACAGAGACTACTAACAGAAGATTATTATTTCAAAATCCTATCTCATCTAATCATTTGGCAAGAGATAAGTGTATAGATTTATTTGCTGAACAGATAAGCTATGATTTGATAAGATGTGATTTTGAAAAAAATGAATCGGCACTGGCTGTGTTAGACCAATGCGTTGAGATTGCAGTGACTACTTTGATGACTAGCAAGCAGACTGTGCTAATAAGCGGTGATATGATTCCTGCAGGCATTGTCAAATCTAGACTGCTAATGTTGGATTTGACGCATATGAAGTATGTGGTGCTTTCTTTTTTGGCAAACAAAAAGAAAGTCAAAAAAATACAAAGTTATTTGCTAGCATGTATGTTTAATGCAATTACATCGATTGACGTGACAGTAGCAAATGACCTTGCACGGAATGGTTATTTTGACGAAAGGGGGAATCCCGTTTGAAAAATCCGATTAAAGAATACAAACGCTTAAAACGAATTGTTGATTATTACGAAGACAACATGCTTGCAATGCAACGTTGTAGAAGATATGCCGAATTTGGCCTGTTGCTATTAAGCAATGTACAGCCGGGAGATAGGATTTATCTCATAGGCGCACAACTGTTAATTTTTCAGAAACCACTTTGTTGCAGAGTCGAAAAGGTGGAGTTTATTGGCAATAATGACGCAAAAATACATGTCAAAGATATCCTGACTGGCAACAGATACATGGTAAGAAACCGTCACCATAATATATTGTTTTTTGCAAACAGGCAACAGGCACAAGAGGAACTGCAGAGGAGGCGGAGGCAATGAGAGAAAAATATTTCGTCCTTTTGGAAGGCTCTGACCGCGCGATACTTCGCACCTCCGTTTCAGCGGCAGTACAGAAAAAGAAAGTTTTAGAAAAATACAATCCCGGAAAAAAGGCGCACATTTTTGTAGTGAAGAAAAAGATTGTATAAAAAAAGAACCAGGTAAGCGATACACACAAACCCAGTTCTTCCCTCATCAAAATATATAGTAACACATCAAACTATTTTTAGCAAGAGGAGCTGGGACAATGGCAACAAGAAAAGCAAGAGCAATGGAAACATCAAAAGGTGCTTATTTTCGAATGATAGATTTGAAAATTAAGGACGCGGAAATTACTCGCGATGAAATTCGGCGTGAGCTACGGCAATACATTAACAAATTGAAGACAAATGGAAGTGGCGAACTGAGAGGCATTGACTATTCAAAAGATAAAGTTTTGAGTAGCTCAAAAAATATTGATTTTTGCACTGCGGTTCAAAAGATTGATGGATTGCAGCTTAATTTGAATCGTGTACTGGATGAAATCGAAGAATTAAGAGAAAAGAGGAAAAGACTTATAAATATTTATAAGAATGATGAGGATGTAGAAGCGCAGGTGTTTTATTGTCGCGAAATACTTAAGTATTCGCAGGAACTGACGGCGACGCAGATTGGGTACTCGGTGAGGCAGGTGCAGAGGATTGAAAAAAGAATTCGAGAAAAAAAATAGATTGTAGGAGTAAAAGAAATCATAGATAGCAGGTGATGATATGAATGAATAATTAAATATTTTTTCTGTATTTAGAAGAAATTTTGAAATAAATAACAAAATTCGTTTAATTGAATTATTTGCCTGATAGGTTCACAAGCTATGGCACTTAAAAGATTAGCAGCGGACTTTGAACATTACAAAGTTGTTGAATTTGATAAGTATGCAATCAAAAGTTACAACGCAATTCACGGAACAGATTTTATGAAAATTCCAGACGGAATTGAAAACGAATTACCATTTGATTAGGAGTTGATTTTATGGAAAAAAAACACACAATGTCAGACCTGTACCAGATGCAATCACTTCCATTATCTGTAAAAGTAAGAATGACGGCAAGGCGAATTGATGATTGGGTAAGCGAGTTTGGAGAAGATGGTGTTTATCTTTCGTTTAGCGGTGGAAAAGATAGCACCGTTTTAGCACACATAGTCAGAATGATTTGCGGATATAGAAATATCCCACTTGTATTTGTGGATGTTCCAACACAATATCCAGAATTAAAACAATTTGCCCTGACATTTGACAACCTTGAGATTTTGAAACCGAAAATTTCATTTGCAGAAGTATGTAGCAAGTATGGTTTTCCACTTTTTTCAAAAGAAATTTCTTCAACAGTGTACGAAGCAAGAAAATATTTTGAAAAACTTGATAAATACAACCCTGACGGCTATCTTTTGAGAAGTCTTGGAAAAATAAGCACAAATAAACCTGTAGTTACAGACTACACATTTAATATTTTCAATAAACAGACAGTATCTGTCCTTGAAAATGCTTACAACTTGGAAAACTATACACTTTCTCCTGAATTGAATTTACAGGAATTACAAAACTTAACATCAGATAAAAGCGAAGTTGTTATATATGGTCGACTTCCATTAATGACTACTCATCAATGTCCAGTTGGTATCCATTGTGCAAACAAGAAGTCCGGAAAGTATTGCAAACTAAAAGGAATAGAGGGTAACTATCAATTAAAGGATAGAAAAAGCGTAAAATTCCCTATTGTTAGGGATTGTGATAACTGTGTTGCTTTTATTCTCAATTCAGCACCTATTTGTATTCTTAATAAAAAAGACGACATACTTTCACTTAACAGCAATATGCTTAGATTGGATTTTACAACTGAAAATGCTAAAACTGTAAAAGCTGTAATACAAGAACACATCAATGTATTACAAAAGGGCAATAAAATGTCAACAGAGTTTGAAAAGTATATGAAGAACGAAAAATCTACTGGTGGACATTTCTACAGAGGGGTGTTATAAAATGATTGAAATATTTATACTTCTTGCAAAGTATTTATTTATAGCCTATATAGGCGTATTCCTTATATACGGGCTTATAATCAACCTTGCAAGGGAAGATATTATTGAGTACAAAATAGCCGTAGGTCTTATGAAGCAAAGGCTATGTATTATACTTTTCCATGTTACGGCAAGTATAATACTTATTTCCGTAAATGCTGAGGAAAACCTAAATCAAGTAGTAGGCTACTGTGTAATAAGTCTGGGACTACTTATGTTTGGCAATAACCTTGTTAAAAGGCTTTATCCCGAAAGCAGTCATTTACTTTATAATTGCATATTCTTTTTAGTGGATATAGGTCTTATAATACTTTACAGACTTGATAGTTCCCTAGCCATAAAACAGCTTATTTGGAACATAGCCGGTTTTGTATTTTTGACAATTATTCCTTTTATATTACAGAGAATGCCTAGACTTGATAAATATAAAAAGCTTTACATTATAGTTTCCTTTGTAATGCTTATATTTACACTCGTATTTGGTTCTGTAAGTGGTGGTTCAAAAAACTGGATAAGTATAGGAAGTTTTGGTTTTCAGCCATCTGAAATTGTAAAGTTGCTCTATGTATTTTACTTAGCATCTGCCCTTTCAAAGCGACCTGATTTCCACGATGTAATAGCTCCGACTGTTATAAGTGGTCTAGTTGTTATTTTCCTTGTAGTTCAAAAGGATTTAGGTTCTGCCCTTATTTTCGTAATGACATACTTAATAGTCCTCTTTATTGCTACAAGTAACTATTTATACTTGATTTCAGGTATTGGTGCTGTTTCTCTTGCATCAGTTATAGCCTATAAGCTTTTTTCCCATATTCAGGTAAGAGTTGAGGCTTGGCAAAATCCTTGGTCAGATGTAGCCGGCAAAGGTTATCAGATTGCTCAATCCCTTTTTGCCATATGTACTTGGGGTATTACTGGTATAGGTCTTACAAGAGGATATGCCACAAGTATTCCAGTAGTAGAGCGAGATTTTATATTTGCTGCCATATGTGAGGAATTCGGTTCAATATTCGCTATAGGACTTTTAGCAATATTTATACTTATACTTCTTGAAGGAGCTAGAGGTGCTTTAGAAAATCGCAGTAGATTTCTTACTTTGTTATGTGCCGGTTTTACCGCCCTTTTAGCTTTCCAAACATTCCTTATTATTGGCGGTGTTACTAAGTTCATACCTCTTACTGGTGTTACATTACCATTTATTAGCTATGGTGGTACATCAATAGTTATAAGTTATATTATAATAGGTATTATACAATGGATTATTTCCAGAAACGGAGAATATTCTCACGATAAGGAAATAAGAGAAGTTGACACTAGAGAACGACAACAACAAGTTCGTAAACCTCGCAGAAAGGTGGCGAGAAGATGAAATCAGCAATAAAAAAAGTATTCTGGTTTTATACAATTTTATTTTTAATTTTAATTGGATATTTAGTTAAGTTATGTCTTTTCGATTCAAATGGTTTTGTAGCCAATTCTTTTAACCCTAGATTAACACAAGGTCTTCCAGATGTTAAAAGAGGTGCTATATTGGATATTAACGGAAAGGCTATTGCTCAAGACGAGGCTAATCCAGACGGTTCATACACTAGAAAATATGACGAAACTGGTAACTATGCCCATGTTGTAGGCTATACTGTAAAAGGTAAGGCTGGTATAGAGTCTAAGTACAATTTCAGACTTCAAACTGTAAGTAACGAACTTTTACAGCGTATTGGTCATGTTTTTCTTGGAAAGGAAATTCAAGGTAACAATGTAGTATTGACAATAGATGACCGATTACAACAGGTTGCAGCAGAAGCCTTAGGACACGAAAAAGGCTCTATAGTTGCTATAGAACCATCTACTGGTAAAATACTTGCTATGGTTTCTTATCCTACTTTTGATAGCAATACAGTAAGTGAAAACTGGGCAGAACTTAATTCTGACGATGAAAACTCTCCCCTTTTAAATCGAGCTACACAAGGTCTTTATCCTCCAGGCTCTACATTTAAAATTATAACTGCTGCATCAGCTCTTGAAGTAAGTACAAAATATATGGACTTTAACTTTAAGTGTACTGGTGATGCTAAGTTTGGGGACAGTATACTTCATTGTTATGACGGTAAAGCTCATGGTAAAGTAGATATGACATCAGCCTTTGCTAAAAGTTGTAACGGCTACTTTGCTACTGTTGCCGAAGAAATAGGAAACGACCAGCTTATTAAAACAGCTACAGACTTTGGTTTTAATACTGATTTAAACTTCCCATTGGAATATAAAAAAGCAAGTTTTGCTCTTAAATCCAATTCCGATGTAAAGGAATTAGCTGCCACAGCTATTGGACAAGGTAAAACCCTTACTTCTCCTCTTTTTATGGCAATGGTTACTTCTGCTATAGCAAATAACGGTTCTATTATGCAACCGTACATTGTAGACCATATTGAAACACCTAGTGGTGGTGTAAGAAACAGAACACTTCCTACAAAACTTTTACAGGCTTGTGATTCCTCAACAGCTCATAAAATTGCTGATATGATGTGCGAAGTTGTTCGCTCTGGTACTGCTACAAATGCTTCATTCTCCGTAAGTGGTAAGGCACAGGTTGTAGATAAGGACAAGGTTGTATCTGATAGTGCTATTACATCAGGTGCTATTGATATTAAACAGGGTAAATACTCTGGTAAAATTACAGTAGCTGCTAAAACCGGTACTGCCGAAAACGCAAGTGGCGACGACCACGCTTGGTTTGTAGCCTTTGCTCCTGCTGAAGACCCACAGATTGCTGTTGCCGTAATATTGGAAAATGCTGGTCATGGCAGTCACGCAATACCTGATGCTAAAAAGGTTATGAAAACATATATTGAAAACCTTGAAAAATAGTTTTATATATTTGTTCGAACTACAAATATATTGCATATTTAACAAGCAAAAAAATACCGAACTCTGAAATTTGAGTTCGGTATTTTTTAATCTTACTTATTTAATTTATCTTTTAAATCTTCTTCAACAGTTCCAATTCCTGCAATACCAAAAGTATTTACAAGAACTTTTGCCACATTTGGGGATAAGAAAGCTGGAAGAGTTGGTCCAAGGTGGATATTTTTCACTCCAAGATAGAGAAGGGCAAGTAAAACAATAACGGCCTTCTGTTCGTACCAGGAGATGTTATAGAGGATTGGAAGTTCATTAATATCTTCAAGTCCAAATACTTCTTTTAATTTGAGGGCAATAACGGCGAGGGAGTAGGAATCGTTGCACTGTCCGGCATCGAGTACTCGTGGAATGCCACAGATATCTCCTAAATCAAGTTTATTGTATTTATATTTTGCACAGCCTGCAGTAAGGATGACGGTGTCTTTTGGCAATGCTTTTGCAAAATCTGTGTAGTAGTTTCTTGATTTCATGCGACCGTCACAACCAGCCATAACGACAAACTTTTTAATTGCGCCGGACTTTACAGCGGCAACAATATCATCGGCAAGGGCAAGTACCTGGTTGTGGGCAAAGCCTCCAACAATTTCTCCATGTTCGATTTCTTCTGGTGGAGTACAGTGTTTTGCCTGTTCGATAATTGAGGAGAAGTCTTTTTCTTCACCGATTTCTCCAGAAATGTGTTTGCAACCTGGATATCCGGTTGCACCTGTTGTGTACAATCTGTCTTTATAGCTGTCCTTTGGTGGAACGATACAGTTTGTTGTCATGAGAATTGGACCGTGAAAGCTTTCAAATTCTTCTTTCTGTTTCCACCATGCATTTCCATAGTTGCCGACAAAATTTGGATACTTTTTGAAGGTAGGATAGTAGTGGGCTGGAAGCATTTCAGAGTGTGTGTATACATCCACATCCGTCCCCTGTGTCTGTTCGAGTAGCATTTCAAGGTCGCGAAGGTCATGTCCGGAAACAAGGATACCCGGACGGCTGCCAACACCGATGTTTACTTTTGTGATTTCTGGGTTTCCGTAAGCAGAAGTATTGGCATTGTCAAGAAGAGCCATACCTTCTACACCGTATTTTCCGGTTTCTAAAGTAAGCGCGATTAAATCATCGACAGATAAACTATCATCAAGAGTTGCGGCAAGGGTACGCTGCATAAATGCATCAATTTCTTCATTATCCTGTAAAAGAACATTTGCATGCTTGGAGTAAGCGGAAAGTCCCTTTAATCCGTAAGTAATCAGTTCACGAAGGCTTCGGATGTCCTCATTTTCTGTAGAAAGAACACCGACAGCTGCAGCTTTTGTATCAAATTCCTCCACGGAGCCGTTCCAGAGAGCTGCTTCTGGGAGTACATCTTTATTTGTTAGTTTAGAAAGGAGCAAATCTTTTTCGGAAAGTGTTTCCTGAATCCGGGCGATAATTGCTTCTTTGCTAAAGTTGGCATTGGTGATTGTAGTAAATAAATTCAGTGTAATCATGTGATTGACTGCTGGCTGAATCTCTACTCCTTCCTGTCTTAAAGTAGTAGTTACCGCAGAAATTCCTTTTGTAACATAGACCAATAAATCCTGCATGGCAGCGATATCGGGCTGTTTTCCACAGACTCCAACGCGGGTACATCCACTGCATCCGGCAGTTTCCTGACACTGATAACAAAACATTTGGTTTTCCATAAAAATTAATCTCCTTTTTACTCTAATATACTTTTTAAATCTTAATAGGCTGGTATTATGGTGTATCTCCAACGTATTCACGTAAATGGTGCTTATAGCAACTTTTTTAATAATAAAAAGATAGTGCTAAAAAATTTAAGTGAAGCTGACAAAAAATAACTTCATAAAATCAAATTGAAAAGATTTTAAGAGTACATTTTTATAAATTCTATTATGAAGGAAATACAACAGTAAGAAGCCACTTAAAGTCTTCTTTTGCGTAAACAGAATGAGGTTTTTTCGCTGGCATAACAAGGGTATCCCCTGCCTGTAAAATATATTCTTTGCCATCAACAGTGAACTGGCCGGTTCCTTCAAGAACGAGAACCATTGCATCACCGGTAGAATCATGTGTAGCGATTTCTTCATCTTTGGAAAATGCGAAAAGAGTCACACTCACATGATCGTTCTGTGCTAAAGTTTTGCTGACAATCTGTCCTTTATCGGCAGAAATCTGGTCAGTAAGATGTAAAACTTCTTCATGTGAAATATTTTTGATATAAGCCATTGTTATCCTCCTTTAATTGACTTTCTATACGCAGTATAATATAGTTGATTTGATAAATATGTTGTTTTGACAACAAACGGGGAGAAAAAATATGGATTTTTATAAATTATCGAAAACAGTGCTTTTTCAGGGGGCAACGCCGGAAGAAACAGAGCAGATGTTGTCCTGCTTAAAGGCGGGCAAACGCAAATATAAAAAGGAAGAAATGATTTACCGGGTCGGTGAAGTCGTATCCTGTATCGGCATTGTTTTATCAGGAAGTGTTTTAATAGAAAATGATGACATCTGGGGAAACCGCAGTGTGCTAGAGCGGGCCGGTGAAGGAGAAATCTTTGCAGAAACCTATGCCAGTATCCCAGACCAGAAAATGTTAGTTAATGTCATTGCGGCAGAAGATACAGAAATTTTATTTTTAAATGTGGGAAAAATGCTCCACCTTTGTTCCAATTCCTGCATTTTCCATAATGAACTCATAAAAAATCTTTTACAGGTTTCCGCACAGAAAAATCTCGCCCTGTCCCGAAGAATTTTTAACACTTCCTCCAAATCTATCCGGGGAAGACTGCTATCCTATTTATCGAATCAGGCAGTATTATGTAACAGTAAAGAATTCGATATACCATTTAACCGCCAGCAGCTTGCAGACTACTTAAGCGTAGACCGTTCCGCACTGTCCAAAGAACTTGGGAAAATGTCCAAAGAAGGATTGATTTATGTGAAAAAGAGTCATTTTCGTCTGTTATCTGTGCAGGAATTATTTGAAGAAGAGTCTTAGAATTTGTTTGAAGAATCAATAAGTAATCTGTACTCTTCCTGATTTGTGGGATATTTTACTTTATTCAGTTGACGTAGTCCATGATGAACTACAGTTGCTTTTGTGAAAGTTTCCATGAATATAATACACATTTTGTAGAAAGTATTTTCTAAATCCACTTCACCTTTTGAGTAAAAATGAATGTCTGGAAAAATGTTTTATGGAATATCTGTTGGGTGACAGAAAAAATGTTTTGTTAAAATTGTCTATACATTTACAAAATATTTTTAAAAATTAATAAAAAAATTCTTTGAAAATAAAAATATTTGTGAATCTTTTTTCTGACAGCAGTGCTATAATTGCACCGTAACAAAGAAGAGGTTATTTAAAAAGAATAACCGTAAAAAATACTTATCAGACCTGATAAAGTAGGGCCTCTAAGCATCAGACATTTTGGAGGAAAAGATAAATGAATACTTTAAGTGCTGAAAAAAGAGATATGCAGATCAAGGCAAAAAAGCTTAGAAGAGAAGGATTTGTTACAGGCAATGTGTTCGGTAAGAACATGGAAGGCTCCATGCCGCTGAAAATCGAGAAAAAAGAGGCAGAAAGAATCTTAAGAACCTGTAATAAGGGAAGTCAGTTAATTCTCACTGTTGAAGGACAGAAAATGCCAGTCTTATTAAAAGAGATTGACTACAATGCAATGAAACATGAGATTGTAGAAATGGATTTCCAGGCATTAGTAAAAGGTGAAAAAGTACATTCTGTAGCAGAAGTTGTACTCTTAAATCATGAGAAAGTAAAATCTGGTGTCGTAGAATTATTATTAGAAGAAATTAGTTATGAAGCACTGCCAGAGAACCTGATTGAAAAAGTTGAAATCGACTTAGACGGTAAGACAGCAGGCGACACAATCAGAGTAAAAGATTTACCAATCGCAACTGCAGAAGGCATCCATCTGAAGACGAATCCGGAGGAGACAGTTGTACAGGTAACAGAAGTACACAATGCTCCAGAGGAAGAAGAGACTGAGGAAGCTGCTGAAGAATAAGCGGTGCAGCTTGTAGATAATAAGATATAAAAGGCTCCAGTATATTATATATACTGGAGTCTTTTATATATGTAGGTTATGAGCTACACTTGATTTTTACTATTTAATTCAACTAATTAATTCAACTAAATCCAGTCACTGTCAGCCCACGAAGAGAAACGATAGCCTATCGTTTCTCTTCGTGGGTGTCTGTTGATTAATGAATCAAATCATAGTATACCTTGCCGTTTTGTTTAGATTTGCTTATCATTTCCTGTCGTTCCATATAAGGCAGCAGCGAATCCAAAAACTGATTTGGATTAGTGACTCCGATTCGCTGTTTACTAAATGGCTGGCTGGCGGTTAAGTCTTTTACACAATCAGCAAGTTCCTTTTTTGTCATTTTCCCATTACGTTTTAATTCTTTTTTTATCCGGCTGATTCCCTTAGAGGTCAGGAGATTGTTTAAGTCCTGATTCTGGTGCATGGAACGCCACAATCCCCAGCCGTAGATTAACATGGTGGCTACGGCAAAGAGCAGGATATAGGGGAGATAATGTATCAGATTTTTCAGTAATTCCATGGGTGCTCCCTTCTTATCTTAATTTTTTATGTGATTTTTGTTAGCGATTCTATTTGTAGTTTATATCTTTTTTATTTTAATTTTTCTGAATAAGTAATTAAATGATGGTCTTTTAAAATTTCAAGAAATTTAATAAGGCGGGAGAGTGATTTTTCCATTTTAGGGAAATGAGCATCGAGTTCCTGGGAGAGTGTGTAAATATCTTTTTTATCGTCAATGGTGTTCCAGACAAAGCTGCCGTAATCGTCAAGGTCGATGGAACTTACTTTTGGACGGTGGAAAAATTTCTGGGCGATTTTGTTGAAGAATCCTTCCCAGCGGATGAAGACGGTAATATTTCCTTTGTCGTTTGTCTCATATTTTATTTCGGGATTTTTAACGGGGATAAAATCGAGATAGTTTTTATCTATTTTCTGTTTTGCCATAGGGTCTCCTTTCAATCTGGTTTGTAAAAACATAAAATGTGTCCTTATTGAGGTTTTACGTAATTCTAAATAGTTATAAATAATTTCTGGCAGTGAAAGAAACTCTCTCACTGCCAGAAATTAAATATGTTTTGTAATTTAATTGTTAGTTAGTTTTTTTGCTCTTTTTTACACAGATGAAGTATAAGTAAGCAAGAAGAGCAATGAAGATGATTAAGCTGCCAATCTGTGGAAGGGCAACAGGGAAAACAATTTTGGAGTCAACTTTCAATACTGCAAGGATTGCAAGGATAACTCCCATGAGTCCCTCTCCGGCAATCAGACCGGAAGTAAATAATGTTCCACGTTCAATAGAAGCTTTCTTTTCTTTTTCATCGTCTGTTTTGCGGCGCTCAAGAATCCAGCGAACAACACCACCAGCCATGATACCGGCACTCAGTGAGAATGGAAGGTACATACCAACGGCAAATGGAAGTACTGGGATTCCGAGAATCTCAACAACAATAGCTACGAAAATACCGATGAGGATTAAAGCCCAAGGAAGTTCTGCGTTCATGATACCTTCAACGAGCATCTTCATCATTGTAGCCTGTGGAGCAGGAATCTCGTTAGAACCAAATCCCCATGCAGCATTTAACAGATATAAAACATATCCGATAGCAGCGGAAGATGCGATAACACCGATCATTTCACCAATCTGCTGAAGCTTAGGTGTAGCACCTACGATGAAACCTGTCTTTAAATCCTGTGAAGTATCGCCGGCGATAGCAGCAACGATACAGATAATACTACCAATACAGATAGCACCAATCATACCAGATGTTCCAGTAGTACCAGTAGCTTTTAAAAGTAAAGTAGCAATAATTAAAGTAGCGATTGCCATACCGGAAACTGGGTTGTTAGAAGAACCAATCAGTCCAACCATACGGGAAGATACAGTTGCAAAGAAGAATCCGAATACAACAACGATGATTGCGCCAAGTGGGCTTACTGGGAAAATAGGAAGTAACCAGATGGCAAGTGCGATAACTACGACAATACCAAGAATGACTGGCATTGGTAAATCGCGCTGTGTACGAGGTGCATCAGCATTGGCATGATTCTTTGCCATACTTCCCATTGCCTGCTTAAATGTGCTGACAATCAGTGGAGCACTTTTAATTAAACTAATGATACCACCGGCTGCAACGGCTCCGGCACCGATATATTTGATGTAAGTACCCCATAATGCACTAGGTGCGAGAGTGGAAATCGCCTCCGTTCCAGGGAAGACAGTGGCATCTGCACCAAATAATGCGATCATAGGCATAAGCACAAACCAGCTTAAAGTACCACCGGCAAGCATGTAACTGGAAATCTTAGGACCACAGATATATCCAACACCAGCAAGGGCAGGAAGTACCTGAATACCTACGGAAGAACCAGCGTAAGCTTTGATATCATAACCAATTTCACTAGGGAAAACCTTTACGCCATCAGCGATAAACTTATAAAAAGCAGCAATACCAAGACCGGAGAATACGGTACCAGCTTTGTTTCCGCCTTCTTCACCAGCAAGAAGAACCTCAGCACAGGCAGTTCCCTCTGGGAAAGGCAGCACACCGTGCTCTTCAACGATAAGTGCCTGTCGGAGTGGAACCATGAAACAGATACCAAGAATACCACCAACGAGTGCAACTAAAAAGATAGTTAAAATACTAGGAGAATCAATCTTTCCTTCTTTTGCCCATAAGAATAAAGCAGGAAGAGTAAAGATTGCTCCGGCTGCAACAGACTCACCGGCAGAACCGATTGTCTGAACAAGGTTATTTTCCAGAATAGAATTCTTACGAAGAATAATACGGATAATACCCATGGAAAGTACTGCAGCAGGAATAGATGCAGAAACTGTCATACCAACACGAAGACCGAGGTATGCGTTTGCAGCACCGAAAATAACTGCCAGCAAAATACCAAGAATTAAAGCGGTGACTGTAAATTCCGGAACCACCTGGTCCGCAGGAATATACGGTTTAAAATCGTTTTTGTTTTCCTTCATTACGTTTATCCTTTCTTTTTTACAATTTCCTTACAAAAACATAAAACTTATTATAACATTTATACAAAATGAAATAAAGGTAAAAAAATGTACTTTTTTTGCGGTTTATGGAACTTATTAGGTATAAATAATAACTATAAAGTAGTAGAAAATGGCTGTAAAATTAGTGAAATTAACTTTTTTGCGGACTTCTTCATTGACTTTCAGCTAAATAATGCAGAATATTTTTCATAACAAGATAACTCAGCGAACGATGTGGAGGTATCATCGAGTAAAGTCAATACAGGTCAATAAGAAATAGGTAATTTACATACCAAAATGTCAATGAGATATTATTATGTACAAAATAAAAAAATAAAAAAAGGCTTACATAAATTTTTTATTTATGCTATAATGTCGAGCCGTATCAAATAAATTAAATATCGTAAAAATATTTTGGTCTAATTGGAAACGCACAATATTTTAAAGGTATGCAGTTTTAAGAAAGTACTATATTTTAGAAATATTTAAAGGTGTATGAAACATAAAGTTGCAAACGTATAAAATGTTGATAACGAACAACACAGCCTATTTTTATGCTATTTCATCGAAGTTTAAATAGCTAGAGCGTGTTTGAAAAATCATTCCAGCAATCTGCACGCCAAGTCTCACGGACGTTCGACTTGAATTTGAATGAGAAAGATTATTTTAAGAAAAACAGCTATTTAAGATTTTGATAAACAGAATGAAAAAGGAGGCAGCTGATTATGCCAAAAACAAAGTTACAGAACGTTATTTTTACAATTATCATGGCTTTTGTCATGGTCTACGCAATGGTTTGCTACAATATCGCAATCGATAAAGGTGGTATGAGCAACCAGATTTTCTTACTCGCATTTCACGAGATGCCAATTATGTGGCCGATTGCAGCTATTTTAGAATTTTTCGTAGTTGAAAAATTATCAAAATTCCTTGCATTCCGTATTGTATCCCCAACAGATAAACCAATATTCATTACACTTGCAATCTGTTCTATGATTGTCTGCCTGATGTGTCCGGTCATGAGCTTTATCGCAACTGCATTATTCAAACATCCAGGAAGCGAGATTATAGCACAGTGGTTACAGACAACAGTAATTAATTTCCCAATGGCACTTTGCTGGCAGATTTTCTTTGCAGGTCCGCTGGTAAGAAATGTGTTCGGAAAATTTGTAAAATAAACTAAATTACCATAAAATAAGTATGAAATTTTGTTAAATCCTATTATTGGAAAATGACATTTAAAATGGTATCATAAGGACTGCGAAATTAAGGGACAAGAATATTTACATTAAAGAGAGGCAGAAAGGAGTTCTTAGTATCATGAAAACAGTTTTAAGAGACATGGGTATTATCGTAGTATTTGCATGTTTTGTATTATTACTTGCATTATTTTATAAAGGAAAATACGTGCAGGCAGAGAATAAAAATGCGGCAAAGGCAGAAGCATCTACATTAGATGAGTATGGAAACAGAGTGGAGGCAACTCATATTACAGTTGAAAACACGTCACCATTTGAATTAAAGAATGTTCGGGTAAAATTTAATGGAGAGACAGCAGTAAAAAATATCTCTGTTGAAAAAGATGGAAAAGCAACAGTAAAACTTCCAAAAACAGATAAACCGATTACAAAAGTAGAAATCGAAGGAACAACATCCTACGGAAAGAAATTTACCAACTTCTTCAGCGGATGTATCAGCAATAAATCCTGCATCGTTGTATACCTCACAGAAACAATGGATTTAGGAGTAACAGCGAATATTGAATAAGTGGGGACGGAAGATTATCTGCAGAAAGATTTTGCTTCTGTGAAGTGTATAGCTAAAAGAACCTATTGCAGTAAAACTAATTTTGACTCAGTTGTAAAAAACACAAAGTCGCAAAATTAGTTTTACTGCAATAGGTTCTTTTTATTTATAGAGTGTGAAGCAAAATCATTCTGCAGATAAACTTTCTCCCCCTTTACAACCTCCCAAGAATCTTCTATATTATATGGTAAGTTTTGCAGAAAGGAAGGCATACTATATATGAAGAATTCTTTATTTCCTACATTGAAAAATTATAAAAAAGAATATCTAGGAAAAGATATCGCAGCAGGTATTATGATAGCGGCGGTTTCTATTCCTATCTCTATGGGATATGCGGAAGTATCAGGATTGCCAGCGGTTTTTGGACTGTATGGTTCTGTGCTTCCCATTTTATTTTTTGCACTTTTTTCCACATCACCGCAATTTATTTTTGGAGTAGATGCGGCACCGGCGGCCATTGCGGGAGCAGCACTGGCGAGTCTTGGAATTGAGAGCGGCAGTGCAGATGCTCTGCGGTATATCCCAGTTATCGCATTATTTGTTGGTTTGTGGCTTCTTTTATTTTATTTTTTGAAAGCAGGCAAGCTTGTTACATTTATTTCGACTCCGGTTATGGGCGGATTTATCAGTGGGATTGCGTTGACGATTATTTTGATGCAGATTCCTAAAATCATGGGTGGCAAGTCTGGTTCGGGTGAACTCCCAGAATTATTGAAGCACTTATATGAGACAGCACAGCATATTAACTGGGTGTCAGTAGCATTAGGTGTCGGCGCATTGGCAATTCTTATTATTTCTAAAAAGGTTATGCCTAAGTTTCCGATGGCGGTTGTGATTATGGCATTAGGAATGATTGCAACAATGGTATTCCATGTAGACAGGTACGGAGTTACTTTGTTAGCAAAAGTTGAGCCAGGACTTCCTAAGTTTATTTTACCAGACATTTTCCATGTGGAGTTAAGCCACGCGGCAGGCAGAGGCCTGATGATTGCAGTTGTTGTTATGGCAGAAACTTTGCTTTCTGAGAATAATTTTGCAGCAAAAAATGGTTACAAAATTGATGATAATAAAGAAATTTTAGCCTGTGCAGCAGGAAATATTATCTCTGCGTTTACAGGAAGCTGCCCGGTAAATGGAAGTATTTCCAGAACTTCGATGAATGAGCAATTTGGTGGAAAGACGCAGGCAGTTTCGATTACAGCAGCGGTTACAATGGTGGCAGTTCTGCTTTTTGCCGCGGGCCTTATCGGATATTTGCCTGTTCCGGTACTGACAGCTATAGTCATTTCGGCGCTGATGAATGTTGTGGAATGGCATTTGGCAGTGCGATTATTTAAGGTAAGCCGCAAAGAATTTTATATATTTGTGGCTGCCTGTATGGCGGTATTATTCCTGGGAACTATTTACGGTGTAATTATTGGAATAATTCTTTCCTTTGTTGCAGTTGTTATCCGTGAGACAAATCCACCAAGGGCATTTCTTGGAGGGATACCTGGAAGAGATGGATTTTATGATTTGAATAAAAATCACTATGCACATCCGATTGAAAATACAGTGATTTACCGCTTTAATGCAAGCCTGTTCTTTGCAAATAGCAAGCTGTTTCAAGAAGATATTGAAAATCATTTAAAAGAGGATACGAAAACGGTAATTGTGGATGCGGGAACAATCACGAATATTGATATTACAGCGGCAGATACGCTTCTTATGCTGAAAAATAATTTGGAGAAAAAAGGAATTGCTTTCTATATCACAGAACATATGCAGGGACTTAACACACAGCTTCGCAATTTGGGAATGGGACCTTTGATTGAAGAAGGCTGTGTCAGACGAACAATTACGGCGGCTCTTTTAGATTCTGGATTACAAAAGCCATTTCCATTAGAAGGAGTTCCGGCAGATTTGCAGGAAAACTTAAAAGAGTTACAGGAAAATGCAGAAAAAGCATTGTCGGCACATAAACATAACACAAAAAATATAGAAAAAATTAAAAAGACATTGTGGCTGCATACTCTCCCAGCTGAGGAAGAAAATACACTCGAAGAATTTGCATGGGCATTTGGTGAGGATACTGTAAATGAGATTGAAAAACGAGTCCATCAGGTCATTTCCCATTTACATCACTGGCCAGAACTTGAAGCAATCTCAGAAATTGGTCTCGCAAGACAGGTGAGGGCATGGCATAATCTCGGAGTTATTGATGAGGATGAGGTACTTCGGAGGATGGAGCTTCATTTAGATGAACTTTCAGCAAATCTTGAAGAAGACAAGAACAAACAGCTTATCTTCCAAATGATTGAAAAACGCCGCCAGCATCTCGAAATGGAATTAAAACAGGAAAATCCAGAAATCTGGCAGAAGTTAGTAGAAAGCCGCGAACATTTAGAAAGAAGACTCGAAAAACAGAATCCAGAAGCAGCAAAAAGGTTACACGAATTGGAAGAAAAATTTCTGGGTTAGTTAGACAAACAGACGAAAATCGAAGCAACATCTCTGTGGCTGTAGTCGCAGCGAGAGGAAGTCTTCTATGAAAAGCCCCTCATTAAAAGTTATTGATTTTGACTCCGTTGTAAAAAACACAAAAGTCGCAAAATCAATAATTTTAATGAGGGACCTTTCTAACGGAGATTGTTTTCTCACAGCTCTGAAGTCGTAGATTGGGTGAGATGCTGCTTCGATTTTCTGTCTTTGGCTACATTGAAATCAGAAATTTTTTTATAATTTATGGAGAAGAAGTGGGGAGGGACAGGAGAAGATTAATTTGCTGGGGAGAATGGAAATGCACCACAGGGAGGGTCTTCTGCTACAATTCGAAGTGACAGATTACGAGGAAGAAAAACCATCTCAGTTATAAAGAAATATATCCATAAAAAATATTTTGATAATATTTTTATAAATTAAAAAAATATAAGGTCATTTTGAAAAATGATATAGAGAAAAGAAAAAGAATGTTTAAGAAAAATTAATAATATTCTTTTTCTTTTTTAGTGTATAATAAAAATATTAGAGAAGATTTTAAGAGAGAATAAGATGTAGAGAAGTAAATTAACAGGAGGATGAAAAATGTCAGATTCTATATGGAGTGATGGTGGTAGAATACAGATGCCTCAATATGAAAAGCTGACTCGTATCAAAAAAGTAGATGTCACGATTGTCGGAGGAGGATTATGTGGTCTTCTATGTGCGTATTTCTTAAAGGAGGCGGGAGTGGAATGTCTGCTTCTTGAGGGAAGCAGGATAGCCAGTGGAACTGTGAGACATGCGATGGCACAGGTTACATCGCAGCATGGCCTTATATACAGCAGATTGCTGGAAACTTTGGGGGAAGAGAAAGCCCGCATGTACTTTGAAGCGAATGAACTCGCATTGCGTAAGTATCGGGAATTGGCAGCATCTATAGATTGTGATTTTGAGGAGAGAAGTTCCTATATTTATTCAAGAACAGACAAAGAATGCATTGAGAGGGAAGTGCGTGCAGCCAGTCTTCTTGGTATGAAAGCAGAATTTTGTGAGACACCGGAGCTTCCATTTGATACGGCGGGAGCAGTACGTTTTCCGAATCAGGCGCAGATGAATCCTGTAAAGTTTTTATATGGTCTGGTAAAAGATATTGAAAAGTCAGATAAGGTAACTATTTTTGAAGAAATGCCTGTAGATGATTGGATAAATGGAACAACATGGAGCGGACTCTATATAACAATTCCGAAAAATATCATTTGTGCAACACATTTTCCATTTTATAAGAAAGCAGGAGGATATAATAATAAGCTATATCAGAATCGTTCCTATATCATGGCCCTTGATCATGTGCCGGAGCTTCATGGAATGTATGCAGATGCATCTGATAACGGACTGGCATTGCGAGGATATAAAGATATGATTTTTGTAGGAGGAGCTACCCACAGAGTAGGGCAGGAAGAACGTGATTGGAATGAATTCAGAGAGAAGATTTTATCGTATTATCCAGAGGCAATAGAGCGGGAGCATTGGGAAGTAGAAGATTGTGTGAGTTTGGATGGAATTCCGTATATCGGACCATATTCAGATAAGACCCCGAACATGTATGTTGCTACAGGGTTTAATGGATGGGGAATGACTTCCGCAATGACAGCAGCCATGTTGCTAACTGATGCTATCATAAATGGACAAAAAACAAATGGGGCTACAGAATCTTATCCATGGGGAGAAGTTTTCTATCCGGAAAGAAAGATTGTGCGTTCACAATATTTTGCGAATGTAAAAGAAAATGTAAGAGAGAATATAAAGAGTTTTTTGACCAGAAAAAGTAAAATAAATGATTGACAAATATTTTTAATAGTGCTACCATACACTCGAAACAAGGAAAAGCGATGAGGGAAACGAGTAATATAATCGAAATCATACAGAGAGAGTAACAGTTGCTGAGAGTTATTTATGAGGAAGTATATGAAAACCATTCCTGAGCTGCGATGCGAAAAAGAAATATTTTAAAAGAACTATATAAATTATATGAAGATGTTTCAAGAGAAGCATCCTGATGAATGTTAAGATATTTCACAAGTGTTGCCGTATGCCCGCGTTAAGGGATAGGATTTAATTTAGAGAATCTGAAGTGAAATTATAAGGTGGAACCGTGTATTTAATGCACCCTTAGATTATAGTTATGCTGTAATCTGTGGGTGCTTTTTTGATATAAATTAAAAGTAAGACATGTAGACTTTTTAATTAAATATGTTTTGGTTGTAAGCAGCAGCGGTCTATATTCATTACTATTAATGTTCCCAAATCAGATTCATTCTTATTTTGGAGGTAAAAAGAAATGAAAGTTCTCGAAAAAAATGGACAGGTAATCGAAGGTAATTTTGAAGAAAAAGAAGTAAAAGAAGCGTTTTGGCACACAAGTGCCCATGTATTGGCACAGGCAGTAAAGAGATTATATCCAGATACGAAATGTGCGATCGGACCAGCAATCGATAATGGATTTTACTATGATTTTGATTTCTCTTTCCCATTTACAGAGGAAAATCTTGCAGCAATCGAAAAAGAAATGAAGAAGATTGTAAAGCAGTCTCTGCCATTAGAAGTATTTGAGGTTACAAAAGAAAAAGCCTTAGATTACATGAAAGAAAGACAGGAAGATTACAAAGTAGAAATGATTGAGGAACTTCCAGAAGGAGAGACAATCACATTTTATAAGCAGGGTGACTACGAAGAATTCTGTGCAGGCCCTCATGTATCCAATACTTGCGTAATCAAGGCAATTAAGCTCCTTTCTACAGCAGGTGCGTACTGGCGCGGCGATGAAAAGAACAAAATGCTTACAAGAATTTATGGAATTTCTTTCCCAAAAGCTGCTGAGTTAAAAGATTATCTGAATATGCTCGAAGAGGCAAAGAAGAGAGATCACAGAAAGCTTGGAAAAGAACTTGGATTATTTACCATCATGGAAGAAGGTCCGGGATTCCCATTCTTCTTACCAAAGGGAATGATTCTGAAAAATACTCTGATTGATTACTGGAGAAAGATGCATACAAGAGAAGGATACGAAGAAATCTCCACACCAATCCTCTTAAACAGACAGCTTTGGGAAACATCAGGACACTGGGATCATTACAGAGAAAATATGTACACAACAGTAATTGATGACATGGATTTTGCTGTAAAACCAATGAACTGTCCAGGTGGAATGCTTGTTTATAAGATGGAGCCTCGTTCTTACAAAGAACTTCCACTTCGTCTTGGGGAACTTGGCCTTGTGCACCGTCACGAAAAGTCCGGACAGCTTCATGGACTGATGCGTGTAAGATGCTTTACACAGGACGATGCCCATATCTTTATGACAGAGGCGCAGATTGAAAATGAAATCCAGAAAGTCGTAAAATTGATTGATGAAGTATATAAGAAATTTGGATTTACTTATCATGTAGAATTATCCACTCGTCCAGATGATAGCATGGGAACAGAAGAAGAGTGGGAAGTAGCAACAAATGCATTGGAAAATGCAATCAAAGCCATGAATATTCCTTACGAAGTAAATGAGGGAGACGGCGCATTCTATGGTCCAAAACTTGACTTCCATTTACAGGATTCTATCGGAAGAACATGGCAGTGCGGAACAATCCAGCTTGACTTCCAGCTTCCACAGAGATTTGAGGCAGAATATATTGGAGCAGACGGAGAAAAACATCGTCCAATCATGATTCACCGTGTTGTATTTGGTTCTATTGAGCGATTTATCGGAATCTTAATTGAACATTATGCAGGAAAGTTCCCAACATGGTTAGCACCGGTACAGGCAAAAGTTCTTCCTGTATCCGACAAATTTGCAGATTACGCAAAACAGGTTGCTGAAGCACTCAAAGCAAGCGGCGTTCGTGTAGAAGTCGATGACCGCGACGAGAAACTTGGCTATAAAATCAGACAGGCACAGCTCCAGAAAGTTCCTTATATGCTTATTCTCGGAGAAAAAGAGCAGAGCGCAGGAACGGTTTCTGTTCGTAAGAGAGATCTTATTGATGAGAATGACAGCCCAGAACTTGGCACAATGAGCGTGGAGGAATTTGCCGCAATTATCAAAGAAGAATCTCAGTATTAAATTACTATTTAATTCATTAAGCGAACTACAGACGAAGCCATTGCCCCCAATAAGGC
>OLNX01000743.1_pt1 | contig 31037 bp, 28 predicted proteins | sample 1672611 | NCBI WGS metagenome assembly OLNX01 (sample SAMEA3136705, study PRJEB25190) | human gut metagenome | reverse complement strand
AGCGGGAAAGGATGGTGGCCGGCACCTTCTGGATCTCGGTGGTGGCCAGAATAAACAGCAGGTGGGCGGGCGGCTCCTCCATGATCTTCAGCAGGGCGTTGAAGGCGTCGCGGGAGAGCATATGCACCTCGTCGATGATGTAGACACGCTTTTGCAGCACCGCCGGCGGGTAGACGGCCTCCTCCCGCAGGCTGCGGGCATCGTTGACGCTGCCGTTGGAGGCGGCATCCAGCTCCGTCACATCCAGCAGTGAGCCGTCGTCAATGCCGCGGCAGGCGGCGCACTGGTTGCAGGGCGCGCCGTCAATGGGGTGCTGGCAGTTGACGGCCTTGGCCAGGATGCGGGCGCAGGTGGTCTTGCCGGTGCCGCGGGTGCCGGTGAACAGGTAGGCGTGGCCCACCTGACCGTCGGCCACCTGGCGCTGGAGCGTATCGGTGATGTGCTGCTGGCCCACCACCTCGGAAAAGGTCTTGGGCCGGTATTTGCGGTACAGCGCCTGGTACATGGGCACACCTCCCTACTGACAAACAAAATAAACGAGTCCTCCGCCGTGAGCCACAGGGCCGGCACCCTCGCGGCACATGGATGATCCCTCTTAATGCTGCTCGGTTCCCCGCCTGACATGATTCGTGGGTATCCATTGCGCGAGACCGGCCCCGCAGCTCACGGCGGAGGACAAGTTCGTGAGATATATTCTACTACAATTCTTCCGCGATGGCAACTGTTTTTTGCCGCCTGTTTCGCTTTTGCTTTTATTATACCCTCTGTTGACAAGGGCAGAGACGAAAAAAGACGGCGCTTCAGCGCCGCCTTTTTTTCGGTAAAAGGAGAGAGAAATACAATGGGTGGGTATCCTTTCGGATGAGCGTATCATACACGCATCCGGGGCGGAAGTCAACAGGCTTGATAAAGAATTAACAAATCATTCACAAAGCGCGCCCGCCGTTCACAGATCGTTTACAGAGCCGCCCCCTCTTCCCTATTGACAACAAAAAATATTGGTGCTACCATTTAGCACACTAATAGTTTGTATGCTAAAAATTTAAAAGCAAAGAAGGAGGACCGCCATGAAATTCTGCTTTGACGAGCACCCGGCGCACTTCGGCGCGCTGTTCGGCTACTGCGATCACCAGATGCATAAGCTGATGGGGCGGATGCTGAAGCGCTACGACGTATCGCCCATGCAGTGCCGGACGCTGATGTTCCTGCACGACGCGGAGGGCAGCGTGAACCAGAAAACACTGGAGCGCCATCTGATGATCAAGCCCAGCACGGTGAACGGCATCGTGGACCGGCTGGAGGAGAAGGGGCTGGTATACCGCACCGTCAGCGCCACGGACGGACGGTGCCGCATTCTGGCACTGACAGAGGAGGGCCAGCGGTTCCATGACGATTTTCAGACCGTGCTGCACCAGGTGAACGAACGGCTGGAGCGCGGCTTCACGCAGGAGGAAAAGGCGCAGTTCACCGCGTTCCTGCTGCGGGCGGGACGGAACCTGACCGACGAGGAGGAGGAAGCATGATAAAAAAATTGGCGCCCTATACCAAGGGCTACCGCCTGCTGATGCTGTTTGCCATCGCCTGCTCCGCCGGAGAGGCGGTGCTGGAGCTGACGCTGCCCCAGGTGATGAGCGACATCGTGGATATCGGCATCGCCAACGGAGACAGAGGCTATATCCTGATGGCGGGGCTGAAAATGGTCATTATGGCGCTGCTGGCGCTGGGCTGCGGCGTGGGCGCGGCGGCTTTGGCCGCCAAGGCGTCCATGGGCTTCGGCGCGGCGCTGCGGAAGGCGGAGTACGAGCAGGTACAGCGCTTCTCCTTCGCCAACATCGAGCGCTTCTCCACCGCCAGTCTGGTGACGCGGCTGACCAACGACGTGGCCTCGGTGCAGATGACCACATTTATGGGAATGCGTATGCTGGTCCGCGCCCCTACCATGCTGGTGACGGCGCTGGTGATGGCCCTGATCATCAGCCAGCGGCTGAGCCAGGTGTTCCTGGTGGTCATTCCCCTGCTGATCATCGCGGTGGTCATCGTCATCAAGCGGGTAGGTCCGTTCTTCACCTCTTTGCAGGGGGCCACGGACCAGCTGAACCTGGTGGTGCAGGAGGACCTGAACGCCATACGCGTGGTGAAATCCTTTGTGCGCGAGGCACAGGAAAAGGAGAAATTCGCCCAGCGCAGCGAAAAGCTGCGAAGCATGGCCGAGCGCGCCTTCGGCTTTGTGGTGCTGTTCATGCCGGTGATGATGATCCTGATGGGCGGTACCATCACGGCGGTGATGTGGATCGGCGGCCACTATGTGTGGGAGGGCACGCTGCTCTCCGGCGACCTGATCGCGTTCTTTACCTATGTGAGTGAGATACTGATGTCGCTGATGATGGTATCCGTGGTGCTGATGATGCTGACCCGGGCCATCGCCTGCGGCAAGCGTATCGCCGAGGTGCTGGAGGAGAAGCCCCGCATCACCGACGAGCAGGCCGACCCGGCGCTGAAGGTGGAGGACGGCTCCATCCGCTTCGACCACGTGTATTTCAAGTACCACGACACGGCGGAGGCCTGGAACCTGGAGGATGTGAGCTTCACCGTGCCCAGCGGGGCCACGGTGGGCATTTTAGGCGGCACCGGCAGCGCCAAGACCACGCTGGTGAGCATGATCCCCCGGCTGTACGACGTGAACGGCGGCGCGGTGTATGTGGGCGGCCACAATGTGAAGGACTACACCATGGAGGCGCTGCGGGATGGCTGCGCCATGGTATTGCAGAAGAACACGCTGTTCTCCGGCACCATCCGGGAGAACCTGCGCTGGGGCGACGAGAACGCCAGCGATCAGGAGATCGAGGCGGCCTGCCGTCTGGCCTGCGCCGATGAGTTTATTGAGAAAATGCCGGACGGATACGACACCTATATCGAACAGGGCGGCACCAACGTCTCCGGCGGGCAGAAGCAGCGGCTGTGCATCGCCCGAGCGGTGCTGCGGAAGCCGAAGATACTGATCCTGGACGACTCCACCAGCGCGGTGGACACCGCCACGGACGCGAAGATCCGAGGCGCGCTGAAAACGGCGCTGCCCGGCACCACAAAGCTCATCATCGCCCAGCGGATCACGTCCGTTATGGACGCCGACCTGATACTGGTGATGGACGATGGGCACATCTCCGCCATAGGCACCCATGAGGAGCTGATGGCGCAGAGCGACATTTATCGGGAGGTCTATCGCTCCCAGCAGGAAGGGGTGAGCATCGATGGCTGAACAAAAACGCGGCGGACCGCGCGGCCACGGGCCCCAGGGACACGGCTTCCAGCGGCCCAAGGACTTCAGAGGCACGGTGAGCAAGCTGCTGCGCTATATCGGGCGCTATAAGGCGTCGCTGGTGGTGGTGTTCATCTGCCTGGTGATCAGCTCCGTGGGCTCGGTGATGAGCAGCTATCTGCTCAAGCCTATTATCAACGACTATATTCTGGTAGGCGACTTCGCCGGCCTGCTGAAAATGCTGGCGCTGCTGCTGGGACTGTTCCTGCTGTCGGGCCTGTGCTCCTATGCCTACGCCCGCATCATGGTGCATATCTCCCAGCGGACGGTGGCCCAGATGCGGCAGGATCTGTTCGACAAATTGCAGGACCTGCCCCTGCGGTACTTCGACACCCACCAGTCCGGCGACCTGATGAGCCGCTTTACCAACGACATGGACACCGTGTCGGAGATGATCAACTCCAGCTTCGCCAGTGTGGTGTCCTGCGCCTTGACGTTTATCGGCATTGTTGTTATGATGCTGTATATGAACTGGGTGCTGACGCTGATCACCTTTGCCTTTCTGGTGCTGATGCTGCTGGTGGTCAAGGGCGTTGGCGGCAGAAGCCGCGTGAGCTTTCAGGCACAGCAGCAGGCGCTGGGCGCCATGAACGGCTATATCGAGGAGATGGTGGAGGGCCAGAAGGTCATCAAGGTGTTCAACCACGAGAGCAAGGCCATCGCGCAGTTCTCCGGGCTGAACGACAGCTATCGGGACGCCGCCACGGCGGCCCAGACCTACTCCGGCGCTATGATGCCGGCCATGGCCAACCTGTCCCGCATCGACTACGCCGTCACCTGCTGCGTGGGCGGACTGCTGGCCATCGGCGGAATGTTCGACGTGGGCTCCCTGGGCGCGTACCTGCTGTATGTGAAGCAGGTGAGCCAGCCCATCTCGCAGATCAGCCAGCAGGTGAACGTGCTGCTGGCGGCGGTGGCCGGCGCGGAGCGCATCTTCGCCGTGATGGAGGCCGAGCCGGAGGTGGACGAGGGCAAGACCGTCATCGTCCGGGTGGAAAAGCATGGCGATACGCTGACCGAGACGAACCACCGCACCGGCTGCTGGGCGTGGAAAAAGCCCGACGGCACGCTGGTGGAGCTGAAGGGCGACGTGCGGTTCGACCATGTGACCTTCTCCTACGACGGGGAGAAAACCGTGCTGAACGACGTGTCCCTGTTTGCCAAGCCGGGGCAGAAGATCGCCTTTGTGGGCTCCACCGGCGCGGGCAAGACCACCATCACCAACCTCATCAACCGGTTCTACGATGTGCAGGAGGGCACCATCACCTATGACGGCATCGACGTGAAGGACATCCAGAAGGACTCCCTGCGCCGTTCGCTGGGCATGGTATTGCAGGACACCCACCTGTTCACCGGCACCATCGCCGACAACATCCGCTACGGACGGCTGGACGCCACGGACGAGGAGGTCCGGGCCGCGGCGAAGCTGGCCAACGCCGACAGCTTTATCCGCCACCTGCCCCAGGGGTATGACACGGTCATCACCGGGGACGGCGGCAGCCTGAGCCAGGGCGAGCGCCAGCTGCTGGCCATCGCCCGGGCGGCGGTGTCCGACCCGCCGGTGCTGATTCTGGACGAGGCCACCAGCTCCATCGACACGCGGACGGAAAACCTGATCGAACAGGGCATGGACTCGCTGATGGAGGGCCGGACGGTGTTCGTTATCGCGCACCGGCTGTCCACCGTGCGGAACAGTCAGGCCATTCTGGTGCTGGAGCACGGGCGCATCATTGAGCGCGGCGACCATCAGGAGCTGCTGGCGCAGCAGGGCAAGTATTATCAGCTCTACACCGGCAAGGCCGAGCTGAGCTGAGGTATAAACGAGGAAGAAACCGGAAAAGATCAAAGGAGGATGCACCATGACGGAAAAACAGCTTTGTGATATGGCGGTGGCCATGCTGGAGCGTTCCTATGTACCCTATTCCCACTTCCCGGTGGGCGCGGCGCTGCTGTGCAAGGACGGGACGGTGTTTACCGGCTGCAACGTGGAGAACGCCGCCTACGGCGCCACGATATGCGCCGAACGGACGGCCATGGTCAAGGCGGTCAGTGAGGGACACAGGGACTTCGACACCATTGTGATCGCCGGGCGCAGCGAGGATTACTGCGTGCCCTGCGGCACCTGCCGGCAGGTGATGATGGAGTTCGCACCCGACCTGACGGTGATCTGCCTGAACGGAAAGGGCGAGAGCAAGCGCTTCACGCTGAAGGAGCTGCTGCCCTACGGCTTTGACCAGAGCTGGCTGTAAAAGCGGAAAAGCTTTCCATGGAACCAAATCGCACCGCGCTCCGTCTCAATGGACAGAAACCTATTTCAGGAGGAAACTACACGATGAAAAAAATCATTTCCCTTGTGCTCGCCGCCGTGCTGACCCTGAGTCTCGCCGCCTGCGGCACGAAGAACGACAGCAAGGGCGACCAGCCCACCACCCCTGCCAGCGCCCTTGACCTGCTGGAGAAGGTGTGGAGCACCTACACCGACGACGAGAAGTTCCCCACCTCCGGCGGCGACTACTCCGAGGCGAACAGCAAGGAGGACGCCCCCGGCGTCTATGACCTGACCGACCGCGCCGCTGTGGACAGCGCCCTCGGCCTGCCGGAGACGGCCAAGGTGGATCAGGCCGCGTCGCTGGTCCATATGATGAACCAGAACACCTTTACCGCCGCGGCGTACCACTGCACCGATGATGCCGATGCGCTGGCCACCGCCCTGCGGGACAACATCCAGCAGCGGCAGTGGATGTGCGGCTTCCCCGATAAGGTTGCCGTGGCCGTGGTGGGCGAGTATGTGGTGTCCGTGTTCGGCGCCGAGGATCTGGTGGACACCTTCATGTCCCACCTGAACGGCATCTTCGGCGTGCAGCCCGTCTACGACGAGGCCATCCTGTGAAGCGCTGGATAGAGCGAGGCGTATTTCTGCTGGCGGCAGCGGCTATGGTCATAGCTGCTGCCGCTATTCCCACCCGGCGGGCGCAGGAGGATACGCTGCCGGAGGTATATGTGTACCGTGGCTATGCCGCCGCCGCTGACGCGGCGTGGGACGAAAAATCGCTGGACTTCGCGGTGAAGCGGTTTTCTCACCTGTTGGAGGCATATTTCCCCGGGTCGGAACACGTATATATGAGCGTGATCCCAGATAAGGCCGCTTTTATGGAGACGCCGGAGGGCTACACGCCCGCCGGGGCAGCGGAGACGGCGGACTATCTGGCGCAGCGGCTGCCGGTGGAGATCATCGACATCGCGCCGCTGCTGGCGCTGGAGGACTATTACCGTACCGATCCCCACTGGCGGCAGGAGCGTCTTTCCGCCGTGGCGCAGGCCATATCGGAGACCATGGGCGCGCCTGTGCCGGACACGACGGAGGAGACGCTGTGCGCGCTGGCGGGCGAATTTCACGGCAGCTACTGGGGCAAGACGGCGGAGCCGCTGACGGCGGACGTCCTGTCCTATATCACCTCTCCCCTGCTGGATGGCTGCACGGTGTACGACTATGAGACGGACAGCACCGGCGGCGTATACGACTTTACCGCGGCGGAGAAATCTCCCTATGATCTGTTTCTGGGTGGGCCGAAGGCGCTGCTGCGGATCGAAAACCCGGCGGCTAACAATGACCGGACGCTGATCGTGTTCCGGGATTCCTTCGGCAGCAGCCTGATCCCCCTGCTGGCGGGCGGCTACCGCACCGTCTATGTGGTCGATATCCGGTATATGGCCACAGACGCGCTGGCACGGGTGACGGAATTCCCGGAGGGGGCGGATGTACTGCTGCTGTACAGCGTTGCCGTACTGCAAAACAGCATTACGCTTAAGTAAGCAAAAGGCCGGGCGCTTTCAGCGCCCGGCCTTTTTATGGCAGAAAGAACGCCGGAGCAATGCTCCGGCGTTCTGCATTTACTTAGAAGAAGAACTCCTTGATCTGGCCGTACAGGATGAGGATCATGCACAGCGGGGTGATGAACTTGACGCAGACCTTGAAGAAGCCGTAGCTGCCCATGGCATGACCGGACTGCTCCGCCTCTTCCTTGACGAACTCGGGGCCGATCTCCCAGCCGATCATCAGGCACATCAGCAGGGCGCCCAGCGGCATCATAACGCCCTCGGACAGTGCATCCCAGAAGTCCAGCCAGTCAGCCGCCCAGTTCTTGGGTTCCGCTATATTCAGTATATTGGCCGGTGCGATACCGCTGGAACCCAGGCAGTCGGCGCAGACCAGGATGCAGCCCAGGCACACACAGGCGGCGGCGATGAGGGTGTAGGGCTTACGCTTGTCGCCCTTGCCCTCGATACGGGCCTTATCCACGAAGTGGGCCACGATGACCTCCAGCAGGGAGATGGAGGAGGAGATGGCGGCAAACACCACCAGCAGATAGAACAGGATGCCGAAGATGGGGCCCAGTGTGCCCATGGAGTGGAACACGTTCTGCATGGTGATAAACAGCAGCTTGGGGCCGCCGATGTTGCCGGCGGGATCCAGCGCGAAGCGGGCAGGCATGACGCACAGACCGGCCATCAGGGCCACCATGGTATCCATGATGATGATCAGCAGGGCGTTCTTCTGCAGGTTCTCCTTCTTATGCAGGTAGGAGCCGTAGGTGATCATGGCGCCCATGCCCAGGGACAGGGAGAAGAACATCTGGCCACCAGCGGTGGAAACAACGTTAAAGATGCTGGGAGCGCCGGACTTGTAGGCGACGATGGCCTGTGCCACGCCATTGACCATGATGGAGGAAACCTCCGCGCCATCAACAACCGCCTTGGCGGGCACATAATAGCCGACATTGGCCGCCCAGCCGGGGGAGAACATGTACTTCAGACCGTCCAGAGCACTGCCGTTAACAACGCCCTCCACGAGAGAACCGTCCGCCTGCAGGATCTGCACGGCCACGTCGGTACCCTCCAGGGTGCAGGCGCGGATGATGCAGATCAGCAGGGCCACGAACAGGGCGGGCATACCCACGGAGCAGACCTTCTCGATGCCGCCGCCGATGCCACCCATAACGATGAGCATGGTCAGCGCCACGAAAATAAGGCCGTAGATAACACCCTCAGCGGGACTGCCCAGGAAGTTGCCGAAAATTTCGCCGCCGGACAGGCCATTGGAGCCGAAGCCGGCACCGAACAGATCGCCGATATTCAGAACGGTGTACTTGATGCAGTAGCCGCCCAGTGCGCAGTAGAAGAACAGGATGAAGAAGGCGGACAGGATGCCCAGCCAGCCCATCCACTTGAACTTCTTGGACAGAGCCTTGTACGCGCCCACGGCGCCGTGGCCGGTCTTGCGGCCGATGGCCAGCTCGCCCACCATAACGATGAAGCCGCACAGGACCGCCAGGATCAGATAGATGATGAGGAACGTGAAGCCGCCGGAGGCACCCATCTTATTGGGGAAGCCCCAGATGTTGCCCAGGCCGACTGCAGAGCCGACCGCGGCCATCAGGAATCCGAAATTGGATCCAAAGCCTTTTCTTTCTTCCATTGTTTTCTCTCCTTAACAGATTTTTGCCCCTACGTCGACACAGGAGCTGATAAATTTTACCGCACCCGTCTATTGACAGGAAACGGCACGGGGCACCGCCATGCCCCGCAGGTATTTCCTCACGGGATAAAATCCCTTCAAGGCTACCTGAAAAAAGTATACAGGAAACTCTTTCCGCCCGCAATTAGCAGTTTTTATAAAAATTGAGCGCCATATTGTACATTTTTAACATTCTATGAACGGATTTTTCCACATATTTTATATGGTTTTTGCTTCTTTTTTACATTGAACCATTCAGTTTTTGGCGGGGTTCCGGGATTTTTGCAACGGACGGCGAATGATTTTCTTTTGAGGAAACCGATTGTAGGTTTATTAACAGGCGGGGGAAGGGGACAAAAAAGACCGCCGGACGGCGGTCTTTTCGATCTGTCAGGAGAGAGGTTGACCGGATGGCGGTCTCGGGAACAACTGAAAACACATCCGCAGAAAAACGCTGCGGACTATGGAAAAAGTATACAGGAAATCGTCGAATGGTTCAATTAGCAATTTTAATGAAATTTTAACACGTATTTTTACTATTTTAACATTATCTTAGCATTAACAATATTGTTTTTTGTGGTGTTTTTCAACTGTTCCGCGTTCAAATACACACAAAGCGCAGATGTTTTCCATGTTTTCCGGCGCAAATATCTTCACTTTCATATTAGGAAACTTTTTCATCGCCGTGTTAAGAGTGCGTTAATTATACGCAGGGAGACGGTGTCCGGACGCAAAAGGCGGACACTTCCCTTTTTGCGAATTGTGTGGTATACTATGATTTTATGAGACAAGACACGCAAAGGAGGCGGGACACGTGAGACGAGCAGGCGCAGCGGTGCTGGCGGCGGTATTGGCGCTGACGCTGGCGGGCTGCGGGCGGCAGGACCGTCCGCAAAGCGGGAAACTGAACGTGGTGTGCACGCTGTTCCCCTACTACGACTTTGTGCGGCAGATCGGCGGGGACGCGGTGGACGTACAGCTGCTGGTGCCCGCCGGGCGGGAGACACACAGCTTTGAGCCCACGCCGCTGGACGTGATCGCCGTCAGCGAGGCGGAGGTATTCATCTACAACGGCGGGGAAAGCGAGCTGTGGGTGGAGGACATTCTGGACGCGGCAGGCGAGGCTATCCCCTACCGGCTGGCTATGATGGACTGCGTGGAGACATACCGGGAGGAGTACGCCGAGGGGATGCAGGGCAGCCATGACCACGCACATGACGAACATGGCGAGCACGATGACCATGAGGCGCATGATGGGCATCTGCACGATGGCCACGAAGAGGAAATAGAGTACGACGAGCACATCTGGACATCGCCGGTGAACGCCATGGCCCTGTGCCGGGCCATCTGCGATACGCTGTGTGAGGCCGATCCGGACAATGCCGACGGCTATCGGACTCGGCTGGCGGACTATCTGGACGAATTGCAGGCGCTGGGCGAGACATTCCGGGACATCACGGACCATGCGGCACGGCGGCTGCTGGTGTTCGGCGATCGGTTCCCGCTGCTGTATTTCTGCAGGGAATATGATCTGGATTACCGGGCGGCGTTCCACGGCTGCGCGGGAGACACGGAGCCGTCCCTCGCCACGCTGAAATATCTGATCGACGTGGTGGAGAAGCAGGAGATACCGGTGGTATACACCATCGAGCTGAGCAGCCGGAAGGTGGCGCAGGCCATCGCCGAGACCACCGGGGCGCAGGTGCGGACGTTCCACTCCTGCCAGACGGTGAGCCGGACGGAATTCGACGGCGGAGCCACCTATATCAGTCTGATGACCGCCAACGCGGCGGCACTGAAGGAGGGACTGTCCTGATGGAACAGGAGAAGCGCATACTGTTGGACTGCCGGGACGCGGCGCTGGGCTATGAGGGCAAGCCGGTGTGGGAGCACCTGAACTTTCAGGTACGCAGCGGCGACTATGTGTGCATCGTGGGTGAAAACGGCAGCGGCAAATCCACACTGGTGAAAAGTCTGTTGGGCCTGCTGAAGCCCCTGTCCGGCGAGATCGTACGTTCGCCCTCCCTGCGCTCCGGCGCCATCGGCTATCTGCCCCAGCAGACAAAGGCGCAGAAGGACTTTCCCGCCACGGTGACGGAGGTAGTGCGCAGCGGCTTTCTCAGCAGCCGGGGAATGCGGTTTTTCTACACGCCGAAGGAGAAGTCCACCGCGCTGATGCACATGGGCAAGCTGGGCGTGCTGGAGCTGAAGGACCGGTGCTACCGGGAGCTGTCCGGCGGGCAGCAGCAGCGGGTGCTGCTGGCGCGTGCCCTGTGCGCCGCCGGTGAACTGCTGATCCTGGACGAGCCGGTGACGGGGCTGGACCCGGCGGCAGCCCAGGAGCTGTACCGCACGCTGGAATACCTGAACAAGCAGGAGGGCATCGCCATCGTGGCGGTGACACACGATATACGCAGTGCCCTGCGCTACGCCGACCATATTCTGCACGCCGGCCACGGAACGTACTTCTTCGGCACGGCGGCGGACTATCTAACGTCCCCCTGGGGCAAACGGTTCGGAGGTGACGAGGCATGAGCTTACTGCTGGAAATGTTCACGTACCCGTTCATCCTGCGGGCTTTTGTGGTGGGTATCCTGGTGGCGCTGTGCGCGGCGCTGCTGGGTGTGCCGCTGGTGCTGAAGCGGTACTCCATGATCGGCGATGGGCTGAGCCATGTATCCTTCGGCGCACTGAGCATCGCGCTGGCCTGCGGCTGGGCGCCGCTGCCGGTGTCTATCCCGGTGGTGGTGCTGGCAGCGCTGGGGCTGCTGCGGATGACGGAGAGAAGCCGCATGGGTGCGGACGCGGCCATCGCGGTGGTCAGCGCGTCGGCGCTGGCCGTGGGCGTGGTGGTCACCAGTCTGACCACCGGCATGACCACGGATGTGGACAGCTTTATGTTCGGCTCCATCCTGGCCATGGACCGGGCGGATGTGGCGCTGAGCGTGGGACTGTGCGCGGCGGTACTGGTGCTGTATGTGCTGTTTTACCATCGGCTGTTCGCCATCACTTTCGACGAGAGCTTCGCCCGGGCCACCGGGGTGAAGGTGGGGCTGTACAACACCATCCTGTCTGTGCTGACGGCCCTGACCATCGTGCTGGGCATGCGGATGATGGGCGCGATGCTGATCTCCAGTCTGGTCATCTTCCCGGCGCTGACGGCCATGACGCTGCTGCGGAGCTTCCGGGGCGTGGTCATCTGCGCCGCGGGGCTGAGTGTGGTGTGCTTCTGCGTGGGGCTGACCGGGTCGTACCTGTGGGGCACGCCGGTGGGCGCCACGGTGGTGCTGGTAAATTTGGCGGCGTTTTTGCTGTCGAGAGGCGTTATGAAGCTGAAAAGAGCGTCCTAAGGGCGTTCTTTTCAGCTTTTCGACCTATTTTGCGGGTGTTTTTGCGGAAAAACACTTGCGTTTCGTGTGCTTATATGGTATGCTATGTGTGTACGTAAGGTTAAGGTATTGACTGGAGTGGACGAGATCGTCCGCTTTTTTTAATGGTCATCGTTCCATGATGACCGGGACGTTCTGTTGGAGGGCTTGCTGTGAAAAAGATCACCGAGGTCGTATGGGCGCTGGCGGAGCCGGCGGTGCAGGCGCAGGGCTGCCGCATCTGGGATGTAGAGTACGTCCGGGAGGCGGGACAGTGGTACCTGCGGCTGTATCTGGACAAGGACGGCGGCGTGGACATTCTGGACTGCGAGGCCATCAGCCGCACGGTCAGCGATCTGCTGGACGAGGCGGACCCCATCGAGAGCAGCTACGTGTTCGAGGTGGGCTCGGCGGGGCTGGAGCGCCAGCTGAAGCGGCCGGGGGATTTTGAGCAGTTCATGGGCAGCCCCGTGCTGGTGAAAACGTACCAGCCCAAGGACGGGCGCAAGGAGTTCGCCGGTACCCTGGCGGGCTATGAAGACGGCGCGGTGCTGCTGGACATGGGCGGCGAGACGGTGCGCTTTGAGAAGAACGAGACGGCGCTGGTGCGCCTGCGGGTGGAATTCTGAGACAACACGACTTGAGATAGAAGGAGAAACGACCATGAAATGTGACGAGATCTTCGCGGCACTGGCTATGCTGGAAAAGGAACGGGGCATTCCCCAGAGCTTTATGATGGGCAAGATCATCCAGGCGCTGACCACCGCCTATAAGCGCGACCACGAGGGCGTGGAGTATGTGGTGGTGGACGTGGATGAGGAGAAGAAGGACCTGAAAATGTACGTCCAGAAGGAGATCGTGGAGGAGGTGGAGAACCCCGCCAGCCAGATCTCGCTGGAGGAGGCCAAGCGCATCTCCGCCAAAAACGAGCTGGGCGGCATGGTGAACTTCCCGGTGGAGTCCGTGGAATTCGGCCGCATCGCCGCCGGCAACGGCAAGCAGGTCATCATCCAGGGCCTGCGGGAGGCCGAGCACGGCATGATCTATGACGAGTGGGGCAGCAAGCAGCATGAGATCCTCACCGGCACCGTCAGCCGGATCGACCCCCGGAACGGCAACGTGATCCTGCGGATCGGCAGCGGCAGCGAGGCCACGGAGGCTGTGCTGACCATGAACGAGCAGGTGCCCGGCGAGGAGCTGCACGAGGGGCAGATGGTGAAGGTGTATCTGGTGGAGGTGCGCCGCAGCACACGCGGGCCGCAGGTGATGATCTCCCGCACCCACCCCGGTCTGGTGAAGCGGCTGTTTGAGCTGGAGGTGCCGGAGATCTACGACGGCACCGTGGAGGTGCGGTCCATCGCCCGGGAGGCGGGCAACCGCACGAAGATCGCCGTGTGGTCCGAGGACCCCAACGTGGACGCCATCGGCGCGTGCGTGGGCCCCAGGGGGCAGCGCGTGAACGCCATCGTGGACGAGCTGCGGGGCGAGAAGATCGACATCGTGAAGTACAGCGAGGACCCGGCGGAGTTTATCGCCGCGGCGCTGGCGCCGGCGGATGTGGTCAGCGTACAGCTGGCCGACGAGGGCAAGGCCTGCCGCGTGACGGTGCCCGCCGACCAGCTGAGTCTGGCCATCGGCAAGGAGGGGCAGAACGCCCGTCTGGCCGCGCGGCTGACCGGCTATAAGATCGACATCAAGGCGGCCAACGCGGAGTAAGCGGCGGCTGCGGAAAGGAACGGCAGCGATGCAGAAGACCCGTAAGATACCCCAGCGGCAATGTGTGGGCTGCCGGGAAACGAAAGACAAAAAGGCGCTGCTGCGTATCGTGAAGACCCCGGAGGGGGAGATACTGCTGGACAGCACCGGGAAGAGATCCGGCCGGGGCGCGTACGTGTGCCCGGACCCGGAGTGCCTGAAAAAAGCACGGAAAAGCCGTGCGCTGGAGCGCGCCTTCGACACCGCCATACCGGCGGAGGTGTACGACGCGCTGGAAGGGCAGATGGTGGCACTGTGACAGAGCATTTGTTATCCACTTTGGGTCTGGCGCTGCGCGCCGGTGCGGTGGCCGTGGGCGAGGAGCCCGTAGGCGCGGCGGCACGGGCCAAGAAGGCCAGGGTCATCTTTACGGCGCGGGACGCGGCGGCATCCTCGGTGCGGCGGGCGTACAGCTTCGGCCGGGCAGGCAGCTGTCTGTGCCTGCCCTTCCCGGCGGACAAGGAGACCTTCGGCCGGGCGCTGGGCCGGACCAGCGTGGCCATGTGCGCGGTGACGGATATCGGGTTTGCCCAGTCGCTGGTGAAAAAGCTGGCGGCGGTGGAGCCGGAGATCTACGGCGCGGCGGCGGAGGCGCTGGACCTGAAGGCCAAACGGGCAAGGGAACGGAAGGAAGAACAATTACAGCACGAGAAGAACCTGCGGCAGGGCAGGCACCGCGTTCACGGCGGCAAGCCGCCGGAGCCTCCCCACGCGTCTCCGGAGCCTCCGGCACCGGAGCACAGGCCCCCCGCGCCGGAACACCGGCGTCCGCCGCGGCGGGAGTATCCGGAGGGACGCCCCGACCGGGTCTATAAGGAACGGAGCGGCCGCCCGCCCAGGGATAAACGGCCGGCAAAGAAGGAGGCCCCCGGCGCACGGTATGAAAACGCGCGGCCGGTAAAGAAGGGCAAGGGAAGCCGGAAGACGACCGGCAGATAACAGGAACACAGCGCGCCGTGAGCGCGGCGCGAGCAACTGAGATGGAGGTGGCTTTATTTGGGTAGTATCGCTAACAAATACAGAGTGCATGAGGTGGCCAAGGACTTCGGCGTGTCCACGAAGGAGATCACGGAGATCCTGACCAAGTACGCCGAAACGCCCAAAAATCATATGCAGGTGCTGGAGGACCGGGAGCTGAGCCTGATCTTTGAGTATCTGACCCAGCACAACCCGGTGAGCAGCATCGCGGTGATCTTCGCCGAGGGCGCCAAGCCGGAGGAGAAGAAGGTGGAGAAGCCCGCCGCCAAGCCGGCGCAGAACGCATCCGCGCCGACACAGGGTCAGGGCCAGAGCGGCAAGCCCCAGCAGGGCGGCGCGCCCAAGGCGGAGCAGCCCAAACAGCCCATGTCCCGCGTGCCCCAGCGGCAGGTGGTGGACACCCGCAAGGCCACCAACGTCAATCTGGACAAGTACGACGAGAAATTGCAGGATATGGCCGACGCCCGCAGCAGCGGCAAGCGGGACCAGCAGGCCCCCCAGGGCAAGGAGAAGTTCCGCAGCAATAAGCAGCGGCGGGACAATAACTTCGCCAGCAACAAGCGCAAGCAGGAGGAGGCCGACCGGCTGCGGAAGCTGCGGCTGGAGGTCATCAAGAAGACCCCTGTGACCGTGCAGATCCCCGACGAGATCAGCGTGGGCGAGCTGGCCAGCCGGATGAAGAAGACCGGCGCAGAGGTGGTCAAGTGCCTGATGAAGAACGGCGTGATGGCCTCCCTGAGCCAGATGATCGACTTCGACACCGCCGCCATCATCGCCGAGGAAATGGGCTGCAAGGTAGAGAAGGAGGTCGTCGTCACCATCGAGGAGCGCCTGATCGACGACCATCAGGACAAGGACGAGGACCTGGTGCCCCGGGCACCCGTGGTGGTGGTCATGGGCCACGTGGACCACGGCAAGACCAGCCTGCTGGACTATATCCGCAACGCCCACGTGGCCAGCGGCGAGGCCGGCGGCATCACCCAGCACATCGGCGCCTATCAGGTGCAGATCAATGGCAAGCCCATCACATTTCTGGATACCCCCGGCCATGAGGCCTTTACCTCCATGCGCGCCCGCGGCGCCATGGTGACGGATATCGCCATTCTGGTGGTGGCCGCCGAGGACGGCATCATGCCCCAGACGGTGGAGTCCATCAACCACGCCAAGGCCGCCGGTATCCCCATTATCGTGGCCATCAACAAGATGGATAAGCCCGAGGCCAACCCCGAGCGCATCAAGCAGCAGCTGACCGAGTACGGCCTGGTGTGCGAGGAGTGGGGCGGCGACACCATCGTGTGCCCCATCTCCGCCAAGACCGGCATGGGCGTGGACAATCTGCTGGAGATGCTGACGCTGACCGCCGAGGTGGGCGAGCTGAAGGCCAACCCCAACCGCGCGGCGCAGGGCACCGTGATCGAGGCGCGTCTGGACAAGGGCCGCGGCCCCGTGGCCACGCTGCTGGTACAGAACGGCACGCTGCATCAGGGCGACATCATCATCGCGGGCACCTCTGTGGGCCGCGTGCGCGCCATGGTCAGTGACAAGGGCCAGCGCATCACCGAGGCCGGACCCAGCGTACCCGTGGAGATCACGGGTCTGAGCGAGGCACCCTCCGCCGGCGCTACCTTCAACGCCGTGGCCGACGAAAAGCTGGCCCGCGAGCTGGTGGAGCAGCGCAAGGCCGAGGAGAAGGCCAAGGCCAACGCCCCTGTGACCAAGGTGTCGCTGGAGGATCTGTTCAGCCAGATCCAGGCCGGTGAGATGAAGAACCTGAACCTGATCGTCAAGGCGGACGTGCAGGGCAGCGTGGAGGCGGTGAAGTCCTCGCTGGAGAAGCTGAGCAACGAGGAGGTCCGCGTCCGCGTGATCCACGGCGGCGTGGGCGCCATCAACGAGAGCGACGTCATGCTGGCGTCCACCTCTCAGGCCATCATCGTGGGCTTCAACGTCCGGCCGGACGCCGCCGCCCGCGAGAGCGCCGCCCGGGCCAATGTGGATATGCGGATGTACCGCGTGATCTACGATGCCATCAACGAGATCGAAGCCGCCATGAAGGGTATGCTGGCCCCCAAGTTCCGCGAGGTGCTGCTGGGCCACGCCGAGGTGCGCCAGACGTACAAGGTGTCCGGCGTGGGCACGGTTGCCGGCTGCTACGTGCAGGACGGCAAGCTGCAGCGCAAGGACTGCCAGGTACGGCTGGTCCGCGACGGCATCGTCATCCACGAGGGCGTGCTGGCCTCCCTGCAGCGGTTCAAGGACTCCGTCAAGGAGGTGCAGGCCGGCTACGAGTGCGGCCTGAGCATCGAGAAGTTCAACGACATCAAGGAAGGCGACATCGTGGAGGCCTTCACCATGGAGCAGATCGAGGTATAAGCAACAGCCGAGGGGTGGGCAAAGCCCACCCCTCTCTTTCTTGAGAGGAGGAACGGTCTATGGCCGGAAACCGTATCGGGCGCATCAATGAGGAGATACGCAAGGAGCTGAGCGCCCTGCTCCGCACCGTAAAGGACCCGCGGGTATCCGAGGGGATGCTGACCATCACGCGGGTGGACACCACCAGCGACCTGCGGTACGCACGGGTGTATATCAGCGCGCTGAACTGCGCGGATGAAAAGGGCCTGATGAAGGGGCTGAAGTCTGCGGCCGGGTATCTGCGGCACGAGCTGGGCCAGGCCATCGACCTGCGCTACACGCCGGAGCTGCAGTTTTTCATGGACGACTCCATCGCCCACGGCGCGCACATTCTGGACCTGCTGAACCACGTGAAGCCCGCCAACCCCGCCAACGCGGACATCGTGCTGCCGGAGGACCGGGAATGAGCGCGCGGCTGACGGTGCAGGAGACGGCGGACTTTCTGCGGACGCTGGACGGCGTGCTGATCCTGACCCACGTGCGCCCGGATGGGGACACGGTGGGCTGTGCCGCCGCGCTGTGCCGCGCCCTGCGGGCGCTGGGCCGGACGGCGTATCTGCTGGAAAACCCGGAGATCACGGAGACGTACATGCCCTACGCCGAGGGGCTGTGGGCACCGAAGGGCTATGTGCCGCAGCGCGTGGTGTCGGTGGACATCGCCGCGCCCAATCTGCTGCCGGAGAACGCGGTGCCGTATAAAAACGACATCTGCCTGGCCATCGACCACCACGGATCCCAGGAGTTCTTCGCGGAACGGATGTGCCTGGACGCGGAGGCCGCCGCCTGCGGCGAGATCGTGTATGAGATCGTGGGCAGGCTGACGGACATCACGCCGGAGATAGCCATGGCGCTGTATGTGGCGGTGTCCACAGACTGCGGGTGCTTCGTCTATGCCAACACCACGGCGCGGACACACCGCATCGCCGCCGCGCTGATGGAGCGGGGCATCGACGTGGGGCCGGTGAACAAGGCACTGTTCCGCACGAAGTCGCCGGTGCGGCTGGCCATGGAGGCCCGGATGGTGGCGGACATGGAGCTGTACGACAACGGCCGGGTGGTGGTGATGTCCATCCCTCTGGCGCTGTGCCGGGAGCTGGGCGCTGCTGAGTCCGACGTGGAGGAGCTGAGCAGTCTGGCGGCGCTGGTGCAGGGCACCGACTGCGGCATCACGCTGCGGGAGCTGAAGCCGGGACGGGTGAAGCTGTCGCTGCGGACGGGACCGCGGGTGGACGCCAGCGCCGTGTGCCGCGTGCTGGGCGGCGGCGGCCACAAGGGCGCCGCCGGGGCCACGGTGGACGGCACCCTGGACGAGGCGAAGGCGGCCATTCTGGCGGCCTATACGGAGGTCATGGGATAACATGGCCGACGGGATCATCATTATCGACAAGCCCGCGGGATGGACCAGCATGGACGTGTGCGGCAAGCTGCGGGGCATACTGAAAACGAAAAAGGTGGGCCACGCCGGAACGCTGGACCCCATGGCCACCGGCGTGCTGCCGGTGTTCGTGGGAAACGCCACGCGGGCGGTGTCCTACGCTGAGGGCGGGGACAAGGAGTACGTCGCGGGGCTGCGGCTGGGGCTGACGACCAACACCCAGGATACCACCGGCGAGGTGGTGGCGGAGCGCCCTGTGTCCGTGACGCGGGCGCAGCTGGAGGACGTGCTGGCGCGGTTCACCGGGGAGATCGACCAGGTGCCGCCCATGTACTCGGCTATCAAGATCAACGGGCAGAAGCTGTATCAGCTGGCCCGGAAGGGGCAGGAGATCGAACGGCCCCCACGGCGGGTGACCATACACGAACTGGCGCTGATGGAGCCGGAGGACGGCGACTGGCGGCTGCGGATACGGTGCAGCAAGGGCACGTATGTGCGGGCGCTGTGCCACGACATCGGGCAGGCGCTGGGCTGCGGTGGATGCATGAGCGCTCTGCGGCGGACCATGGCCGCCGGGTTTACGCTGGCGGAGAGCCGCAGTATTGAGGACGTACAGGCGCAGGGCGAGGCCCTGCTCTCCCCTACCGACTCGCTGTTCCGGCAGTACCCGGCCTATCACATCGCCGGTGAACGGGACCACAGACGGTGCCTGTGCGGCAATCCGCTGGCGGCGGAGGGCTTGCAGCCGGGGCTGTACCGGGTGTACGGCCCGGATGGGGCGTTTCTGTGCCTGAGCCGCTGGGAAGCGGGTGTTCTGACATCAGAGAAAAACTTTTTCGGAGCGTGAACAACTTGGAAAAGACAGTTATCGCCCTGGGCTTCTTCGACGGCGTGCACCGGGGCCACGGCGCACTGCTGCGGAAGACGGCGGAGCGCGCCCGGGAGCTGGGAGCCGTCCCCGCGGCATTCACCTTTGACCGGCCGCCGAAGGAGGTGGTCACGGGGCAGCCCGTGTACCTGATCAACTCCAACCGGGACCGGCAGGGGCTGATGGAGCGTCTGTACGGCATCGAGCGGGTCATTTTCGCGCCCTTTGACCGGGAGATGATGACCATGCCGTGGGAGGCCTATCTGGAAATGCTGATCGGGACATACGGCGCGGTGCACTTCGTGGCCGGGCACGACCACCGGTTCGGCCATAAAAACGCCGGGAACGTGCAGCTTTTGCAGCAGAAGTGCGCGGAGATGGGCATCGGGTGCGACATCATCCCGCCGGTACAGCGGGAGGGCATCACGGTCAGCTCCACGTACATCCGGACGCTGGTGGAGGCGGGCGACATGGAGCGCGCGGCGGACTTTCTGGGCCACCGGCACTGCCTGAGCCAGACGGTGCAGCACGGACAGCGGATCGGGCGGACCATCGGCATCCCCACGGTAAACCTGGCGGTGCCGGAGCACGTGCTGGCCCCGGCGCACGGGGTGTACGTGACGGAGGTATTTCTGCCGGACGGACGGCGGTGCGCCGGCGTGACCAACGTGGGCACGCGGCCCACGGTGTCCGACAGCGATCGGGTGTCCGTGGAGACGTACCTGCTGGGCTTTGAGGGCAACCTGTACGGACAGGAGCTCCGGGTGGAGTTCTGCCGCCGGCTGCGGGGCGAGCAGAGGTTCGACACGCTGGAGGCGCTGCGGCAGGAGATACAGCGGAATATTCAGCAGGCAGAAGCCTATTTTGAGGCATGAGAAAAGGCACCCCTGACGGGGTGCCTCTTCTGTTATTTCACACGGCGCCGGGGTAAGACACCGCGGAAAACGGTGTCAGTCCTCGCGCTTTTTGCCCACAAACGCCACGCCGGCGGCAGAGGTCAGCGCCATGCCGACATACAGAGCAATGCCCGCGTCGAAGGTCTTGGGAGAACCCTTGGTGGTGTCGGGGGTGGTGGTGCTGGGGGAATAGTAGTAATAGGAGGTGGGCTTCTTTGCAATGGTGTAGTTGCCTTCGGAATCCTTAGTCATATTATAGTCACCGGAAACCGTCAAAGGCTCTTTTCCTTCAACAGTAGACTTCACGTTTTCGCCAACCTTGACGTCGCCGCTAATCGTACCACCATTAACAGAGACATTTGCGCCTTTTGCCTCCTCTTTTTCTTCCGGATTAGCCACACTTATTGCCTTTCCGCCAGCTACGTTGGTAATTGTACCACCGTTGATATTAACCGTAACTCCCTGATTCGTTGTATGTTCCGCCACCGCCAAGGCCGCGCCAGTCGTCGTTGCACCACCGGGATTGCTCGTCACATTATAATTCGCACCCGTAGAAGTAATCGTACCGCCGTTAATATTCAATACACCAGCGCGAATCTCCACACCAACGTCACCCTTAAGAGAAGCGCCGTTGTTGATGTCAGTAGTTCCATTGCCCGCAAGATACAGCGCAAGTTCGGTGACATCAATCGTGCCATTTACGGAAATCTTGTTGGTATTCTTAGTAATGTTTCCGTTGATAGTTACGCCATTTTCGCCAGCAATTGCTCCGTTGAAAGTCAGGGCCGCGCCATCGCAGCTACTGTCAAATGCGATGGCAAAACTTGTCTTATTATTTACGCTGCCTGTTGCGCTTACCTTCACACTATTGTCAATCGTGACCTTGGCACCATTATTGATCCAAATCGCGCTTCCGCTCGCTGCACCCGTCATCTCGATGGTGCCGTTTGTAATCGTCACGTCACCATAGATGTCTAACACAAACCCGCCTGCACGGCTAAGCTTATGACCACCCAAGTCAATTTTTGTAACTTGGGTCGTTCCTGCCTTGTTGATTTCCTTTCCAGCCGCCAATACCACATCATCAGTCAGCGTAATAACGCCGTTTTCATCTGCTTGCGGCAAATCTGTGCTCGCCGCCCAGCTCACGCTGCACAGTGCCAGGGCCATGACCAGGGCCAGAATGGTTGCTAATGCTTTTTTCATTGTTCATTCCCCTTATGGTAGTAGATTTCCGCAGGTGCGCTCGTTTTAATGGTTATTAAAACGCAAATGCAGAGGTACCTCTGCGGATAGTCAGATTATAGCACAGCTGCACCGTTTGTCCAGCCTTTTTATGGAAATTTTACACATTTTTTCTGTTACCGGAAATAAAAACAGGAAAATTTGGCAGGAAATGGAAGTTGGGGCGGAGAAAATGCCGCCTGCGGCGGGGCGAGGGCGTTTTTTGACGCCGCCCCTACAGGGGGAAGGCTCTTGGGGGTCAGACCTTCAGATCAGTGGCGGCGGCGCGGGTGTGCTCGCGCATGGCCTGTTTGGCGGCCGCGTCATCCTGCCGGTGGATAGCGCTCAGTATCTCCCGGTGGCGCGCCAGAATACGGCGTTCCAGGGCCAGACACGCGCTGTCGTTCAGCGTCTCCATCTTTTTCAGCAGGGTGTGCTGCTCCACCTGGCCCAGGACATCGGTGACGATCATGGCCACCTGGTTGCCGGTGGCGCGGGAGAGCAGACTGTGGAAACGGACGTCCAGCTCAGCAAAGCGGCGGTAATCGCCCAGGGCCTGCTCCGCCGCCGTGAGACAGCTGTCCAGCGCCGCCAGATCCTCGTCGGTGCGGCGCCGGGCCGCCCAGCCGGCGATGGTGCCGTCGTTGACGGCGCGGTACTCGCCCAGCTCCTCCAGAGAGATCTGGTTCAGCTGGAGCATGGCCGACAGCGGCTGCTCCACGCCGTCGATGGTCAGCTCCTGCACCACGGCGCCGCTGGCGCCGTGGGTGGAGGCCACATAGCCGCCCTGCTCCAGCATACGCAGGGCCTCGCGGATGGTGGGACGGGAACGGTGGAGCTGCTCCATCATGGCACGCTCGGAGGGCAGGCGGTCGCCGGGCTTCAGCACTCCGGAGGTGATAAGCTCCCGCAGCTGGTCATAGATGGCCTCGCTGGCCCGCCCGCCGCCGATGGGCTGCCAGGGGATATGTACGGCTTCCGGCATGGAAGGGCCTCCTTTCGCAGAAAATACCCGGACAGTATAGCGCATCCCGGGGAAAATAGCAAGGGCAGGATGCAGGAAAGCCCGGAGGACGGTGCCTTCGGGCTTTCCCGCTGTGGGGAGGGGGATATTACTTCTTCAGGGCTTTCATTTCCTCGATCATCATGGGGACCACCTTGAACAGGTCGCCGCAGATGCCGTAATCCGCCACCTCGAAGATGGGGGCCACGTCGCTCTTGTTGACGGCGATGATGCACTCGGAGTCCTGCATGCCGGCCTTGTGCTGGATGGCACCGGAGATGCCCAGGGCCACGTAGATGCGGGGATGGACGGTCTTGCCGGTCTGGCCCACCTGGTGGTCGGCGGTCATCCAGCCGGCGTCCACCACGGCGCGGGACGCGCCCACCACGCCGCCCATGAGGGCGGCCAGCTCCTCGGCCAGGGCGATGCCCTTCTCCACGTCCTTGGCGATGCCGCGGCCCACGGAGACCACCACCTCGGCACCGGTGAGATCCACCATGGCGCGGGCGGCCTTGACGATCTCCAGCACCTTGGTGTGGATGTCGGCCTCGGTGAGGATAAAGGCGGGGTGGATGAGCTCCACCTTGCCCGCGCCGTTCTCGTCAAACTCGCGCTTCTTCATCACGCCGGGGCGCACGGTGGCCATGGCGGGGCGGAAGCGTGGGCAGACGATGGTGGCCATCAGGTGTCCGCCGAAGGCGGGACGGGTCATCTTCAGGTTGGTGTTGACGTCAAAGAGCTTCGTCTCGAAGTTCATGGCGTCCACGTCCAGAGAGGAGCCGGTACGGAGGAAGTTGATATAGCCGTTGAGATCCACGTCCAGGTGGGTGCAGTCGGCGCACAGGCCGGTGTGGAGACGGGCGGCGCAGCGGGGCGCCAGGTCGCGGCCGATATGGCTGGCGCCGAACAGCATGATCTCGGGCTTGAACTCATGCACCGCGTCGGTGATGATCTTGGTGTAGGCGTCGGTGGTGTAGTCCTTCAGCAGGGGGCTGTTGTAGACGTAGACCTTATCCGCGCCGTAGCCGCCCAGCTCCGCGGCGATGTTGTCCACGCTGTCGCCCAGCAGGATACCGCTGAGCTGCACACCCAGCTCGTCGGCCAGCTTGCGGCCCTCGGAGATCAGCTCAAAGGTGGTGGGCATCATCTTGCCCTGCCGCTGCTCGCAAAAGACCCACACGCCGGAGAAGGCCTTGGGATCGGTATTCATAAAAGTAGACATATCGTTTCTCCCTTCTCAGATGATGTGCTTGGCGGACAGGATGCCGAACAGCTGCTCCACGGTCTCCCTGCCGCTGCCCTCCAGCATCATGCCGCTGCCCTTGCGGGGAGGCGTAAAGCTCTTGTAGATATTGGTGGGAGAGCCCTTCAGGCCGATGGTGTCCACCTCGATGAGGGGATCGTCCTTCAGCGCGTTGTAATCCAACACGGTGACGGGCTCGGCGTCGCAGTCCAGGATGCCCCGGATGGTCATGTAGCGGGGGGTGTTCAGCTCCTTGATGCAGGTCAGCAGGCAGGGGGTCTGCACCTGGACGGTCATGTAGCCGTCCTCCAGCATACGGCGGACGGTGAGGGTGTCGTCGTCCTTCCTGATGTCGGCCACATAGGACACCTGGGGGATCTCCAGCTTTTCGGCGATCTGGGGGCCCACCTGGGCGGTGTCGCCGTCGATGGCCTGACGGCCGCAGAAGATGATGTCGTCCTTGTCCACGCCCAGGTTCTTGATGGCGGCGGCCAAAATCTGGGAGGTGGCGAAGGTGTCGGAGCCGCCGAACTCACGGGCGGACACCAGCACGGCCTTGTCCACGCCCATGGCCTTCAGCTCCAGCAGCATACCGGCGGCGGGAGGGGGACCCATGGACACGGCGATAACGGGGCAGCCCAGCTGGTCCTTCAGGGCCAGGGCGGCCTCGACGGCGTTCATATCGTCGGGGTTGATGATGGTCTGCATGGAGGCGCGGTCCAGCGTGCCGTCGGCGTTGACGGCGACCTTGCCGGAGGTGTCGGGCACCTGCTTGACACAAACGATAAGCTTCATTCTATTCTTGCTCCTTTCCGCATTACTTCAGCAAATTGCCGGAGATGACCATCTGCTGGACCTGAGAGGTCCCCTCGTAGATGGTGAACACGCGGCAGTCGCGGTACTTGCGCTCGACGGGGTACTCCTTGATGTACCCGTAGCCGCCGTGGATCTGCACCGCCTTGGCGGCGATCTCGTTGCAGGTCTCGGAGGCGAAGTACTTGGCCATGGAGCAGTACATGGAGGCGTTGGGGTCGTTTCTGTCCTTCATCTGGGCGGCCATATAGACCAGCTCCTTGGCGGCGGTCAGCTTGGTTGCCATATCCGCCAGCATGAAGGCGATGGCCTGGTTCTTGCAGATGGGCTTGCCGAACTGAACGCGCTCCTTGGAGTACTTGATGGCCTCATCCAGGCAGCCCTGGGCCAGACCGATAGACTGGGCGGACACACCCAGACGGCCGCCGTCCAGCGTCTTCATGGCGTTAATAAAGCCCATGTTCTCCTTGCCCAGCATATCGCTCTTGTGGACGCGGACGTCCTCCAGCACCACGTCGGAGGTGGCGTAGCCCACCAGACCCATCTTGGCCTCGTGCTTGCCGCAGGAGACGCCGGGCGCCTTCATGTCCACGATAAAGGCGGAGATACCCTTATTGCCGCGGCTCATGTCGGTCTTGGCGTAGACGATGCAGTAGTCGGCCAGGGGCGCGCCGGAGATAAAGCACTTACGGCCGTTGAGGATGTAGTCGTCGCCATCCTTCACGGCGGTGGTGACCATGCTGCTGGCGTCGGAGCCGGCGCCCGGCTCGGTGAGGCCGAAGACGATCTTCACCTTGTTCTCCACGGAGGGACGGAGATACTTCTCCAGCTGCTCGGGGGTGCCCGCCTGCATCAGGGGGCCGCCGCCCAGAGAGTTGGGGGTATTGGCGTACAGGCTGGCCACAGCAGAGACACGGGCGATCTCCTCGATCATGATGACATAGGCCAGGGTATCGGCACCGGCACCGCCGTACTCGCGGGGGATCTTCAGGCCCAGGAAACCGCACTTGGCCATCTTGTCCACGATCTCCTCGGGAAACTCGCCGGTCTCCTCCACCTTGTCAAGGACCTCGTTGGTCAGCTCGGTCTCGGCAAACTGGCGGACCAGCTTGCGGATCATTTCATGCTTTGCGTCGAAAATCATAGTTTTCCTCCTGTTAAAGTATGGGTCACTGCTCTGCTCAGCAGGGGATCTCGTGCTTGGACTTGCCCTCTGTCAAAATCTCATAGATGCTGTTGACGCCGCACTCGGCCATCTGCTCCGCGGCCTCCTCGGTGAAGAAGGCCATGTGGGGCGTGTGGTAGACGTTGACGAAGGAGCGCAGGTACTTCAGCTTGAAGTAGGGCATACCGGGGGTGCGGATGATGTCCTCATCGTGGGGAACGTGGATGATGCCCGTCTCGCCGGGGAAGGCATCCATGAACAGCGCGCCGAACTTGCCGGACTCCACCGCCTCGGTGACGGCATCGATATCCATCAGCTCGCCCCGGGCGTTGTCGATGAACACCACGCCATCCTTCATCTTGGCAATGGCCTCGCGGTCGATCATGCCGGTGGTCTCGGGCAGCAGCGGGGTGTGGATGGTGATGATGTCGGACTCACGGTACAGGGTGTCCAGGTCCACATACTCGGCGTACGCACGGACGGCGTCGTTCTCATAGACATCGTTGGCGATGATACGGCAGCCGAAGCCGCTGAGGCACTTGATGATGGTGAAGCCGATCTTGCCGGTGCCCATGACACCCACGGTCATGGTGCGCAGCTCGCGGCCCATCTTGCCCTTCAGGGTGAAGTCGTTGTCGTTGGTGTTGTACAGCGCCTTCTTGAACTTGCGGATGCACATCAGGATGGCCATAACGGTGTACTCCGCCACGCCGTTGGGCGCGTAAGCGCCGTTGCACAGGCGGAAGCCCAGGGAACGGGCATAGCCGCAGTTCATGTGGTTATAGCCCACACAGCGGCTGGCCAGCACCTGCACGCCATAGCCCTTCAGCTCGTCCAGAACGGCGTTGGAATAGTCGCTCTGGCCCAGGGTGGTAACACCGTCGCAGCCGGCGGCCATATGGGCGGTGGTCTTATCCAGATTTGCGGGGGTGGAGATCAGCTCGATACCGTATTTCTTGCACAGGCCCTCGATGACGGGCTTCTCGTCGGGACGTACTTCGTAAGCAGCGATCTTCATGATTTTTCTCCTTCACATTCCGGGGGCGGCGGCGCGCTCCTCAACGCGCCGCGCCCTTATAGTTTGCTTTTCCTCAAGTCGCCGGGTCAGTTTGCGTTGATCTTTCTTCTCCAACGGCGGAGAGATTTTTTGCCAAGACGAGGCGCAGGGACGCAGGCGTACTTTGTGTACGTCAAGTACCTGCAACGAAGTATTGGCGGAAAAGATCCCGCCGCCGCCGTCAGTCCTTCAGGGAAGGATCCATGGGCACCGCCTCGCCGGCGGCTATCATGGCGGCCACCTGCTCGTCGGTGTAGCCCAGGTTCTTCAGCACCAGTTCGGTCTGCTCGCCCAGGTACGGACCGCGGTTGTAGGGAGGCAGCTCCGTCTCCTCGAAGATAACGGGAGGCCGGACCATGGTGCGCTTATTGCCGTTGGAATATTCCATCTCGTAGAAGCAGCCGGAGGCCCATGCCTGCTTATCCACCAGCAGCTGATCCCAGGTCTGGGCCACGGCGTAGGGCAGATCGTTGGCGTCCATCAGCTTGCACCACTCGTCCAGGGTGCGGCTGGCCATCTCGGCCACCAGGAAGTCGTAGAACTCCTCGATGTTGGCCTGTAGGTTGGTCTGGGGATAGTAGCGTGGATCCTCGGCCAGCTCGGGATGGCCGATGGCGTTCATAAAGATGGGATAGTGGCGGTTGTACTGGGGCATGGCGATCTGGAGCCACTTGTTGTCCTTGGTCTTGTGGGCCACCACCAGGGGATTGGGCAGGGTGCGGCGGGACAGGGGGTACTGGGTGGTGGGGTCGCCGTACTGGCTGGCCTGCAGCAGCAGGGAGACATCCCAGATGGCGCTGTGGAACAGGGAGACCACCACGCGGTCGCCGATGCCGGTCTCGCGGGCGCGGTACAGGGCCGCCAGCACGCCGGAGGCCAGGTACATACCCACCTGATGGTCGCCGAAGCCGGCGATGGTCAGCATGGGCAGGGCGTCCTTGTCGAACAGGGTGCCCAGGATACCGCCGCGGGCAAAGAAAGCGGTGAAGTCGAAGCCGGGCAGGTCCTTGTCGGGACCCTTCTCGCCGTAGCCGGACACGAAGCCATACACCAGCCTGGGGTACTTGGCGTGGAGCGTCTCGTAGTCCAGGCCGGCCTTCTTCAGGGGGTTCTGGCGCCAGTTGGTGATGAAGATATCCGCCTCGGCGATGAGCTTCTCCAGCGCCTCGCGGCCGGCGGGGGTCTTGGTGTTCAGGCAGACGCAGGTCTTGCCGGCGTTCTCCAGATCGTAGGAGGTGTTCTCCTTCTGGTCCTGGGGACGGCCCTCGTTGACAGCGGTGTAGCGCAGGGGGTCGCCGGCGGGGGCCTCGACCTTGATGACCTCGGCGCCCAGATCCGCCAGAAAGCGGGCGCAGCAGGGGGCGGCGATAAAGGTGGCCAGCTCCAGCACCTTTACGCCCTCGAGGGGACGCTTTACTTCACTCATATCGTTCCTCCATGTATGTTAATAAATGGTGTGTTGCTTACATTTTCAGCAGGTCGCGGAAGGTCTCCAAGTTGGTGCGTACCTGCTCGAAGCGGACCATCTGACGGTCCACCTCCACCAGCGTCAGGGGCAGGTCGGCGGCCTCGCAGGCCTTCTTGATCATCACATAGTCGAACTCCTCCGGGTCGCAGAACTTGGTCAGCACCACCAGAACACCCTTGGCGCTTCTCGCCTTGGCGGTGTCCACGATCCACTTCACCCGGTTCTTCTCCTGATCGTACAGCACAGAGCAGTTGCCCATGGCGGCGAACTTCTCGGCCAGCGCGTTCAGGGCGTCATCGCGCTCCGGTGCCTCGGTGCGGTACTGGCGGGACTGGGCGGCCACGTCGTCGGCCACGATGTGCAGACCCATTTCGTCCAGAATGGCGTTCAGCGCCGGGGCGTCCGTCAGGATACCGGAGATGACGATGGGCAGCTTCTCCGCGGCGGGAGTCTGGGCTTCCAGCTTCTCAATGAGCGCCTCCACCAGCTCCGTGTGCTCCTCCTTGGTCATGAAGAAGGCGCTCTTGAAGATGTCGCTGCGCTGGGCGGCGGTGATCTCCGGGTGAACAGCCAGCAGCTCGTCTATCTTCCGCATGGCGGCGTTGTGGCGGTTGTAGATCTTGATGGAGGCGAGCAGCTTCTCCTCGGAGAAGGCGCCGCCCAGCTTCTCCAGGTCGCGGATCACGCGCTCATAGCCGGCCTTGGTATAGGCCACGCCGTAGGCGGGCTTGCGGTTCTGGGGATAGGTCATGGGGATGAAGGGGATGGACGGCACGGCGTACTTCCAGTTCTCGCCCACGGTCTTGAGGGTATCGCACAGGGAGGGGATGACAATGGCGCTGGCGCCGTCATACACACCGCTGATGCCCAGCTCCAGCAGGGACTGGACAATGGCGCACAGGAAGGCGGGACAGTATTCCTTGGCGCGGTTCAGCGCCACATCGCCGCCCCACGCGCCCATAGGCACGAAGCCCATGGCGTGGATAAGCTCCTCGGGAGTGTAAACAGGAGCGCACAGGACGATCTTTTTGCCCTGCGCCAGATAGCCGTCCATCTGCGCGCGGGGAGAGGCTGCTGCCTCATGCAGCTTGTTGAGGATGTCGTTCATGGCTTACACTCCTTTCGCAGCCTTGTTGGCTTCCATGATCTCCGTCAGACCCTGCACACGGGTGTCGTACTGGGCCTCGGAGAAATTGCGGGGGTCGGCCTGATCGCCGTCGAAGCTGACCACGGGGATATCGCAGGCCTTGCCGATCTGACGGCTCATCTCGTACATGAAGCCGCTCCACAGCTTGCAGGAGCGGTTGGTATGCACCAGCATACCCTCCACGTGGTTGTCCTTGCAGAGCTTGATGCGCTTGTCGCGGCTCATCTCCAAATTGATGGCGTTGGGCACCTTGCAGTAGGCGCGGATCATCTCGTCAAAGGTGTTGTAGTCGAAGCCGAAGGCGTCGGCGTAGATGGTGGTGACCATGTTGATGCCCCGGGACTTCAGGCCGGTGCTGGTGGCACGGAGATACGGCCAGCAGGCGATGCCCTCAAACATGATGCGGTACTTCTCCTCCGTGCGGAAGGTGGAGGTACCGTTCTTGTGGTTCTCCTCGTACTCCTTCAGCAGCGTCTCCATGGCGTCGGCGGCGGTGGACTTGCCCCGGGCCGTGACCATGACGGCCATGTGGTTCAGCAGGTCGAAGCCGTTGAAGGGAGAGGGCACATACCTGGCGCAGCCGGTGGCCGCCAGCCATGCGCGGCTGGAGCGGCAGGAGAAGCCGGTGACCTCCTTGAACTTCTCGTCGGACCACTTTTTGCCGGTGATCTCCTCCAGCTGCTTCACGGCGTCCCAGAACTGGCCGGTGACGTAGGCCACCTCGGCGTCGGACACCTCGTAGTCGGGATTGAAGGGGATATCCAGCAGGATCATGGGGATATTCAGCTCGCGGGCCAGGTTCTCGTACCACTTGATCATGCAGGAGCAGATGTTGCTGCAGCACAGCAGTACGTCGGGCATGGCCACGTCCTGCTCGGGACAGGACTTCAGCTTGGCGTAGGCCAGCGACACGCGGGCATAGGCGCAGATGTCGTTGGAGTAGCCCTCGGACTCCGCCACCTCGCACATTCTCGTTCCCGCGCCGCGGGCGGCGATGCCGGCGGCCTGATTTTCGGGATACACGGTGGCGATGCCCATAGTCTCCGGGATCTCCACAGGGAAGTTGCTGGAGACCCAGGCAACCTTCTCGCCGCGCTTCTTGGCCTCGATGGCATCCACATAGGCGTCCGCCGCGATCTTGCCCAGCTTATACTTGGCGGAATTGGGATCCACCGGCTTAGGCACCTTCTTCACTTCTTCTGCCATTTCAGTTCCTCCTCACAGCTTTTATCGAAACATATTTCTGTTTATTCATGTCGTCTGCTTATATGCCCACAGGGCCGCGCCGATGGCGCCGAAATACTGGGCCAGCGGGTCCACGCTGACGGGGACGTTCAGCTCGTCGCTGAGCGCCTGCCGCACCGCGTCGTTCCGGGCCACACCGCCGGAGAGACAGACCTGCTCCGTGACGCCCGCCCGTCGGGCCAGGGCCGC
>OLNX01000737.1_pt1 | contig 31157 bp, 29 predicted proteins | sample 1672611 | NCBI WGS metagenome assembly OLNX01 (sample SAMEA3136705, study PRJEB25190) | human gut metagenome | reverse complement strand
GGCTGCCGGTGTTATAAGCTTGAAGAGACTTCTTAATCACTATTTTTTGAGAAATTGGAGCTCCAAAATGATTAAAAAGTCTCTTGAGGCTTATTTTTTGCCCAAAACACAAAATTGTACTTTTTTAAAAACATTCCCAAAGGATGGCAACATTTTGCCTCGCCAGTCTGGATATAGTGTAAGGAATTTTTTAAACCGACACGAAATCCAGAGAAATTTAAAAAAGCTGCGTTACTACCTTGTATAAGGGTGTCCGAGAGTTGGGTTAAGTGTAGGGAACTTTTTGAAGATCCTTACACGAACCTTGACAACGGAGCAGCCTGTCCATAGTGATACCAGATTTGAATGTGCATCCAGCATGTCTTTTCTGGCAAATACGTCCCGGAAACATCGGAACCCGGTACAGGAACGGATATGGAATGAAAACAGGCAATGAAAAATGAAAGGAAGGAGGAAAACGGATGCAGGAGAAACTTACCGCATTGTATGAACGTCTCAGCCATGATGATGACCTTATGGGCGAGAGCAACAGTATATCGAACCAGAAGCAGATGCTTTCAGAATATGCCGAATCCCATGGACTTACCCCATATATCCATTTTACGGATGATGGCATATCCGGCACAAGATTTGACCGCCCGGGATTTGTCAGCATGATGGATGCCATCAAAGCCGGGCAGATCGGGACGGTGATCATAAAGGATATGAGCCGGTTGGGACGTGATTATCTGATGGTCGGTCAGATTCAGGAAATGCTGCGCCAGAAGCAGGTCAGGCTGATCGCTATCAATGATGGTCATGACAGTCTGAATGGGGATGATGATTTTCTTCCTTTCCGAAACATTATGAATGAGTGGTATGCGAAAGACACGAGCAAAAAGATCCGGTCTACCTTTAAGGCAAAAGGCAATTCCGGGAAGCACGTTGCAAGCACCACACCATACGGATATCTGAAAGACCCGGAAAATAAGGAACACTGGATCGTGGATGAAGAGGCCGCACAGGTTGTTCGCAGGATTTTTCAGATGACAATGGACGGATATGGTCCTTACCAGATCGCAAAGAAGCTGAAAGAAGATCAGGTGGAGATCCCGGCAGTACACATGGCAAGGCATGGGGCAGGATTATGGCAGGGAAGAGTGGACGAGATCAAAGACCCCTATGCGTGGGGTTCGTCGACGGTGGCAGGGATCCTGAAAAAGCGGGAATATCTTGGTCACACTGTTAATTTCAAGACCAGAAAGCATTTTAAGGACAAAAAGAGCCATTATGTGTCAGAAGATAACTGGACAGTATTTGAGGACACGCAGGAAGCGATCATTGATCAGGAAACCTTTGATAATGTCCAGAGAATCCGGAAGAATGTCCGCAGATACCCGGACGGATGGGGAGAAGCACATCCACTGACAGGGCTGATGTATTGTGCCGATTGCGGGGCAAAAATGTATGTGCACCGGATAAATAATGGGAAAAGAATCCCACAATATACCTGTTCTGCATATAGCAAGGTTCCGGTTGGAACACTCTGCCCGACACAGCACAGGATTAATGCGGATATTGTGATGGAGCTGATAAAAGACCTGCTGAAAGCTATCGCAGAATATTCCCATCTGAACCGGGAAGAGTTCATTGAGACAGTGAAGACAACACAGAATTCCCAGCAGTCCAGTGAAATCGTGAGGCTGAAAAACAGGATAGCAGAAGCGAAAAAGCGTCTGCAGGAACTGGAAAAACTGATCTGCCGAATATATGAGGATAATATCCTCGGTAAGCTGCCGGACGAACGTTACGCAGTCCTTGATGGGCAGTATTCCAAAGAACAGAAAGAATTGACAGCGGAAATTTCAGAATTGGAAGCAGAGGTAGCCGGATATGAAAATGGCAGACGGTCTGCGGAAAAATTTATTGCACTGGTGGACAAATATCAGAATTTTGATGAACTGACTACTTATATGCTGAATGAGTTCGTGGAAAAGATTCTGGTGCATGAGAGGGACAGAAAAGGAAGCCAGCAGACCACACAGGAGATAGAGATTTATTTTAACTTCGTGGGAAGGTATCTTCCACCGCATTTCGGGGAAGTCCATCTGACACCGGAAGAGGAAGAAGAGATCAGGAAGCGGGAAGCCAGAAAGGACAGATTGCACCAGAATTATCTGAGGCGGAAAGAGAATGGCAAGCAGAAAGAATATGAGGACAAGGTAAAAGAGAAAAAGAAAGCAGAAATCGAAGCGAAAAAGGAAGCAATCCGGCAGGAAGATATTGCAAAAGGTGTGTTCGTGCCGGTGTCGATGCTCCCGGCTGCGGAACCGAAGAAAGGAGTGGCAAGTGTATGAAAGAATTGAAACCAGTGATACATGACGAAAAAAATCGTCTGGATTATATTTTTGTGGGAGATTATTACATCCCGCTGATCCAAGTGCCGGAAGAAATCAGAGATATTGGTTTTTATGGAAGTCTCCGAAGAAATTACCTGAAAGATTATAAAAAAGCCCTTTATTCCCAGTTGATGCTGACTGGAAAACTTTGGACGTATCTTGCTGATCTGAATGAAATCTGTGTGGAACGCAGAGACCAGATGATGGATCGGCTGATGGAAACAGAAGGTGTCACAGAGGAATTAAAGGGCAGAAATCAGATGGAATGGATTCGCCGGGTAAATAACATCCGAAACCGGGTGGATGAAGTGATTCTGAATGAATTGGTTTATGTATAGGGGGGTGCTTATGAGATACCGGATTGAATATGCAAACGGAAAGTGCTGTAATTTTGCCAACAGCCGGAAAGACCTTCTGGATTGGCTGAAACTTTTGAAGGATGAAGAAATCACAGACATTCGTAAAATATACAAAAACGGTGTGACAGATTCCGTATTTGAAAAATATCGGGACTATGTGAATAAAAATGCCGGATAGGAAGGAGAAGACAGGATGAAAGCCATACGTTTTATTTTGAAAATCATTTTACTGCCGGTAGTGATTGCCCTGGCATTAACAAGGCTGTTTGCAGAGTTCCTTGCCGGAATATCAGCGGTCATCTTCTGGGGAATAGCAGGGATTTTTCTTCTGACAGCATTCCTGAGTTATGGATTTGGATTGGAAGGTTCTGCTGAGTGTCTGAGAATGGTATTGGCTGGATTCCTGTTCTATCTTCTGCCATGTACGATTGAGATCGTGATAGCCGGAATCATCCTTTTGGAAGACTGGATTCGCTCTTTTACATAGAAAGAGGGCAGAAAGGACACACGATTATGAAAAGAGAATTAGTGGAAAGCTACTTCGACTGGAATGAGATCAGGCTGGAAGCATATTTACGGATTGATCCGCAGCTGATCGAACTGGAGGGGGAATGCGAGAAAACAATGGATGAATTGGAGCCTTATATAGAGAAATATGGACATGAGTTCTGGACAATTATTGACCGGATTATATCGGCAAGACACGCAGTAGAAGCCTATATCAGCCGGGAAATGTATATCCGGGGATTTTTGGATTATGAACGTCTGGTATGCGAGATTGAGAGGGATATATGAAGATGAAAGATAAAGAATTGATGGAATTTGTGGATAATGTCATTCAGGAACGGATGCAGAATGCGTTCAGCAAAATGAAAGCCGGAAAAAAATCGGATGCAGATGATGTTGAACAGAAATATGAGGAAGCGGTGTCCATGCTTCCAGAGGATAAACAACAGGCAGTCCGAGCATACTGTGATGCTATTTTTGATAGCGGAGCAGATGCCGAGCAGTTCTTTTATCGGTTGGGACTGAGGGATGGAATCCGCTTAAATAAAATTGTAAAAAATATGATAAAAAGCATTTCATAAAACATGAGGAGAACGTTTTCAGAAGCGTTCTCCTTTAATGTTACAAAGGGTGTAATATAAACCAGATTGTGAAATGATTAAAAATATGATATGATAACGCTATAGTTATGTTATGGAGGTGCAATAAGATGAGCTTTAGCAGTGACATAAAAAAAGTCCGACAGAAAAGTTTGTTAAGTCAGGAGGCATTTGCGCAAGCTGTTGGAGTTTCGTTTACAACAGTCAATCGATGGGAATCTGGGAAATGTAAGCCAACATTTAAGACGATGAAATTGATCGATGATTTTTGTAAGGCAAAAGGTATTGATTTTGATATTAGCGAAGAATTACTAGATGAAAAATGAACTCAATACATAGATACTTAATAAAATGAAAACGGAGCGAGTATATGTTTACAACTATTGAACTTTTTGCAGGTGCAGGTGGTCTTGCATTAGGAATCGAAAAAGCTGGATTTAAGACATTGGCATTAAACGAGTTTGATTCTGATGCATGTGCAACTTTGAAAAAAAATAGACCAAATTGGAATGTTATTGAAGGAGATGTTGCAGAAATTTCGTGCCTTGATCTTGAAAAATACTTTTCATTGAAGAAAGGCGAATTAGACTTATTATCAGGGGGAGCCCCTTGCCAAGCTTTTTCATATGCAGGAAAAAAATTAGGTTTGGAAGATGCCCGAGGAACTCTTTTTTATCATTATGCTACTTTTCTGGAAAAGCTACAGCCAAAGATGTTCCTTTTTGAGAATGTTAGAGGATTATTAACCCATAATAAAGGAAAAACCTATCAAACAATGACTTCTATTTTTGAACAAGCAGGATATACGATTCAAAAAAAAGTATTGAATGCATGGGATTATGGGGTGCCGCAGAAAAGAGAGCGGTTAATTACAATTGGGATTAGAAATGATTTAGTTGATAAAATTCATTTTGAATTTCCCAAGCCTCATGAATATAAACCAGTTTTGAGAGATGTGTTACTTGATTGTCCAAAGAGTGAAGGTACTTTATATTCTGAATATAAAACTAAGATATTTGAAATGGTTCCGCCCGGCGGATATTGGAGAGATATTGATCCAGATGTAGCAAAAGAATACATGAAGAGTTGTTGGAATATGGGCGGTGGACGTACTGGTATATTGCGAAGGATGAGTTTGGATGAACCTTCACTTACGGTGTTAACTTCGCCAAGCCAAAAGCAAACAGATCGATGTCATCCTTTAGAAGCGAGACCTTTTACAATTAGAGAAAATGCACGTTGTCAAACCTTCCCAGATGATTGGGAGTTTTGTGGAGGTATAGGTTCACAGTATAAGCAAGTAGGAAATGCAGTGCCAGTAAATCTGGCATATGAGGTAGGGTTAAAAATTAAGGAGGCATTAGAGCAATTATGAGTTGGAATATTACATTTATCAGTGAACAAGAATTAACGGATCATGTGCGAGCTACTATACAGAAGTATGGAGATAAATTGGAATCCTTTGATTTGAAAAGATTTAATAAAAATATTGTGGATCCTGTAAAACTTATTTTTGATAAGACTGTTTACCGGGCAACATGGGAAGAGACTATTAGTAATGAAATATTCCGTCAACGTGATAAAGCAAATAATAATGATATTGGATATTTTCATCAGCGTATTTTTCAGTATATTGAGAATTGCCATGTTCCTGCCAATGGTGAAGAAGGTGGATGGGATGTAATTTATGAAAATCCAGATGGTATTATATTACCAGATGGCACAGTAGTACATAAGGTGTATGTGGAAATGAAAAATAAGCATAATACCATGAACGCAGCTTCCACAGGAAAAACATTTATAAAAATGCAGAATCAATTACTGAAAGATGATGATTGTGCTTGTTTCTTGGTTGAAGCTATTGCAAAAAAATCACAGAACATAAAATGGGAACCTACAGTTGACAAGCAGAAAGTAGGACATAAACTAATACGCCGGGTAAGTATGGATAAATTTTATGCTCTTGTTACTGGACAGGAAGATGCTTTTTATCAACTTTGCATGGTACTACCTGAAATTATACAGAAAGTAGTAGACAGCGAAGGTGAAAATTTGGTTCCTCATGATACGGTTGTTGAAGAATTAAGAGAAATAGCAAAAGAGAGTTCTATTGAAAGTAAAGATTTAGCTTTTGCTATGGCAATATATATGTTAGGATTTTCCTCATATGAAGGCTTTGGCTCAATGTTGGATTCTAAAACCATAAAAGAAATGCAGTTCAATGAGCGTATTTCTACATATGTAAAACAGATCTTAAAGAATTGTTATGTTACTGATGAAGAACAATGTGATGAATAAGAGGTGAATTGCTATAGATACAAATAAATTACCAGACGTATTTGTTTCATATGCTGCTGATATTCTGGCAGATACGAATAAAGGGTTGAACCGTGCAGAATTAGTAAAGCAATGTAACAAGTATGCTATTCAGTATGGAGTGGACATCCCTGTTGCTACGACGGATTGGGGAGATTTTGGGAAAAAAGTTAAAAATAAAAGAACTGCAATGTATCAAAATCTTTCAGCATTTTCAGGAAAACAACAGTTTAAGATCATAAAGGAAATATCAGAACTACCATTCTTTTCTGATAATAGCGAAGCAAAAGAATTGCATAAATTGTTGTTGGAAAGATATAGCTCGTATTCAGATCAAGAAGAAATTATGAATGCAGAGAAGAAAAATCATATAATTGATGATAAATGTCCGACAGCCTTTATATCATATTCGTGGGATGATGAGGAACATAAAAAATGGGTGAAGGAATTTGCCGATAGGTTGCTTTCTGATGGGATAAATGCTGTGGTAGATCAATATGACTTATCATTAGGAGATCGCCTTCCTCAATTTATGGAACAATCAATCAGTGATGCTGATTTTGTGTTAATTATCTGCACACCAAACTATAAAGCAAAAGCAGACAGAAGAACCGGTGGTGTGGGTTATGAAGGACATATTATTTCTGATGAATTGTTCCAACATCACAATGAGAGAAAATTTATTCCTATTTTGAGAAGAGGAAATTTTGAAACGGCATTACCTAAATTTTGTGCTGGCAAGTTAAGCATAGATTTATCTGATATTCCTTTTTCTGAGGAACAGTATCATGATTTATTGGCAACGATATTTGGAAAAAAGAGTAAACCACCAATCGGGAAGAAACCTTCAACGGTGGGAAATTTTCAAAGAAAAGAAAATGTCGAAGAACCAATCCATATTATTGGTATAATTACAAATGAAGTGACGATTCCTAAAATGGATGGTACTCGTGGAAGTGCATTGTATGCAATTCCATTTCAATTATCACGAACTCCAAGTCAATTATGGAGAGATTTGTTCATTTCCTCGTGGAATATGCCGCCGTCATTTTCTACAATGCATAGACCGGGAATTGCATCAGTTGTTGGATCGAAAATTATTTTGAATGGAACAACGATTGATGAAGTGAAAAAATATCATCGGGATACTTTAATGTTATGTGTGGAAGAAGCTAATAAACAAGAAGCTGCTATAAAAGAAAGAGAACGTAAATTAAAGGAGCAAGAAGAACAACGCAAACAGCAGCATTATCAACATGTAGCGGAACTTGCAGATGAAATTACTTTTTAATGATTAACCCAAAGGGCATCAACCGTAAAATAGTTGGTGTCTTTTGTTTTGCTCATTAAAGCCCAGAGGGGCAGCAATGAAAAATTGAATATGACCGATAAGGTCAGATGATGAGAGCCGATACGATTGGACTTTAAAAAAAGTGAAAAAGTGCCGGCTCTTATTTTTTTGAGAAAATCCGATTTGAGGATTTTTGAAAAACCGGGCGAGATGGAAATTCTGACAGATGGGACAGTGTCAGAAATTACATTTTGTCTGGAGGGTGTACAGAGGGCGGAGCCCTTTGTGCAGGGAATGCAAAGGGGCGGCAGCTCCATGCTGGGGTTAAGGGGCAAAGCCCATTATCGGGTCAAGGGTGAAACGCATTGCCCAGTGATTTGGCGCCTGCGTCAAGTCGTACTGGGTATTATCTGGCGAAATTGTGTTACCTAAAATCAATTTTCAGGAATGCCCGCCACATGAAAAATGCTTGTGGAAACCAAGAGGCAGATAATGGGAAGACCACAGAAAGGAACAGGATGGAAAACAGGAAAAAAGAAAAAATGCAGAATCGATGAAAGGGGGAATGAAGGAAATGAGGGCAACAAGGCATAATGGCAGATCGGGGAAACATGGTGTTTATAATCCAAAGCACAATGACAGAAAGTTCGATATTGCCAACAGCGACCATATTGATGCAGAGAGGGAAAAGCAAAATATCTATTGGGACTGTTACCGGGGATATGTCCAGAACCCTTCGGATAGGACACTGAGGGAGTGGGGACCGGTCGAGCCGGAAGCAAGTTTCCATGATATTGAGAAGATGTATTATGAAGATAATTACAGCGGTTATATTCAGGGGCAGAATGCCAGAAATGTGAAGAACCGCCACCCGGAAAGAAACCGGACAACAGAAGATCTGCTGAATAATAAAATGACCTGTCCGGAAGAAACGATATTCCAGATCGGAAAGGAGGGGGAGCATATATCGGGAGAACAGCTTTTTGATATTGCAGATACTTTTATGAAAAGGTTCGAGGGGATGTTTGGAGACCATGTGCATATTTTGGATTTTGCACTCCACATGGATGAGACTACTCCCCATATCCATGAACGTCATGTTTTTGACTGCAAGAATAAATACGGGGAACTCTGTCCGCAACAGGAAAAGGCATTGGAAGAACTTGGGCTCCCTCTCCCTGATCCAGACAAGCCCAGAGGAAGAAATAATAACCGGAAGATGACGTTTGATCTGATCTGCCGGAATCTTCTGTTTGATATCTGCAGGCAGTTTGGACTGGAGATCGAGGAAGTGCCGGAATATGGCGGGAAGAAGTATCTGGAAAAACAGGAGTTTATCATTCAGGCACAGAAAGAAAAGATCGCCCGGCAGGAACAGCGGATAAAGGAGCAGGAAGACAGGATCATGGATAATGAAACACTGATCGACGAAGTATCGGAGATCGCTTACGACAAGGCGGTGGAAGTCGTTACGGAAAAAGTAAAGGCACAGACACAGGAAGAAGATATAAAACTTCTGGATGAACTTTGCAATAGCATTGTCCAAAGTCCGAAGAATTCCGATAAGGCAAAATCAATCACCAAAAGTGTGATCAGGATGGCGAAGGATAAATTGCGAAATGCCGCAAGGACAGTGATGGAAAAGGTTCAGAAAAATATCCATGAGCCAGAAGTCAGAAAAGCGAATACGGAGCAGATCAAGAAGAAGGCAAGGACGAGCGTTCTTGATAAACTGGCTGCCAACAAAAAGCGGATCGCAGAGGAAGAGGCCGCCAGAAAGAAGAACAAAACCAAATATTATGACAGGGATTCCCTGTAAGGAGCATTTTGATTTATTCAGTTTTGGATAAAAGTCAGGATGCTCTTTTTTTATTTTGAACCCGGTCATTATTGACCGCTTTGGAAAGGAGAGGATAAAAAGTGGGTGTGTTTGAAGAAGTCAAGCGGAATGTGACAGTCAGACAGGCTGCTGAATTTTATGGATTTAAGCCCAACATGAGCGGATTGATCCGATGCATTTTTCATAATGACGGAACACCGAGCATGAAAGTTGACCGCAGATATTATTGTTTTGGATGCGGATGCACCGGAGATGTGATCGATTTTACCGCACAGCTCTTTGGTCTGAGATCCAGAGAAGCTGCTTTGAAGCTGGCGGATGATTTTGGGATCTCTTATGAGAATCGGGGAAGGGATTCTCCCAAAAATGGGAAAAAGTCTCCGGCTAAAGAAAAAAGGATAACACCGGAAATAGACTGGAAAACGGAATGTGTCAGATATACAAAAGCATATCTGGATTACCGCACCCTTCTTCTGGAATGGAAAGAATGTTATGCCCCCAAAACCCAAGAGGAAGAGTGGGACGATCATTTTGTTACAGCACTTAGGGAATTGAGCATTGTGGAATATTATCTTGATATTCTCCTGTTCGGTGATGAATGGGATAAAAAAGCACTTTTACAGGAGAAAAGGAAGGAGGTGGAAAGGATTGAGCAGGAATGCAGAAAAAATATCAGACATGGAGAGACAGGATGCCTTGCAGAAAATGGAACAGATGGTGGATCTGTCTGCCGCAGGGGAGATCCGGGAACATCTGGCGGTGACAAGGCAGGGAACCATCAAAGGGACAATGCAGAATTACATGATCGTATTAAAAGAAGATCCCCTTCTCAAAGGGAGCCTTCGTTATAACCTGCTGAACCAGAGGATCGACATTGTGAAGATACTCTGGTGGAATGACGGGATCTGCCCGATGACGGATGCAGGACGGGATTTCTTCTACCTGTATTTCGAGAAATATTATGACCTGGGCAATGAGAAAAATATGGATAAAGCACTTCGGACTGTTGCAGCCAGCAACCAGTATCATCCGATCTGCGAATATCTGAACAAACTGGAGTGGGATGGCACAGAACGTATCCGGTATGTATTGAAGCGGTATATGGGGGCAGATGATTCAGATATGGTATATGAATGCCTGAAGCATTTTATGATGGAAGCACTGCTCCGTATCTTCAAGCCGGGATATAAAGCAGACGAAATGCTCTGCCTTGTGGGAACACAGGGGGCAGGGAAATCCACATTTTTCCGTTTCCTTGCGATCAAGGATGAATGGTTTTCGGATGACCTTAGAAACCTGAATGACAATAAGATCTATGAGAAGCTCCGGGGACACTGGATCATGGAAATGTCCGAGATGATAGCTGCGATCAGTGCAAAGAACAATGAAGAGATCAAATCGTTCCTGAGCAGACAGAAAGATACTTTCCGAAATGCGTATGGAAAATTTGAAGAAGACAGACCAAGGCAGTGCCTGTTTGCCGGAACAACGAATACAAGACAGTTCCTTCCCTTTGACCGCACCGGAGCCAGACGTTTCCTTCCCATCGAGGTGGATGCTTCCAGAATGGAAAAGCATATCTTAGATGATGAAAAAGAATCCAGGGCATATTTTGACCAGCTGTGGGCGGAAGCAATGGTCATCTTCAATTCCTGTGAGGATAAAGGCAGCCTGCTGAAATTTTCAAAGGAAATGGAAATGCAGATCAATGAATACCGGAAACAGTTCATGCAGGAAGATACCATGGCGGGACAGGTTCAGGGGTGGCTGGATGGTTACTCCGGGACTTATGTATGTTCCCGGCAGATATGGAAAGATGCCTTCAACCATTATGACGGAGAACCGAAAAAATATGAGACCAATGAGATATGCCAGATCATGGACACACAGATCATCGGATGGAAAAGAGGCGGTTATCATCGTTTCTCAAAAGAAGGTTATGGCACACAGCGGTGCTGGATCAGAGAGGGAAAGGAAGAAACGGAGACTGTCAACGAACCGGACAAAGACGGCTTTAGAAAACTAACAGAAGGGGAGCAGATGGAGCTGCCTTTTGATTAGCCTGACAGGGAGAGGATGGTCATAACAGCCGGTTTTCCATTTTTTTTGACCATTCGTTTACTGGTTGTTGACATTTTTGTTGACCGGAAAAAGCCTTTAAATATCAGCTTTTCCGGCATATTTCTTTACTGTCAACAAAGATGTTTAAAAAAGATAAATATTGTTATAAGAAGGAAGGACTTTGGAACTGAAATTATTTTAATAAAAGTTTCAAGTGCCTTGTTGACATTGACAGCGGGAATAAAATCCCGGATCGAGATACTGTCCCGGCGGGGAAGAATAACTGTTCTCTCTCTGTTGGGCAAATGAACTGCTTACTGGCAGGCAGGTGGCAGAACAGTCTGCCACCCTGCCCCCAGTAAATCACATGAAAGGAGAAATTTATGGAACAGGTTATGAATCCGAGAACGGAAAGCAATACATTTACAAAGAAGATCGGGCAGACAACCTATGTTGTCCGATTCCATTACAATGAGAACGCAAGAGAGACCATGCAGGAGAAAATCAACCGGATGCTGGTGAATGAAGCCAGCCGACCGGACTTCATGGAAACAGAGGCGGAAAGCCCTGACTAACGAACAAATAGTGACAACAAAAAGCGTTTTCATCAGCAATGTGGCTGTTTTACCACTGATTTGACACAAAAAAGTGCATTTTTTGATGAAAAAACTATTGACATTTTGTTACTGGAAAAACAGCGAAGTCGATTCTGATTAGCTGCGGTGCGAGGTTAGCACCATTTGACATAAAAGAGCTGCGTGACCTGATGGAATATGATGAACTGGAACTTGATACTTTAGGCGAGGAAAAAACAGCGTTGTTCGTTATTATTTCCGATACAGATGCTACGTTTAACTTTGTGGTGTCTATCATGTATTCCCAGCTCTTTAACCTGCTTTGCGACAAGGCAGACGATGTTTATAACGGAAGGCTCCCGGTTCATGTGCGTATGCTCCTTGATGAGTTTGCGAACATCGGGCAGATTCCACAGTTTGAGAAGCTGATTGCTACAATCCGTAGCCGGGAAATATCAGCTTCTATTATTTTGCAGTCAAAATCACAGCTCAAAGCGATTTACAGGGACAATGCAGATACCATAGAGGGCAACTGTGACACTACACTGTTTCTCGGAGGAAAGGAAAAGACCACCTTAAAGGAACTGGCGGAGGTGCTGGGAAAAGAAACCATTGACCTGTATAACACCTCGGATACGAGGGGAACGAGCCAGTCCTACGGTCTGAATTATCAAAAGACCGGGAAGGAGCTTATGAGCCAAGATGAGATTGCTGTCATGGATGGCGGGAAATGTATTATGCAGCTTAGAGGTGTCAGACCATTTTTTTCGGATAAATTCGATATAACGAAGCACAAGCGGTACAAAGAGCTGTCCGATTATGACAAGAAAAATACCTTTGATATGGAGCAGTATGTGAAGCATCTGCACCACATGAAGGTTACGGAAAAGACAAAGGTAGATGAAGCCTTTGACTGCGGGGAACTTTCCCCGGATACAACTGAATAGTAACATTTGGACACGATGTCCAGAAGTATGGGAGTTTTGTAGGCAGAATACAATGCTCCTTATTTTTTGCACAAAATTATATCTTAGGAAAGAAAGAGGTAAATAATATGTCATTTTTTACAACAGCAGTAACCGGATTAAAAACAGTCGTAACCGCAATCGGAGCAGGCGTAGCAGTATGGGGCGTAATCAACTTATTAGAGGGTTACGGAAATGATAATCCAGGTGCAAAATCACAGGGAATCAAGCAACTTATGAGTGGAGGTGGCATTGTCATTGTGGCACAGACGGTAATTCCACAGCTTACAAGCCTGTTCTCATAATTCATGGGTGCGATTCTTGACAAGATAACTGAATTTATAAAGGAAATGCTGCAAGGGTGGGTTTTGGACAACCTCTCCACGATGTTTACGGATGTGAATGGCAAGGTCGGGACAATCGCCGAAGAGGTTGGGAAAACACCCAGCACATGGAACTCCGGTATCTTTTCTATGGTGGAGAGCCTGTCGGAAAATGTGATGATACCCATAGCCGGCATGATTATCAGTGCCATACTCTGTTATGAGCTGATCACGATGGTCATGGATAAGAACAATATGCATGAAGTAGGAAGCGAGTTCTTTTTCCGTTACCTTATCAAAGCCTGTATCGCTGTGCTGCTTCTCAGCTACACCTTTGACATTACAATGGCGATTTTTGATGTGGGAAACCATATCGTGACCAGAGCAGGCGGTATTGTTTCGGGTTCCACTACCATTGATGTGACGGATACCCTTAAAACCATGTTTGACAGTCAGATTGATACAATGGGCATCGGCGAGCTGATCGGGCTTGGTATCGAAACCATGATTGTCAGCTTATGTATGAAAATCATCTCCCTGCTTATTACCGTCATGCTTTTCGGGAGAATGATTGAAATCTATCGCGCGTCCAGAAGCGCCGCTTTTCATCCAAAGGCGGTGCGCGGACATTTTGGGAATCCGGCTTTAGCAAGCCGGTAAAGAAAAGTATCAAAGACGTGAAAAGCGTCACTTTAGCGTCATCCGATTTACCCCGGAGGGAAACCACAAGGGGGACAATAGCGTATCGGAAAAATCGCAAGTTGGGGAAACCATCTACCCACGACTGAGCGGCAAGACGTAACATTGTGAATGAGGAACAAGGCTAAACTGCTTCAAGGGCAGTCCGAGGCGGGATACTCGACCCGGCGGCGCAGGATGGTTGTATTCGCCGTATGTCACAGCGGAATGTGACAGGTAGACACAAACCGCACGATACTTATGACAGCCAGCCGCAATAAGCGGAAAAGGACGAAAATCCATTACCGACATCACAATACGCTTTTCCCAAAGTGTCTAACTGGAGATTGCCTAAACCGGAGTGCCGGGATTATCCGGCTATGCGTAATGCCGCAAGGTGAAAAATTTCAAGGGGTAAAAACCCAAGAAAGATGACGCTGAATATCTGGCATGGCAACGGAGCCTCCGTAGTAGTCCGAGGGCGGGAAAGCCGTCTACATGGCGAAGGGAGGCAGGATGTCAACCAATTCATAAAAAGGAAAGGTGCGTGAGGCATTATGAGAAGTCCTGAAAATGTGTTGGAAAGCCTAAAATCCAAGGCGTGTAACAAGAGTTACAAGTACGAGCGTTTATACCGCAATCTGTACAATCCACAATTCTATCTGCTGGCATATCAGCGGATACAGGCGAAACCAGGCAACATGACAGCCGGAACAGACGGCAAAACCATTGACGGTATGGGAATGGCAAGGATAAACGCCCTCATTGAAAAAATGCGTGATTTCAGCTACCAGCCCAACCCGGCAAGGAGAACGTATATCCCGAAATCCAATGGGAAAATGCGCCCTCTGGGAATACCGTCATTTGACGACAAACTGATACAGGAGGTGGTGCGGCTCATCTTAGAGAGCATCTATGAGCCAACTTTCAGCGACTACTCCCACGGTTTCCGCATAAACAAGAGCTGCCATACGGCACTCAAATATGTGCAGAAATATTTTACGGGGACAAAGTGGTTCGTTGAGGGGGATATAAAGGGCTGTTTTGACAATGTAGACCATCATGTGCTGATTGACATTCTGCGGAAGCGGATTGCAGACGAACATTTCATCGGTCTACTCTGGAAGTTCTTGAAAGCTGGATATATGGAGGATTGGAATTATCACAATACTTATTCCGGTACTCCGCAAGGCTCCATCATCAGCCCTATCCTGGCAAACATCTACATGAACGAACTGGACAGTTATATGGCAGAGTATGCAGAGAAATTCAACTGCGGAAACCGCCGTAAAATCAATCCTGCGTTCAAGAAGAAATTGGATGTCTGCCGAGGGAAAGAACAAAGGCTTAAAAGAAATATCTCTAAAATGAGCGTGGAAGAAAAAGAGGGCTTAATTGCAGAAATCCGGGAACTGCGGCGTAGTCTGAAATCTATACCGTATAGTGACCAGATGGACGATAGCTATAAACGGCTTTGCTATATCCGATACGCCGATGATTTCTTAATCGGAGTTATCGGCAGCAAGGAGGACGCGGAACAAGTAAAACAAGAGGTAGGATGTTTTATCCGGGAAAAACTTCATCTGGAAATGTCCGAAGAAAAAACATTGATTACCCACGGGCATGACTTTGCAAAGTTCTTGGGATACGAGGTCACAATCGCCAAAGGCGAATATAACAAAAAGACCAAAACGGGAGCTACCAGACGAGTAAACAACGGAAAAGTCCTGCTCTATGTTCCCCATGACAAATGGGTGAAACGACTATTATCTTACAATGCCCTCAAAATCAAATATGATAAGCAGAATGGAAATAAGGAGGTTTGGGAGCCGGTCCGGCGCACTCGCCTGTTGCATCTGGACGATTTGGAAGTCCTAAACCAATACAATGCAGAAATCCGTGGATTGTATAACTACTATCGGCTCGCAAATAACGTGACTGTACTCAACAACTTTTACTATGTAATGAGATACAGTATGCTCAAAACCTTTGCTGGAAAATATCGGACACGAATCAGCAGAATTATCCGCAAGTACCGTCAAGGGAAAGATTTTGTTGTGGAGTACCCGAAGAAAAATGGCAAAGTTGGTAAAGTGCTGTTCTACAACAACGGTTTTTGCCGGAATACCAAAGTGGAAAGCGGCAATCCCGATATAGTAGCAAGAGTAGTTGAGAACTATGGACGCAACAGTCTGATGAAAAGGCTGCAAGCGAACAAATGCGAGTGGTGCGGCGCAGAGAATGTGCCGCTCGAAATACACCATGTACGAAAACTCAAAGATTTAAGTGGCAAAAAACAATGGGAAATCGCCATGATTGGGCGCAAGCGCAAGACAATGGCACTCTGTATTGACTGTCACGATAAGTTACACGCTGGAAAATTAGACTGACATCTGGAGAGCCGGATACATCGAGAGGTGTAAGTCCGGTTCGGAGGGGAGTTCTCGGAAACCTGCCATAGTGATATGGTAAGGCGCTGGGTTCTTACCCTACTTTATATTTCAGTAGCTCCGGTTCCCTTTGCCACATTCAGCAACCGGGAATGGGGCGGTATCGGAAACAATTATATCAAGGGACTGTGTTCTCTGGCATTTCAGGGATTTTTCATTATGGTATGCGTGGCAATCTATGCGGTGCTGGTATCCGGCATCGCAGTTGCAGACAATCTGCACACAGCACTGTGGTCGGTGGCAGCTTATACCGTTGTCCTGTGTTTCAGCCTGTTCAAGACAGGTTCCCTTGCGAAATCAATCTGGAATGCCCATTAGAACACAGTTCAAGGAAAGGAGGGAACAGCCGGGGCTTGCAGTATCAGCTCCGGCTGTGATGTTATGGCAATATCCGTAGCAGTGCCAAAGAATTTAAGCGGCATAAAGACAAAAGTAGCGTTAAATCTGACGAAACGCCAGCTTATTTGCTTCAGCGGTGCAGGTGCGGTAGGGATTCCCTTTTATATTTTTACAAAAGGGTTTATCGGCACACAGGCATCGGCACTTTTGATGGTAGCGGTCATGCTGCCTTTTTTCTTTCTGGCAATGTATGAGAAGGACGGATTTCCGGCAGAGAAGATTCTGTATTTTATGATAAGGCAGAAATTCCTCACACCGGGGATTCGTCCCTACAAATCAGAGAATATTTACAGAAGATTAGAAGAAACAGAGCGTATAAAAGAGGAGGTGCGTAAACTTGAAGAAAAAGCAGGCGGCAGAAAAGCCGGACAGACATAAGAAAAAAGGAAAAACGAAACCGGGGCTGACCTTTGCGGAGCGGAGAAGGCTTGCGGAGTTAAAACACAGGCTTGCCGGAACAAATAAAAACGCAGAAAAGCCCACCACAGCACAGAAGACCATTACCTTTCAGAAAATGTACCGGGACGGTATCTGTCAGGTCACTTCTGGTTTTTATACAAAAATGGTGGAGTTTTACGATATAAATTATGACCTGCTGGAAGTTGAGGACAAAGGGGAAATACTGGAGGAATACAGCAGGCTGATTAACTACTTTGACCCGTCCATTAAATTTGAATTGTTTTTGTTTAACAGACAGGTCAACGAGCAGACCTTAATCGACCAGTTTGATATTCCCCTGCAGGGCGATGATTTTGATGATATTCGTGAGGAATACACGCAGATGTTAAAGAAACAGGCTTCAAAGGGGAACAACGGTATTATCAAATCCAAATATCTGATTTTCGGAATTGAGAGCAAAGGCTTTAAGGAGGCGAGGTCAAAACTTACCAACATCGAAGCCGATGTGATTAAAAACTTCACAAATCTTGGCACATATGCCAAGAGCCTTGACGGAAAGGAACGTCTGCGTATCCTGCATGAGTATTTTAACCAGGATACAATGGAGCCTTTCCGTTTTTCCTTTAAAGAACTGGCGGAGTCCGGCAAAAGTGTGAAAGATTATGTTGCTCCACCGGGTTTTGATTTCCGCTATCCCAGCCGCTTTAAGGCAGGGAAGATGTATGGCAGCGTCCATTATCTGGACATTATCGCTCCGAAATTTGATGATGAGCTGTTGAAAAAACTTCTTGATATTGATGCGAACCTGACCATTACCATGCATATGCAGACAATGGATCCGGTCAAGGCGATTAAGATGCTAAAGGGTGCTTTGACGAATATTCAGAAGATGAAGATTGAAGAGCAGAAAAAGGCGGTAAGGTCAGGTTATGACATGGATATTCTTCCAACGGACATCATCACTTATGAAAAAGATACCCTTGACCTTTTGGACGATTTAAACAGCAGCAATCAGAAAATGGTTAAGATGACATTTCTTCTGACCTGCTATGGCAGAAGCAAGCGGGAGCTGGAAAATATCACGCAGAGGGTGTCCGGCATTATCCAACAGGCAAACTGCAACCTTAGATGTATGCAGTATTTGCAGGAGCAGGGACTGATGGCATCGGCACCGATTGGGTGTAATGATACGGGAATTGAACGGGATTTGACAACAAAGAGTACCGCTATCTTAGTACCGTTCTGCACGCAGGAATTATTTATGCCAGCCCCGGCTATTTATTATGGTTTAAACGCCCTTTCCAACAACATGATTATGGCAGACCGGAAGCGGCTTCGTACACCAAATGGTGTGATTCTTGGTACACCGGGAAGTGGTAAGTCTTTTAGTGCAAAGCGAGAGATTCTATCCTGCTTTCTGATGACAAAGGACGATATTGTGGTCTGCGATCCGGAGGGCGAATATTTTGCCCTTGTGGGAGCGTTGCATGGGCAGGTGGTAAGGCTGGCAACCAATTCCAAAGATTATCTGAATCCGATGGATATTCAGTTGAGCCATAAGGGGGATAAGGAAGCCCTGAAGCTGAAATCCGATTTTGTCATTACCCTTTGTGATTTGATTGCCGGAGGAAAAGACGGTCTGGAAAATGATGAAAAAGGTATTATTGACGAGTGTATCCGCCATATTTACGATGCCTATTTTGAAAATCCGGTGCCGGAGAATATGCCGATTCTGGAAGATTTATATAATGCCCTGTTGAAGCACAAGAACAAAAAAGCGGAGCGTATTGCAAACTCTCTTGTCCTGTATGTGCATGGTTCGCAAAATTATTTTAACCATAGAACAAATGTGGACAGCAAGAACCGTATTATGTGCTTTGATATTCGGGATTTGGGGAATCAGCTAAAGGAGCTGGGAATGTTAATCGTGCAGGATGCGGTATGGAACCGGGTATCACAGAACCGGGAACGCAAGATTGCCACCCGCTATTATTGTGATGAGTTCCACCTTTTGCTGAAGGAGAAGCAGACCGCTGTCTATTCGGTGGAAATCTGGAAGCGTTTCCGTAAGTGGGGCGGGATTCCTACGGGGCTGACGCAGAACGTAGGCGATTTTTTGAAGTCAGAAGAAATCGAGGGAATCCTCGGCAATTCTGATTTTGTATATCTCTTAAACCAAAATGCAAAGGATCAGGCAATCCTTGCGGACAAGCTGGGATTGTCAGAAAAACAGCTTGCCCATGTAACCAATTCCGAGCCGGGATGCGGACTGATTCTGTTTGACAACGTGGTTATCCCGTTCGTGGATAAATATCCGGCAGATACTAAGACCTTTGCGGTTATGAATACCAAACCGGAGGAAAGTGTAAGGCAGGAGGTAAATGAGTAGTGGCGGAGAAAAAGAAACAGAAATCGGCTGCATTTGCACAGGAGAAAAATACCTTTACCGGAGAAATTCCAAAGAAAGCAAACGAGGGTAAAAGTAAAAAATCCGCAGCATATCAGCCGAGAGATGCAGATACCACTTCTGGACATGATGTCCAGAGGTCGAAAAATACAAAGAAGTATCAGAAAGCAGATGCTTCTGGACAGAATGTCCAAAAGTCCGAGGGAGCAGAAGCCGGAGAGAAGTCCAAAAGTAATTTTATGCAGCCGGACAGCACTTTTACGGAGGAAGCCGGAGAGGAACAAGACAAAAAATATTCTAGTGACGATTACCGTCATAAGGACACCTATCATCAATCACAGAAAAAGGGCAGGTATCAAAGGCGGGAGATAAAGAGCCGGGAGCGAGTGAAGCAATCTGATTTTGAACAGGATTTCCAGACAAAGGACACTACCTTTACCGGAGAGGCAGAATCGGAATTTCATGGAAGCAAAAAGTTAGACCGACTGCAAAAGAAAGCGGAGAAAGCCGGAAAAAAGACGGAAGCTGCAAGGAAGAAGATTCCTAAGAAAACGGAGTATTCTCTGGAGCGTGTTTTTGATGAAAAAACAGGCAGAACAAAATATGTATTGACTTCTGTAAAAAAAGAGAAACCGTTCAAATCGGACAGTCCGGTAAAGAGAGCGGCTGGCAGGGTGGGAATGGAATCTTCTAATTTTGCCCATAGTAAGGTTGCCGAAGTGGAGAAAGAAAATTCCGGTGTGGAGGCTGCCCACAAGACAGAGCAGAGAGGGGAAGATGTTTACCGTTTTTTCAAAGGGCATTACAAAGGGAAAACGGAAAGACGGAGAGCGAAAACTGCAAAGCTGGAGAAAAAGCAGATGCAGAAAGAGGTCAAATTCCGTTATCAGAAGTTTCTGGAAGAAAATCCGGAAATGCAGGAAAAGACCATTCAGAAGCAGTTGCAGAAAAGACTGCAAAAGCAGCGTATCAAACGGGAATATGCCAAAGCAAGACGGGCAGGGCAGACAGCGAAAGCCGCAAAGGAAACAGCGGCGAAGTCCGGGAATCTTTTTACAGCGGCAGCCAGAAAGATACAGGAGATTGCATCAAAAAATGTTTCGCTTCTGCTTGCTATAGGAGCATTTGTGTTACTTCTTGTCATGATTATGACAGCAGTATCCTCCTGTGGGGCGATGTTTGCCGGAGGAATCAGTACCACGCTGGCAGGAAGCTATATGAGCGTTCCGGCAGAAATAGATGCGGCAGATTTGGCTTTTTCTGAATTAGAGAAAGAATTGCAGGCAGAGATTGATTCCATAGAAACCACTTATCCAGATTATGATGAATACCGTTATAATCTGGCATCTATCGGGCATGACCCATTTGCACTGATCAGTTATCTGTCGGCAGTCCATACGGAATTTACTGCAAGTGAGGTACAGGCAGAAATAGAATCTCTGTTTGATGAAATGTATGAACTGACGCTAAATCCCACAGAGGAAACGAGGACAAGGACAGTAACAAAAACAGGCACTCATACGGTAACAGACCCAGTTACGGGGGAAACAACGGAAGAAGAATACGAGTATGAAGTGGAAGAGGAATATACCGTAACCATTCTGGAAGTTACCCTGACAGCAAAAGATTTGAATGTGGTGGTTTCCGGACGCATGAATGAGGAGCAGAGAGAAATCTATGCGTTTTATAATCAGACCCACGGGCTGACACAGCAGTTTTATAAGCCCCTTGATTTATATTGGTACAACTATGTAAGCAGTTATTATGGCTGGCGTATCAATCCGGTCACAGGGCAGGAGCAGTTACACCGGGGCGTGGATATTGCAGTACCTACCGGAACGACTGTGTATGCAGCGATGGACGGAACGGTAACAACCGCAACTTATGATAGTTACTATGGAAACTATGTAGTAATTGAAGATGAAAAAGGCTACTGCACAAAATATGCCCACATGGATACCTTAAATGTTCGGACAGGGCAGAGTGTGACACATGGAGATGTGATTGGAACAACAGGGAATACGGGAAGCAGCACCGGAAGCCATTTACATATCGAATGTCTGTATCAGGGGGAATATTATAACCCTCTTTTTTATTTTGAAGCAGGTACGGATACGCTGTATGGCGAAACGCCGGGAAGTGGAAGTGGTGGAGGAAATGTAATACCGCCGGATTCCTATGACGATGCAACCGTGCAGGCACTTATGGAAGAAGCGGCGAGATATTTAGGCTATCCCTATGTATGGGGAGGTTCCAGCCCGTCCACCAGCTTTGACTGTTCCGGTTTTGTATGCTGGGTATTTACAAACAGCGGTGTCCATAACCTGCCACGAACCACAGCACAGGGTATTTATAACCAGTGTACGCCTGTGTCGGCGGCGGATGCAAAGGCGGGGGATATTATCTTTTTTACAGGTACATACAATTCGGGCGTACCAGTCAGCCATGTGGGGATTTACTGCGGAAACGGGGTCATGATTCATTGCGGAGATCCAATCAGTTACACTTCAATCAATTCTTCCTACTGGCAGAGCCATTTTTATGCGTTTGGAAGATTATCAGGAAATTAAAGTAACAGGAAGTGAGGAACGATGACGAAAGAGAGAATTGTAAAGGAGCTTTCCAAAGTCCGGGAACAGCTTGCGGGATTGCAGGCGAGGGAGAGGGACTTGGCGGAACAGCTTCAGATGGCGGAGGATGCGGAGAAGATGAAATTCATTGAAAAGAATAAAATCTCTCTGGATCGGCTGATTCTGTTAAATAAGGTCAGCGAAGAAGAAATTATGCGTCTGCTGAAAGAAAAAGAGCAGAAAGAAGCAGCACAATCAGAAGAAAGGGAGGCTTACAGCCATGAAGAACAGGAAGTTATCATCTAGGGCGGTCATATCTCTGGTATTATCCGCTGTGTTATTTACCATGCCTGCGGTGGCATTTTCCGTGAATGGAAACTACGCACTCAGTGCTTTTGCAGAAGAAACAAAAGAAACCGAAGAATCCAAACCGGAGGAAAGTATGGAGCAGACACCCGGCGAAAGTGAAACCGAGGGCAGTACGGAGGAAAATACAGAAAATAGCACCGAGGGAAGCACCGAAGAAACTACGGAAGGCAGTACGGAGGGAAGCACCGAAGAAAATACAGAAGGCAGTACCGACGAAAGCACCGGGGATGGCACTGTATCGGGAAATGATAAGCCGGAGCCTGTATGCAACTGCGAAGATCAATGCGGTGCGTATGAGTATGATAAAAACTGTCCGGTCTGTGTTACAGATTATAAGCTCTGTGCCTATAAAAAACCGAATGTCAGTATCAAGATCAGACAGCCGGAGGAGTGGCATAATGACGCTGTTTCCGTTTCTTTCAGTGTAAAAGATACCGCAGATACGGGAAATTTTGAAATCGCAAAAATAGAGGCAAAGGTAGGGCAGAATGGAAGCTGGACAGATGTTACGGAGGAAAAGAAATTAAGGATTTCCGAGAACTGTACCGTGTATGTGCTTGTCACAGACCAGAAAGGCAATACCTATGAGAAGAACCGTGCCATAAAGTGCTTTGATACCGTAAAACCGACTTTAAATGCGGCAGTCAGTGACGGACTTTTAAGCATACAGGTACATGATACGGATTCAGGTGCAAAGGCGGTATATGTCAATGGATATGAGTTTACAGATCTGACGGGCGGCACGTTGAATATCCGCCTCCAGCAGTTTGACGCAGGGTATGAATATTTTACCATTTCTGCAATGGACAATGCCGGAAATATGTCAGAGGTTTATAAGACGAAAAATCCGTACTATAAAGACCCTGCCGATACCAGTGACGGGAATCCGGGGGAGCAGCTCCCGGAGAGTGCGAACCCGACGAAACCGGGGAGTGCTACGGGAACCGTGACGGAGCATACCAAAACAGACAGTAACGGAAATACCACATCACAGACAAGTCCTGCCGAACAGAAAAAGCAGGCAATGAAAGAAGCTGCGGAGGCAGAAAGCGGGAAAACAGAAAGTACGGAAAAATCCGGTCAGGGCAAGGAGTTTTATACTATTCAGACCGCCACGGAGAAAGTTTTCTATCTGATTATTGACCGGGACGGAGAGGAAGAAATGGTATATTTTTTGACTGAGGTTACGGAAAATGACCTGTTAAATGCAACTTCCGATAACAGTGAAACCTTGCCGAAAAATTCCGCTGCGTTGGAATCTGCAATTCCGAATGGGGAGAGTGCATTGCCAAACAACAACGGAGAGCAGGCAGATACAGAGGGAAAGGAAACGGAAACAGAAAAAGGTACGGAAGGTGCAGAGAGTACGGAAAATACAGAGGAAACCGAACCGGAGCCGGAAGTGAAAGAAGCACCGAATCTGATGATTTTGTATGTGCTGATTGGTGGTCTTGCCTTAATCGTTATCGGAGCTGCTTATTATTTTAAGGTTGTCCGCAAGAAAAAAGAGGACTTTATCGAGGACGAAGATGAAGATGAGGAAGATAACGAGGAGTATGAAAACGAAGATGAGGAATCGGAGGAAGATACGGAAGAAGATTTCTTTGACGAACAGGAGGAATAAGGTATGCAGTTGGTGGTTACAGAGAAGCCCAGCGTAGCACAGGCAATTTCCCATGTGATTGGGGCGAAAGAAAGGAAAGACGGTTACATGGAGGGAAACGGATTTCTCGTTTCATGGTGTGTCGGACATCTGGTAGAGCTGGCACAGCCGGAGATGTATTCAGAAGCATGGAAAAAATGGAGCTATGAGAGTCTGCCCATGATACCGGAGCAGTGGCAGCATGAAGTGAAAAAGGAAACAGAGGCGCAGTATAAAATCTTGAAAAATCTGATGCATGACACAAGAGTTGACAGTGTGGTGTGTGCCACCGATGCCGGACGGGAGGGAGAACTTATCTTCCGTCTGGTATATGAACAGGCAGGCTGCCGGAAACCGATGAAACGCCTGTGGATTTCATCAATGGAAGAGAGTGCAATCCGTGACGGATTTGAAAACTTAAAGCCGGGAAGCGATTATGACCGTCTGTATCAGTCTGCAATTTGCAGACAGCAGGCGGACTGGCTGGTGGGATTAAATGGTACGAGATTATTTACCGTACTGTATGGCGGAAAGGTATTAAAGGTGGGCAGGGTGCAGACGCCCACCCTTGCCATGCTGGTAGACCGTGAAGTGAAGATTATGAATTTTGAAAAAGAGCAGTATTACATGGCTCATATTCTGATGGATGGGATAGATGCCATGACAGAACGGATTGACGATAAGGCAAGGGCAGAAAGTATTGCTGCAGCGTGTGAAAGTCAGATGGGAGTGGTTCGTTCCGTAGTAAAGGAAAATAAAAGCGTTGCACCACCGAAGCTCTATGACCTTACCACGCTTCAGCGGGATGCCAACCGTATCTTTGGTTTTACTGCAAAGCAGACATTGGAATATACCCAGAGCCTTTATGAGAAAAAGCTGGTCACTTATCCGAGAACAGACAGCCAGTATTTATCCGATGATATGGAAGAAACCGTAAGAGCAGTAATCGGGGCAGTTTATCAGGCGATTCTCTTTGAGGAACAGACCGGAGTAGAGCCGGATATAAAAAGAGTGCTGAACAGTAAAAAAGTGACCGACCACCATGCAATCATTCCTACCATAGAGATTGCAAAGACAGACCTTTCAGCTGTGCCGGAGGGAGAAATGAAAATCTTATCCCTTGCCGCTAACCGTCTGTTATGTGCAACCGGGGAAAAGCAGTTGTATGAAACGGTAAAAGCGGAATTTTCCTGTGGCGATTACAGCTTTCATGTATCCGGAAAAACAGTTCTGCAGAACGGATGGAAAGAATTTGAATCGGCATTGAAACGCACCTACCGGTTAGAAAAAACAGATGAAGATAAGGAGGAGAAGAAACTGCCGGAGCTTTCCGAGGGCATGGCGTTTCCGATTATCCAGACAAAGGTAACGGAGCATTTCACGCAGCCGCCCAAACACTTTACCGAGGACAGCCTGCTTTCAGCGATGGAACGTGCCGGAGCAGAGGATATGGGCGATGAGGTGGAACGCAAAGGACTTGGCACACCTGCCACCAGAGCCGACATTATTGAAAAGCTGGTTAAAGACGGTTTTGTGAAACGGGAGAAAAAGCAGATGCTTCCCACCGAGGACGGGATGAAGCTCATTACCGTTCTGCCGGACATGGTAAAATCCCCGAAGCTTACAGCAGATTGGGAGAATACATTGACTTTGGTAGCAAAAGGCGAATATACCATGCAGGAGTTCATGGATGGCATTGAAGATATGGTGCGGGAGCTGGTACAGACCTATCACAGTATCAGTGACGATCAGAAGTCTTTATTTGGAACGATGCAGGAAGTGCTTGGAAAATGCCCGAAATGCGGCAGTGATGTAGTAAAAGGAAAATTCGGTGCGTACTGCAAACAGAAATGCGGTATGAATGTAGGCAGGGCAATGGGAGCAACGCTGTCCGATACACAGATGAAAAGTCTGCTGGAGGGGAAAAAGACCCTTGTGAGAGGATTGAAAGGAAAAAAGGGAAGCTACGATGCGTATCTGATTCCAGAAGGAATTGAAGATTATTCTTACATCAAAGACGGAAAGGAAATCAAAGGTTCGCAGTACAAATTCAAGATGGAATTTCCACAGAGAAAAAGCAAGTGAAAAGGAGACAGAAAAATGAATACAGAAATGAAAAAGACCGTTGTTTACAGCACCGGAGATAAAATTTTAAACATTATGAAAGAGCAGGATATGGATATTCCGGAACTTTCTTTGCGGTGCGGTGTCAGGGAAGATGTATTGATGGATATTCTGGCAGGTATCCGGGAGGCAGATATAAGTACGCTTTGCAAGATTGCAGACGGGCTGGAGATTTGTGTACGGGAGCTTTGTCCCGATGAAGAAAATTATGCGGTTCCGGTGGAAAAAGATACCCTTGCAAAGCTCATTGTGATCAGCGAGCTGAAGGAGATGGAATTAGCGGAGCTGATTGGCACAATTCTGGAAAACGGTATCGAAGAACACGGTTTTTATGAGTAAGGCGGCGGGGGCTATCCCCTCCGTCATTTTGGAGGAATGCTTATGGTAACAAAATATCAGATGATTTCCTGTCTGGCGGAGGATACCGCAAAAGAGATAGCGAAAAACGGGCAGGAGTGGACAAGGTATCTGACTACCGCTGCAAGGCTTTATAAATATCCGTTCAATGAGCAGATACTGATTTTTGCACAAAGACCGGATGCGACAGCCTGTGCGTCCATTGAAATATGGAATGAGAAGATGAATTGCTGGGTAAACCGTGGAGCAAAGGGAATTGCCCTGCTGGATACGGAAAATTCCTATACAAGATTGAAATATGTTTTCGATGTGTCAGACGTACATAAGGCAAGACGGATAGGGCGTGATCCTAATCTGTGGGAGCTTCGTGAGGAGCATAAGGAAACAGTCCTGGCACAGCTCGAAAAGACCTACGGGGAAACGGATAAAAACAGCTCCTTTGAACAGCGGATAATGGAAATTTCCAACCGGATTGCGTTTGATTATTATGAAGAACTTCTGTCGGAAATCGAATATGTGAAAGAGGGTAGCTTTTTAGAGGAACTGGACGAGTTAAACGTAGGTGTCAGGATTCGTGATACGCTTTCTTCCAGTATTGCTTACACCATTCTGTCACGATGCGGTGCAGATATGGAACTGTGGAAAGACGAGCTGGGATTTGAATATATCAGAGACTTTAATACGATGAAAACTCTGTCTGTTGTTGGTACAGCCACCACAGATATGTGCAAGCCGCTTTTAATGGAGATAGGCAGAACCGTAGGAGCGTATGACCGCCAGATTGCCCGCAAGAAGGCACAGGAAAAAGCTAATGCAGGACGCACACAAACTTCTTTGGAATATACGGAAAAAGTGCTTGCAAATGAATCAGATACAGACTATAATGCTTTAAAGCGTGAAAGCGAAAAGAAATTACAAAACAATCAGGAGATAGAAATACAGAGCAAAAAGGAGGATGCGGCATATGAAACTGACATACGAAAAGAACGGGGATTATCTGATTCCGAACCTGACAGCGAACGAGGAGCCGGAGGGGACGCTGACGAAGTACGGTCTGATGCGAAAGAATTTCTTACAGGAACACCGGAAAGGGATTTATCAGGGCATGATACTGACGGGCGAGCTGAAAGCACACTGTCTGGAGATACAGGAGCAGGCAGAGCAGAGAATGGAAGCCCTGAGCGAGCAGATGGCGAAAGCAGAGGGAGTGAACGAGGAACTGAAAGCAGCCGATCAGATGAAGTGGGCAGCGAAGATGAACAACATCAGGCATTCAGCGGAGGAGATCGTGCTGACGGAGCTGATTTACAGTTAGAAAATGATATACAGGAAGATGATATACAGGAAGAAGAAATACCGGAGCCGGATAGTGGAGAATATTCATTATCCGGTTCTTTTTTTCCGAAGCTGTCTGAAACAGAGCATGGGGAGGACTTACAGCGTGGCATTTTATGCAGCGATGAGTTCCTGAAGCATAAAAGACCGGAGATAGCCGGGTATTTTCAGATAGAGCAGGATGCAAAGATTCAGGCGGATTATCTGAGAAATTCGTTCCGCATGGAAGAATACACCGAGTTCAATATCGGGGAAATGCGGGGCGGCTACCGTGCCGATGAAGATGGTATTACCTTATGGAAAGGCAATTATCTGACCCGTGAAGCGGAAAGCAGGCTGTCATGGGAGGAAGCACGTTTTTTTGTAAATTCCTATATGGAGGACGGAGTGTATCTTCTTCCGGGGGAAACCGCAGAGCAGATTGAAACAGCGGGAATGTACCAGCAGCTTGACTTATTTTCCATGTTTACGGAGCAGGCTGGAAATCTTGCCATGAAACAGGCGGAAACAGTGACACCGATACAGTCAGTGGCAAAGATACCGACGGAGCAGATAGCGGATATTCTGCGGAGTGGCGGAGGCAGGGACAACAGCAGAAAGCGTATATACACCAAATATCAGCAGAGAAAGACACCGGAGGAAATGGCAGCTTTCTTACAGAAAGAATATGGTACAACCGGAAAAGGCTTTGAATTTGACGGAAAGCAGATAGCGGTATGGTTCAATGAGGATGGGATGCGTGTCGGATATGGCACATCGACAGAGCGTCCGGTGCTTCAGATGAACTGGCAGGAGATAGAAGAAGAAATCCGCTCACAGGTAGTAAGCGGCACCTACATGGGAGCAAATGAAGCCTATCTGTCAGACGAAGCAGAACGTGACCGGATTGCAGGACATCTGTTTTTCTTTTTCCGGGATGGTATGGAAGAAATTCCAGAGGAACTTGAATTAAAGGCAGGCAATTATCCGGATGCCCACGCACATATGGTAGAGCTTCTTTCTACCAAAGAGGGAGTTGAGATGGTAGCTTCCCATATGGACCATGCACTTCATCAGCTTGAAACCGGAGAGAAAAAGCTGCGTTTCCGCTCGATTATATCAAAAGACGAACTGCGGGCAGAACTTGATAATTTGCTGATAGAAAAACAAATCTTTCCAACCGCAGACCATGTGGAAATAAAAAGAGAAGATTTTATCACACAGGATGAGATAGATAATCGGCTTGGAAGAGGAAGTGTTTTTTCGCATGGCTCTTTCCGCATCTATGATTATTTCAAAGAGGGGCATGACAGTAAAGAGGCAGAAACATTTCTGAAAAAGGAATATGGAATAGGTGGCAGCTCTCATGCACTTGCCGGAGCAGACCATAGCTGGGAAGATCACAATTTTAAAGGCATCGAATTAAAAAAGGGGAATATCTGCGAACCCTATGCGAAAGTGATGTTGTCTTGGAAAGTAGTAGAAAAACGTATCCGAAAGCTGGTGGCAGAAGATAAGTATTTATCTCCGGAAGGAAAAGAAGCCTATGCCCGGTACAAAGAGGAAGAAGCACAGAAAGCACTGGAAGAAGCACAGGCAGTAATAGAACGGAAAACAAAAGTTGCCTGCAAAGAAGCCATTGAACAGACGATTTCGGAGAAGTTTGACGGGTATCGTCTGCCGAAGGATACACCTGATGAAGTGCTCCGGAAATATGGCAGCGAGCGTGTCAGTTATGTGCTTGCCAATACTGTCATGCACCTGACGCACGATGGCAGATTTTCTCCCGACAATAAGGCATGGGCAAAAGAAATAGAACCGTATGCCATGTGGGAGAACCGTGATTTGATTGTTTCTTCCCACCCGGCAGTCTTAAACGGATTTATCAATCAGACAAGACGGTATATGGAGCAGGAGCTTGCAGCAAAGCAGATTACCATTGACGGACAGTTATGTATGAAAGTAGATGAATGGGAAGCTGACGGAGCTGCATTTTTAATGGGCAATTCTGTGGAAGATAAGAATTTCTTTTATGCGTCAGTCAATGGAAACTATCATTACGAGTATGATTATATGCCGGACAGAGAAGAGGTAGAGGATGACTACATAAATAGTGTTGCAATGGAAGATATAGACCGACACGAAGCGGAGGTATTTTCACGTATTGAAGGAACGGAAGATGTAGCGGAAACAGAATCACGATTCTCAGTTGAGGAAACCAGTGATGCCATTGAGCCGGGACAGGACACTTCTGGACACGATGTCCAAAAGTCGGAGGCGGAATCTGCCATAGAAAAGCCTGTGAAGCAGCCTGCACCAAAGGTTGATAAATCCAATGCGGTTAATTTCCATATCACGGACGATGCATTAGGAGCAGGCAGTGCAAAAGAGAAATTCAGACGAAATATAGAAGCAATCCGTACTCTGGAAAAGGTGGAGAGCGAGAACCGTATCGCCACACTGGAGGAACAGCAGATTTTATCACAGTATGTTGGCTGGGGTGGGCTTGCCGATGCTTTTGATGAAAGCAAATCTGCATGGGCGGGAGAATACCAGCAGTTAAAGGAATTGTTATCGCCGCAGGAGTACGCTTCTGCAAGGGAAAGCACCTTAAATGCCCACTATACCAGTCCTGCAATCATCCGCAGTATTTATGACACCTTAGAACGTATGGGATTTGAAAAGGGGAATGTATTAGAGCCTGCAATGGGTATCGGAAATTTCTTCGGAATGCTGCCGGAGAAGATGCAGGAAAGCCGACTTTATGGTGTGGAGCTGGATGGTATTACGGGCAGGATTGCAAGACAGCTCTATCCGGATGCAGAAATCCAGATCACAGGGTATGAAAATTCCGGTTATCCGGATGATTTCTTCGATGTTGCAGTGGGAAATGTACCGTTTGGCAATTACCAAATCTATGACCGCAGATATGAACGTCAGCATTTCATGATACATGATTATTTTCTTGCTAAAACACTAGATCAGCTACGAAGCGGTGGAGTGGCTGCGTTTATCACGTCGAAGGGCACGATGGATAAGAAAAGTGATACCGTCCGCTTGTATTTATCTCAAAGAGCCGAGCTTTTGGGTGCAATTCGACTTCCGAATACGGCATTCAAAGCAAATGCAGGAACAGAAGTAACATCGGACATTTTGTTTTTCCAAAAGCGGGAAGGAATCTCTTATGATTCTCCGGAATGGCTGCAAATCGGAGTAAATGAGGAGGGCATTGAG
>OLNX01000735.1_pt1 | contig 31194 bp, 33 predicted proteins | sample 1672611 | NCBI WGS metagenome assembly OLNX01 (sample SAMEA3136705, study PRJEB25190) | human gut metagenome | reverse complement strand
CGGTAGAGCGGGAAATATCCATCTGCGCGGCACACTGCTCGTGGGTTTGCTGCTCTAAGTCAACCAGCCGAATGACCTCGTACTCGTCCAGCGTCAGCAGGATCGGCTCACTATCCCCACATCCGTCGGGGCAGAATGTCTCAACTTGTGGTGCGCCACAAATCCGACGGCACCGTGGCGGTCTTGGCATAGATATGTCCCCTTTGTTTACGGTATATACCGATTATACAGCATATTTAGAGAATTGTCAATAAGAAGTGAGCGTTTTACCACCCTGGAATTTGAAGGTCATTCGTCCGTCGGCGTGAACGGTCACTGTGTCAATGACTGTCAACCAGAGCTTTTCGTCAAACTCGGTGAGGGCATCCAATTCCTGCACCTCGAACATAAATGCTCCGATGGCTTCTGCCTGGGCTTCCCGTGCCGCCTTTGTGGCGCGGAGCTGCTCAAGCTGTGCCTTGGCTTTTTCGTACCGCTCCACAAACCCATTGTACCGTGCGGCGTACTCTTCCTGATTCTGCGCCGTTTGCGAATTCTCCGCAATGCAACGCTTTGTCAGTTCGGTCACCACATCGATCTCCTCAAGCAGACTCTCGATTTCTGTATCAATGTCTGTACAGTCTGTCAGGGTGGCTTATATTCGTTCGGCGATAAAGAGATAAAGAAACACCTACACGCACGTATAGGAATATAAGGAAACGGTTGTTCCGCTCGTTCCGTTGTTCCAGAAAGGACAAATATGAAAAGCGAAAAACAGATAGAACAGAGTCTGGTCAAAGCCGTGAAAAATATGGGAGGCATCGCACCCAAGTTCGTCAGCCCCGGTTTTGACGGAATGCCCGACCGCATCGTGCTTCTCCCTCATGGGCTGATGGCATTTGTGGAAGTTAAGACTCCGGGCAAAAAGCCCCGCCCTTTGCAGGTGTCAAGGCACGGCTTGCTTCGGCATCTCGGCTTCAAGGTGTATGTCCTTGACGATATGAACCAGATCGGAGGGATTCTCGATGATATACGAACCGCATGATTATCAGAAATATGCCATCAACTTCATCAAGGAGAACGGACAGTACTGTGAGGAACACAGGAAGATGGAGCGGAAACGCTACGATAAATACGAGCGTGATCCGAACATAAACAAAACCTACGGCAGAGCGTGGAAGCGTATCCGTGACCGCTACGCTGCGGAGCATCCGCTGTGCGAGCTGTGTCTCAAAGACGGACGGCTTACCCCTGTCGAAGAGGTGCATCATATTCTTCCTATTTCTCACGGCGGTACGCACGACCGTTCAAATCTGATGTCGCTTTGCCGCTCCTGCCACCAGAAAATTCATCTTGAAAACGGTGACAGACACACGCATGAGTGAGACCCCTGGGGCGGTTCAAATCTCTACGACCCCTATAGCCGGGCAGCGGCCTGGGGTCACGTGTGCGAATAAAGCGAAATCAAAAGGGTAATTAAGGAAGGATGAAGCAAATGCCCACGAAATCGAATAACACAGGCGGCAGAGGCGGTGCAAGACCCGGTGCGGGAAGAAAAAAATCCGCTGTGAAGGACAAGGTCGAAAACGGCAATCCCGGCGGCAGACCTCTTGAGGTTCTGGATATTCCCGAAGTCGAGGGTGTTGAAATGCCCAAGCCCCACGATTTTCTTTCCGCGGAGCAGCGTGACGGCAGCGAACTGCAGGCGAAGGAAATCTACGAGGAGACTTGGAAGTGGCTCAAGCAGATAGGCTGTGCCGCAAAAGTGTCTCCGCAGCTCCTTGAGCGGTATGCGATGTGTTCCGCTCGGTGGATTCAATGCGAAGAGATGACAAACCGAATGGGTTTTCTCTCCAAGCACCCCACTACGCAAAAGCCGATACCGTCCCCGTTCATCAACATCGGTATCAACTACATGAATCAAGCCGTGCGGCTGTGGAATGAAATATTCCAAATCGTCAAAGAGAACTGCAGCACGGAATACAGCGAAGCAACTCCGCAGGATGACCTGATGGAACGCCTGCTCCGTGCAAGGAAAGGATGACATTATGTTTGAGAAAGTAAATCCGTGCCACCCGGACAAGGTGGCTGACCGTATTGCCGGTGCCGTTGTCGATATGGCATACGCAAGAGAAACCGACCCCAAAATCGCAGTGGAAGTTCTGATTGGTCACGGTGTGTGCCACATCATTGCTGAGACTTCCACCTCCATTGACCGTGGTGCCATTTCAGAAGCTGTCCACCGCATCGCCGGTAATCTGCTCATTGATTATGTAGAAGTTCCCCAGGATAGCATTCTGGCGGGCAACCAGAGCAAAGCGATCCATTGTGGTGACAACGGCATCTTCAAGGGTGTACCCGTGACCGAGGAGCAGAGAGTTCTGTCCGGCATTGCCCGAACCATCTACTCTGCGTTCCCCACAGACGGCAAATACATCCTCAATCAGGCTCGGCTGATTATCTGCCAGAGCAATGCCAAAACCCAGCATCTGCGTGAGGTGTATCCCCATGCAGAGATCAACCCTCTGGGTGATTGGTTCGGCGGCACCGATGTTGATACCGGGGCTACCAACCGCAAGCTGGGTTCCGATATGGCGGATTCCGTCACGGGCGGTGGTCTGCACGGCAAAGACCTCTCCAAAGCGGATGTGTCCGTAAATATCTACGCATGGCTGAAAGCCCAGGAAACCGGGAAGCCCGTGGAACTGTGCTGTGCCATCGGTGATGACGTTGTGGACGGCATCCCTTATTCTGAAATTGTGGAAACTGCCAGAGAGTACATCCGCTCGGTCGGCGGCTTCGAGAAATTCGCGGAATGGGGTCTGGTATGATGAAAACAACGACCGAAATGCAGCTCGTCCCCGTGGCGAAGCTCGTACCCTATGTAAACAATGCCCGGACGCATTCGCCGGAGCAGATAAACAAACTCCGCTCCTCGCTTCGTGAGTTCGGTTTCGTCAATCCCGTCATCATCGACCGTGGGAACGACAGGGCTTTGTCATGACCACGGAGGGCAACGTCGTTCACTACGGATTCATTGAGAAGTTCATCGAGAACCTCGGTGAGCGCTTTAACATCCGTGAGATTGCTTTCGACCGATGGGGAGCCGTGCAGATGGTGCAGAACCTTGAGGGTATGGGCTTCACGGTCGTTCCTTTCGGGCAGGGGTTCAAGGATATGTCCCCGCCCACTAAAGAACTTATGAAACTGGTTCTCGAAGAGAGGCTTGCCCACGGCGGACATCCCGTTCTCCGCTGGATGATGGACAACATCTTCATCCGCACCGACCCGGCTGGGAACATCAAGCCGGACAAAGAAAAGTCCACAGAGAAGATTGACGGTGTTATCGCTACCATTATGGCTCTCGACCGAGCCATTCGGTGCGGCAACGATACCAGTGCCTCGGTCTACGATGACCGGGGTATTTTGTTTATCTGAAGGGAGTGATTCAATATGGGGATTTTCTCTGTCCTGTTCAAATCCAGAGACAAGCCTGAAAACCGAACTGCCGGCAGTACCTATACCTTCTATATGGGCGGCACTACTTCCGGCAAAACAGTCACCGAACGGTCTGCCATGCAGATGACCGCCGTGTATTCCTGCGTCCGTATTCTTTCAGAGGCGGTAGCGGGGTTGCCGCTTCACCTGTATCGCTACAAAGAGGATAGTGGAAAAGAGAAAGCCCTCGACCATCCGCTGTACCGTCTGCTCCACGATGAGCCGAACCCGGAAATGAGTTCTTTTGTATTCCGAGAGACCCTCATGACCCATCTGCTTCTTTGGGGCAATGCTTATGCACAGGTAATACGCAACGGCAAGGGCGAGGTCATCGCACTGTACCCGCTGATGCCGAACAAGATGTCTGTGGACAGAGATGAAAACGGCAGGCTGTACTACACCTATTATCGCGGCTCAGATGAAGCTATGAAAAGCAGAGACTTCGCAGTAACACTTCAACCATCGGATGTACTGCATATTCCCGGTCTGGGCTTTGACGGTCTGGTGGGCTACAGCCCCATTGCGATGGCAAAGAACGCTATCGGCATGGCAATTGCCTGCGAGGAATACGGAGCCAAGTTCTTTGCAAACGGTGCGGCTCCCGGTGGTGTTCTGGAACACCCAGGCACTATCAAAGATCCGCAGCGTGTGCGTGAAAGCTGGCAGTCTACCTTTGGCGGCAGCGGAAACGCAAATAAGATCGCTGTTCTTGAGGAAGGCATGAAATATACGCCTATCGGCATCTCGCCGGAACAGGCACAGTTCCTTGAGACCCGTAAATTCCAAATCAATGAAATTGCTCGAATTTTCCGAGTTCCGCCTCACATGGTGGGTGACTTGGAAAAGTCGAGCTTTTCTAATATTGAGCAACAATCCCTTGAGTTTGTGAAATACACCCTCGACCCCTGGGTTACCCGTTGGGAGCAGTCCATTCAGCGGACGCTCCTGTCCCAAGATGAAAAGGCTGTTTATTTTGCGAAGTTCAATCTGGAGGGGCTGCTTCGCGGCGATTATCAAAGCCGCATGAACGGCTACGCCATCGGTCGCCAGAACGGCTGGATGTCCGCAAACGACATTCGTGAGCTTGAAAACCTCGACCGTATCCCTGCGGAAGAAGGCGGCGACCTGTACCTTATTAACGGCAATATGCTCCCGCTGCGTGATGCCGGGGCTTTTGCAAATACAACCCCTAACAATAGCGGAAAGGAGGAAAACCCCAATGAAGAAGTTCTGGAAGTGGAAGAATCAGGCACAGACGGAGACGGCTCCGGCGGAGAGGACTCTGTTCTTGAACGGCACAATCGCCGAGGAAAGTTGGTTTGACGATGACGTCACGCCCCAGCTTTTCAAGGATGAACTTATGGCAGGTTCCGGCGATATCACCGTCTGGATCAACAGCCCCGGTGGTGACTGTGTTGCTGCCGCCCAAATCTACAATATGCTGATGGACTACAAGGGTAATGTCACGGTCAAGATTGACGGCATTGCTGCCTCCGCAGCATCCGTTATTGCTATGGCGGGCACCAAGGTGCTGATGTCCCCGGTGTCCATGATGATGATCCATAACCCTATGACCGTTGCTTTCGGTGACTCCGGCGAAATGCAGAAGGCAATCGAAATGCTTGGCAGCGTTAAGGATTCCATCATCAATGCCTATGAAATCAAGACTGGGCTGTCCCGTGCAAAGTTGTCCCACCTAATGGATGCCGAAACCTGGATGGACGCAAACAAAGCCGTGGAACTCGGATTTGCCGATGAGGTGATGAAGCGTCCCGGCGACACCGAGGGTATGGACGCGCCTGCTGTATCCATGCTGTATTCCAAGGCCAATGTGGTTAATTCCCTTATGGACAAAATCGCCGCCAAGTGTGCGATTGAACCGAAACCCACTCACAAACACAGAGCCGATGACATGATGGAACGGCTCAATCTTATCAAAAACTGGAGGTAATTTATTATGACGATCAACGAATTGCGCACAAAGCGCAACCAGGCTTGGGAAGCCGCAAAGGCATTTGTAGAGACCAAGCGTGACAAGGACGGTCTGCTTTCCGAGGAGGATGCCAAGACCTATGCCCAGATGGAAAAGAAGGTTCAGGACTATGGTGCTGAAATCGAGCGTATGGAAGCCATGTCCGCTATGGACGCCCAGCTTTCCAAGCCCACTTCTTCTCCCATTACCGAAAAGCCCATGAATGGCAACGGTGTAAAGAGTCAGATGCCTAAGACCGGCCGTGCTTCCGATGAGTACCGCAAGGGAATGCTGACCGCACTTCGCAGCAACTTCCGACAGGTTAGCAATGTCCTCCAGGAGGGCGTTGATGCTGACGGCGGCTACCTCGTTCCCGAAGAGTATGACAGCAGACTGATTCAGTCCCTTGGCGAGGAGAACATCATGCGCCGCCTGGGTCATGTCATCACCACCAGCGGTGAACACAAAATCAACATCGCTGCAACCGCTCCTGCCGCCGCTTGGATCGAGGAAGGCGGCGCGCTCTCCTTTGGCGATGCCAAGTTCGACCAGATTCTTCTGGACGCTCACAAACTCCATGTTGCGATCAAGGTGACCGAGGAACTGCTCTACGACAATGCTTTCAACCTGGAAGACTATATTCTGGAGCAGTTTGGCAAGGCACTGGCAAATGCCGAAGAGGACGCTTTCCTGAACGGCAGCGGTGTCGGTCAGCCCCTCGGTCTGTTTGCCGAGAGCGGCGGCGGTCATGTGGCAGGAACACTGACTGCCGCACTGAAGAGCGATGACCTTATCAGCCTCGTTCACGGTCTGAAGCGTCCTTACCGCAAGTCTGCGGCATTCATCATGAACGACAAGACTATTGCCCAGATCCGCAAGCTGAAGGACAACAATGGTGCCTACATCTGGCAGCCCTCCTATCAGGCCGGTGAGCCGGATCGTATTCTTGGCTACACGGTCTATACCTCTGCATACGCCCCGGAGGATGCCATCGCCTTTGGTGACTACAACTACTACAACATTGGCGACCGTGGTACTCGTTCCTTCAAGCAGCTCACTGAACTGTTCGCCGGCAACGGCATGATCGGCTATGTTGCCAAGGAGCGTGTTGACGGCAACCAAAAACCTTATGTCCAAGAGCACCCATAACTATTTTTGCATAGTCAATGAACTCTTCAAGCTCGCTTTCGGTTTCCTCTGTAATATTGCCCGGATTGGGGTCATTACCATTCTTAACATTATAGCGGTTTGCCTGAATAGCCAAATTACAAAAGCGATTCTCAAGATAACTTATTTCCGTTGGGCCAAAGGAATTATTAGAGGTAGTGAACATTATTGTCTCTGTCCAATAGTCTATGGACGGATGGGCCTCTTGCACCCGAAGCAATAATCCTTTAACAGGCCTGTTTTCCTCATGAAAAATTAAAAGGTTCAGCAGAGTGGGTTCATTTTCACTGGTGGCGGAGGTTGCCCGGAAACCCTATAAACAAAAGAAGCGAGGTCGGCAGGTTCGTATTTGAACCCACTAACCTCGCTTTTGGCTTTATATCAAGGGATTTTCATAGGAAAAAATTAAAAAGTACGGTAGCAATTTGTATCATTGCTACCGTACCTTTGTGGTGGAGATGGGGGGAGTTGAACCCCCGTCCGAAAGCACTTTAACAGGAACCTCTCCGGGCGCAGGCGGTCATTTATATTCCCTCACCCGTGCGCAGGCCGTCATGCTCACAGGCTCGGTAGCTTCATTATGCGTGGTGCGCTCAAAGCTTTGCGCACTCACGGGCACCACTGATCGACGCTCCGTTTCGGGCCGTGGTCCTCCCGAAGGGAACGCTCGCTAATTAAGCAGCGAGAAGAACAGTATCGTTGTTGTTCTTTAATTTATAAGCTGCCCATTTTAAGGATGGTAGGCGCATCCGCCCGCTATTCCTGCCTCCATACCCCCGTCGAAACCGGTACATCCCCTTATAGTCGGCAGATGAAACTTGCTACATTCCGCCATCGGCTGCTCGCCGGTGGCGGAATGGCATTATTTAATCAGCACTTTACAGGTTCGGGATAATCGACGCCAAAAGTATCGACCGTGACCTTCTTCATGGCCTGACGGTGGATGGGCTTATCGTTGCGTCCGGTCATACATTTTGCGATCTTATCAACAACTTCGATGCCCTCGATCACCTTGCCGAAAGCCGCGTACTGCCCGTCAAGGTGGGGTGCGTCCTCATGCATGATGAAAAACTGGCTGCCAGCGGAATCGGGCGCCATGGAGCGAGCCATGGAGAGGACGCCGCGGGTATGCTTGAGGTCATTTTTAACTCCGTTCATCTTGAACTCGCCCTTGATGGAGTAGCCGGGGCCGCCGATGCCTATGCCCTGGGGATCTCCGCCCTGGATCATAAATCCGCGGATAACGCGGTGGAAAATAATACCGTCATAAAATTTATTCTTAATAAGTGAAATGAAATTGTTCACCGTATTCGGCGCTACGTCGGGGTAAAGCTCCGCCTTGATGATATCGCCGTTTTCCATCTCAATGGTTACTATAGGATTACTCATTAGTTTCTCTCCTTCATTGTTCTTTCAATATCGCGCGCAGCAGCGCGCTTTGCATCGTCATTACGCTTGTCATAGAGTTTTTTGCCCTTGCACAGTCCAAGCTCGACCTTTACCCTGCTGTCCTTAAAATAAAGCGACAGTGGTATGAGCGCCACGCCCTCCTGCATAACTCGGGCGTTAAGCTTTAATATCTCGCGCTTGTGCATGAGCAGCCTACGCGGTCTGACCGGGTCTTTATTGAATATATTTCCCTTTTCATACGGGCTTATATGCAGCGACCGCACAAAAAGCTCCCCGTTTTTCACGGTACAGTAGCAGTCCTTCATATTCACCGTGCCCGCGCGCAGTGACTTGACTTCCGTTCCGGCAAGCTCTATGCCCGCCTCAAAACGGTCAAGGATGAAGTAATCGTGGAACGCCTTGCGGTTTGCGGCGATCTGCTTTGTACCCGTTTGCTTTGGCAATTGAGCTCACCTGCCTTTCGACCTGTTTGATTATAGCACAGTTTTTTGTATAAAAAAAGTACAAACTGTAAAGAAGATAAATACTTATTCCCTGTTAAATTCGCGGAGTCTGAGCCCCTCGTTTTTCGTGAGCGCCCAGTTTACGCACCACTCCGAGGTAAACAGCAGCAGATTATTTCCCCGGAAATCCTGCACCCACTTGGTGTCGCTCGTGAGGTTTAGGTCATTGGGGTTTATATCCTCATTATCTATCCAGCGCACGACCTCATACGGCATGCTGCGGCGGCGCACATCAACGCCGTACTCGGATTTGAGCCTGTATTCGAGCACCTCCAATTGCAGAACGCCGACAACGCCGACGATTATCTCCTCCACGCCGGTGAAGGGCTCGTGGAATATCTGTATCGCGCCCTCCTGGGCGATCTGCATTATGCCCTTTTCAAACTGCTTGCGCTTCATGGTATCGACTCGCTCGACCGCCGCGAAAATCTCCGGTGCGAAGGTCGGGATACCCTCAAACTCAAGTTTCATGCTCTTATCGCATATCGTATCGCCTATTGAGAAGATACCGGGGTCGAACACTCCGATGATATCGCCGGCATAAGCCTCGTTTATTATCGCTCTCTCCTGAGCCATGAGCTGCTGCGGCTGGGCAAGCCTTATCGCCTTGCCGCCCTGGATGTGGAAATACTCCTTATCCCGCTCGAATTTTCCCGAGCAGATTCGCATGAAAGCGATCCTGTCGCGGTGAGCTTTGTTCATATTCGCCTGAATTTTGAACACGAAGGCTGAGAATTTATCATTGAACGGGTCAACGATCTCATCCCCCGCTATTCTGGGCAGAGGCGGCATTGTCATGTCAAGAAAGCGCTCTAAGAAAGGCTCTATGCCGAAGTTATTGAGCGCCGAACCGAAGAACACGGGGCTGAGCTTGCCGTTTCGCACCTGGTCGATATCAAACTCATAGCCCGCACCGTCGAGCAGCTCAACATCGTCGCACAGCGTCCTGCGCAGCTTCTCACCTATAAGCTCGTCGAGAGTATCGGTGTCGTCAAGGCTGCACTCGATGGCCTTTATCTTGTTCTGGCCTCTGTGGAACTCATTGAACGCCAGAATTTCGCGTTTTTCCCTGTCATATACGCCCTTGAAATCCACACCGCAGCCTATTGGCCAGTTGATGGGATACGTTCCGATGCCGAACTCCTGCTCCAACTCCTCCATAAGCTCATAAGGGCTTCTCGCCTCTCGGTCGAGCTTATTTATGAACGTGAAGATCGGGATATTGCGCATTGCACATATCTTAAAGAGCTTTCTCGTCTGCGGCTCTATGCCCTTGGCCGCGTCGATGACCATGACGGCGGAATCGGCAGCCATAAGAGTACGGTAGGTATCCTCGGAGAAGTCCTGGTGTCCCGGCGTGTCGAGGATATTGATGCAGTAGCCGTTATACTCAAACTGCATAACAGATGAGCTTATGGATATTCCGCGCTGCTTTTCAAGCTCCATCCAGTCGGACACCGCGTGGCGTGCTGTCGCCTTGCCCTTTACGGAGCCTGCAAGCTGTATCGCCCCGCCGTAAAGCAGGAGCTTTTCGGTAAGGGTGGTTTTACCGGCGTCGGGGTGCGATATGATCGCAAACGTCCTCCGGCGCTCAATTTCCTTTCTCAAATCAGCCATAAATGCTTCTCTCCAATTACAAATTCACACGATTGTTTATAATACCATAATCGGTGCACAAAATCAAAGCTTTTTGCGGAAAAACTGGAGATATCTTGATAAGATTATTTCCATATGCTATACTTTTTTCGGAATATCATCATAAGGAGCAAAAAAATGAACTGTTTTCCAGAGCTTCCGGACGGGTATAACGAGATATTCTCGATCAATCTGCAAAAGGATAAAAAAGCGGCGCTGAAAGTTAACGGGCTCGCGCTCGGCATCGCGCTCATACTGTGCATTGTCGGGCATTTTATTGTCCCGATAAGCGCTCTGTTTGATTTTAATCAGGGGCTTGGGATATATATAATAAGGTTTCTTGTGCTGCTTGCCGGTGTTATCGTATATATGCTCCTGCATGAGCTTGTACACGGTATCACGATGAAGCATTTCGGCGCGCAGAAGATAAAATACGGCTTTACCGGCATGTACGCCTTTGCAGGGTGCGCAGATTTCTTTTGCAAAAAGCCGTACATCATTATTGCGCTCGCACCCGTGGTAGTCTGGGGACTTGTTCTTCTTATCATAAACTGCTTTGTCTCCGGGCCGTGGTTCTGGGTGGTTTATTTTATTCAGGTAAACAATATCTCAGGCGCCGCCGGTGATATTTACGTTACATATAAGTTTTCCAAAATGCCCGAAGACATACTTGTCAGAGACGTCGGCGTCTCTATGACGGTGTACTCAAGGCAATAGTCAAACATTCAGCAAAACGCCGTCCTATCGGACGGCGTTTTCTTCATCATATATGATGCTCACTATCTTCGTCGGGGTTGGGTCTGCCGCGTAGCGCTTTTTGCTTATTAGCATGGCGGCAAGCACACCGAGGACGGCCGCCGCAAAGGCCACGGCTATGCACACTCCCTCCGACGCAGACAAAGCATTCGCTATAAGATAGCCCGCTATAAGCATTACGATAGGCAGAACGTATATAGCAAATGCTCCCTTAACCACGCCTGAGGTGGGCGTTTCGATCATAACGTGCTGGCCGCGTTTTGCGTTAATAGGGTTTTGCACAACGGATTTCATCAGGTGCTCGTATTTGCACTCGTTACAGTTGTTGCAGTCGCCGCCGCATATGCCCAAGCGCTCAACAACGACCTCGGCCAGGCCGTCCTCCCTTATTTTCGTTATAATTGCTTCCTGAAGCATTGCATCACTCTTTTCGCCTATTTTTTTATTATTATACACATTAATTTCCCTTGTAGCAAGCATTCCTTTGTGCTAATATATAAGTTGATAAGGAATATTTTCAGAGGGAGGTATCCCATGCAGAGTGTACTTCAGCTAAAAAAATCAAACTGCAAGAACTGCCATCGATGCATACGCAGATGCCCCGTCAAGGCCATACGCTTCACCGGACATCAGGCGCATATTATCAGCGATGAATGCATCCTGTGCGGCCAGTGCTTCGTCGTCTGCCCGCAGAACGCGAAGGAAATCGTTGACGACACCGAGAGAGTGCGCGTAATGCTCCAGAGCGACGCTCCCGTTATCGCAAGCGTTGCTCCGTCTTTCTATGCCTGCTGGGATAACTGCGGCATAAACTCCATACGCAAGGCACTGCAGGAGCTTGGTTTTACGGACGCTGAGGAGACCGCGATCGGTGCCACCATCGTCAAGCGTGAGTATGAAAAGCAGATACGCGAGCAGGCGCAGGACGTCATTATAACCTCGTCATGCCACTCGGTCAACCTTCTCGTCGAAAAGCATTTTCCGGACCTGCGAAAATATTTATCTCCCACCGTTTCGCCCATGGTCGCGCACGCCATGGATATAAAGCGCCGCATGCCCGACGCGAAGGTCGTTTTCATAGGACCGTGCGTATCGAAGAAGGACGAGGCCATAGGCACCTGCGTTGACGCGGTTTTGACCTTTGAGGAATTTGACCAGATGCGAATTTCCGCAAAGATTGATATCGAGCCGGAATTTGGGGAGAGCTTTCCCGGCCGTGCACGGAGCTTCCCCGTCACCGGCGGTATCCTGCGCTGCATGGATCTGCCCGACAACGGGTATCAGTTCATATCCGTTAACGGCCCCAAAAGCTGCATGAACGCGCTCAACGACATTCAAAACGGCAATATCCACAAGTGCTTTATCGAGATGGCTGCCTGCGACGGAAGCTGCATAGACGGCCCCATCATGGAAAAGTACATAAACTCCCCCATACGTCATATTTGCTCGGTTCTCAAAAACGTTGGCACCGAGGATTTCGACACCCCGCAGCCGGAGTCCGAAACTCTTGCCATCGAGCATATCGGCTCGCCCGTAAAAAAGCGCACTCCGAGCGAAGCGGATATCAAGGCTATCCTCGCAAAGCTCGGCAAAAACACCACCGGCGATGAGCTTAACTGCGGGAGCTGCGGCTATGACACCTGCCGCGACAAGGCGATAGCTATTTTCCGCGGCACAGCCGACTACAGCATGTGCCTGCCTTTCATCATGGACAAGGCCGAGAGATTCAGCAACAAGATTCTCAACAACATGCCCAGCGGCGTTGTCGTTGTCAACGAGGATCTTGAGGTGCAGCAGCTCAACCGCACCGCCATGCAGATGCTCAAAATCAGTCACGAGTCCGATATCTTAGGCGACAGCGTCGTCAGAATACTCGATACCGCGCCTTTCTTCACAGCTCTTGAGACCGGCAAACCCGTCAAAAAGCTCCGCGGTTATTTTTCCGATTACGAGCGCTATTTTGAGCAGACCATTATTTACGACCGCTCCAGCAAAATTCTCATCGACATAATCTCCGATATCACCGAAGAGGAAGAGGAGACTATGCGACGCAAAACCATAAGCCGCCAGACAGCAGAGATAACGAACGACGTTATTGAAAAACAGATGCGAATTGTTCAGGAGATCGCCTCCCTTCTCGGAGAGACCACCGCCGAAACAAAGATCGCGCTGACCAGACTTAAGGAGTCGTTGAGCCTTGAAGAAGAATAATCTTTGCAGTGAAATAGGTTATATGAGCTTAAACCACTATGGCGAGCAGCTATGCGGCGACCATGTGGAGATAGTTGAAAACGGGGATTCATCGATAATCGTCCTCGCAGACGGCCTCGGCAGCGGTGTCAAGGCGAGCATTCTGTCTACGCTGACGTCAAAAATCATCTCGACCATGCTGGCCGAGGGGCTTGACATCCGCGACGCCGTCGAGACTATTGCCGACACACTGCCGATATGCTCTGAGCGCAAGACCGCGTTTTCGACCTTTACGATAATCAGGCTTGTTGACAACATACACGCCGATATCATCCAGTACGAAAACCCCAATGTCATCATGATACGCAACGGCGTCCACTATGAATTTCCGCTCATGACAATGGCTATCGGAGAAAAGACGATCTACCGCTCGACGATAGAGCTTGCCGACGGCGACATATTCGTCGCTATGAGCGACGGTATTCTCTACGCCAGCGAGGACGGAGTTCTCAACAACGACTGGAACCGCGATAAGGTCATTGAGTTTCTCGAGCCGCTCAGCCAAGCCGAGCTTACTGCCAAGCTGCTCACCTCAATCATTGTTGAGGAAACAAACAAGCTCTACGGCGGCAAGCCCTTTGACGACGCGACCGCCTGCGTTGTCAAGATACGTCAGCGGCAGACCGTGAATATCGCTATCGGCCCGCCGGAGAACATGGGCGACAACCACCGCATGATGGCGCTGTTCTTCGCCAAGGAGGGCAAGCACATCGTATGCGGCGGCACGACGGCGAAGATCGCCGCGGAGTATCTGAGAGTGCCGATAAGCCCGGGGCCGCAATCACCCGACCACAACATCCCGCCCATATCCATCATTGAGGGCGTTGACCTCACGACCGAGGGCATCATAACCGTCGACCAGATACTTGCCTACGCGGTAGACTATGTCAAGGACAACCGCAGCTTTGAGCAGTGGTGCTATAAGAAAGACGGCGCCTCGCTTGCCGCGCGCATCCTGTTTGAGGAAGCGACCGACATCAACATGTTCATCGGCCACGCGGCCAATCCCGCGCACAATGAGATGCCGATAAACTTCAACGTCAAAATGCAGATACTCAAAAAGCTCTCAAAGCGGCTCACCGAAATGGGCAAAAGAGTAAAGGTACTTGATTTTTAAAGACAAAAGACCTCGGTTATAACCGAGGTCTTTTTAATAATATATTGGTGATTTCAAGTTATATATACCAAGCTCTGCCCTTATAGGGACAATATCTGTAACCCAGGCCCGGTGCAAGCAGGTCACCGTTGCGGCAGAGCAGCTCATCGACGCGGACGAAGTCATAGCCCTCGTCCAAAAGGGTGTCAATGGCGCGCAGCACTGCCGGTACGGTGGCTTCCCTTGTGTCATGCAGGAGTATTATATCACCGTCGCGGGCATTGTCAATAAGCCAGTCGTAGATATACTCCTCGTCGGTATTGACCCAATCGCGCGGCGTCGCCGACCAGAGCACCGCGACCATGTCGATCTTATTTAGCTGCGTGCCGAAATAGTAGCCGTAAGGCGGACGCAGAAACTGCGGACGAGAGCCCGTTATGCTCTCAATTAGGTCGTTTGTCCTGTCCAGCTCAGAGGCGATCTCGGCTTCACTGCTTTTGAAGAAATTTATATGCGACCATGTATGGCAGCCGATAAGGTGGCCGTCGGCCGCCATCGTCTCAACGATCTCAGTCCGCCGCTCGACCTTGCTGCCCATCAGGAAAAAGCTTGCCTTGACTCCCCTCTCGCGCAGGCCGTCAAGCAGCTCGGCTGTATACTCGCCGGGGCCGTCGTCAAAGGTCAGCGCGATCTGCTTTTCGGAGGTCGAACTTCCGGGAAAATACAAGTTTTTCTCAAAGGGCGTCGTCAGATACGTCAGCAGCACGATCACAAGAAATATCGCCAGCGCCGCCGACGCAAGCTTCAAAATCTTTTTCTTTTTCTTTTTCATATTCTCGCAACGCCGCTGCGCACCGCAGCCGCCTTAACAGCCTCGGAAACGGCCTTGCCCACGCGGGGGTCAAAGGCGCGGGGCAGAATGTTATCGCAGCTAAGCTCCGAATCGCTCACGAGGCCGGCTATCGCCTGCGCCGCCGCGATCTTCATCTCGTCGTTTATATCCGACGCACGCGCATCCAGCGCACCGCGAAAAATGCCGGGGAACGCAAGCACGTTATTTATCTGGTTGGGGTAGTCGCTGCGTCCGGTGGATACGACGGCCGCTCCTGCGGCCTTGGCCTCGTCGGGGAATATCTCCGGCGTGGGGTTTGCACAGGCAAATACTATGGCCTTATCCGCCATGCTGCGCACCATATCGGGCGTGAGCACTCCGGGTGCGGACACGCCGATGAACACGTCCGCGCCGCGTATCACGTCGGCAAGGCCGCCGCGCTCCCGCGCGGGATTGGTCAGAGCGGCGATCTCCGCCTTTGCGGGGTTTAGCCCCTCCCTGCCGGCATATATCGCACCTGAGCGGTCTGTCATCACAACGTTTCCCGCGCCAACGGAAACGAGCAGCTTTATGATAGCAATGCCCGCCGCGCCCGCGCCGGAGGTGACGATCTTGACATCGGAAAGGCGCTTGCCGACGGCCTTGAGCGAGTTCATAAGCCCCGCTAACATGATGACCGCCGTGCCGTGCTGGTCGTCGTGGAACACGGGTATGTCGCAGCGCTCGCGTAAGCGGCGCTCGATCTCAAAGCAGCGCGGCGCGGAGATATCCTCGAGGTTTACCCCGCCGAATGAGCCTGCAAGCAGCGCCACGGTGTTGACGATATCGTCCACGTCCTTGCTGCGTATGCACAGCGGGATAGCGTCGACGCCGCCAAACTCCTTGAACAGCACGCACTTGCCCTCCATGACCGGCATACCCGCCTCGGGGCCGATATCGCCAAGGCCGAGTACCGCCGTGCCGTCGGTCACGACCGCCACCGTGTTCCAGCGGCGGGTCAGGTCGTAGCTTCGGCTCACGTCCTTTTGTATCTCAAGGCAGGGCGCAGCCACGCCCGGCGTATACGCAAGGCTCAGCGATTCGCGGTCATTAACTGCCGCGCGCGATTTAACCTCTATCTTGCCCTTGAGCTCATAGTGCAGCTCAAGCGATTTTTCAGCGTAATCCATTGTTATCTTCACTCCTTAAATATGCTTCGGGGCCGGTTTCGTACAAATCGCGCCCTAAACTGTCGATGGCTACGGTCAGCGGCATGTTCCGCACCGTCAGCCGCCGCACCGCTTCGCAGCCGAGATCCTCCCAGCAGACGAGCTCGGCGCTCTCTATGGACGCTGCCATCAGCGCGCCCGCTCCGCCTATCGCGGCAAGGTACACAGCGCCGTTGCGGACTATCGCGGCCTTGACAGCCTCGTTTCTCTCGCCTTTTCCAATCATTATTTTAAGCCCCGCGTCAAGAAGCCGGGGTGAATACGCATCCATACGTCCGGAGGTCGTCGGCCCCGCCGCGCCTATCGCGCAGCTATCCGGCGCGGGAGTCGGCCCGACGTAATACACGGCGCTGCCGCAAAGCTCAAACGGTAGCTCCTGACCCGCGTCCATGGCCTCGCAAATGCGCTTATGCGCAGCGTCGCGCGCGGTATAGACCGTGCCGGAGAGCAAAACTCCGTCTCCGGCGCGCAGCTCTTTCAGCTTTTCGAGATCAGCCGGTACATTTATATGTTCCATGTTTTCACCTCACAGCTCGGCGACAGCGCGCCTTGTAGCATGGCAGCTTATATTTACGGCAACAGGCAGCCCCGCCACATGGGTCGGCATCGTCTCTATTGCCAGCGCCAGCGCCGTAGTCCTGCCGCCGAAGCCCTGCGGGCCTATGCCGCTCGCGTTTATCGCCGCTAAAAGCTCCACTTCAAGAGACGCGTAATACTCGTCCGCGTTGCGCTCATTAAGCGGGCGCAGCAGCGCCTTTTTTGCAAGATACGCCGCCTTGTCGAAGCTTCCGCCTATACCGACGCCTACGACTATCGGCGGGCAGGGGTTGGCCCCGGCCGTCGTCACGGTATCGAGCACAAAGCGCTTTACTCCCTCAACGCCGTCGGAGGGTTTTAGCATCTTCAGCGCGCTCATATTCTCGCTTCCGAAGCCCTTGGGCATCACGCTTATGCGTATTTTATCGCCCGGCACGAGGTGCAGGCTTATGAGAGCCGGGGTATTATCCCCGGTGTTTACCCGTCGCAGCGGGTCGCCCACAACGCTCTTTCTGAGCAGACCTTCTTCATACCCGAGCCGAACGCCGTCGTTTACCGCCGTCTCAAAATCGCCCTCAATATGGACATCCTGCCCAAGCTCCACGAACACGCAGGCCATGCCGGTATCCTGGCATATCGGCAGGCACTTGTCGTTGGCAAGCGCGACATTCTCCGACAGCAGCCCTAATATACGCTTTGCCTCCGGCCACGGCTCGGTAACCTCCGCGCGTTTTATCGCTTCAAGCACGTCCGACGGCAGCTCCCTGTTTGCTTTTATGCAAAGCTTCGCCACCGTCTCCCTTATCAAATCAGCATTAATAGTCCTCATAGCGTCCTCCTCTTACTGCCGTACATTATAAACACAAAAAAAGACAGGAGTCAACAAACTCCTGTCTCATTTTGTCCGCAGTCTTTAAATGTTTCCCGGGGAGTGCTCAATTCCCCGATACCGCATTTAAATCCCGCTTCCGCTATTTGCTCCTTTGCGAAGCCGCGCCGTCTGCGTCAGCGCGAGCGCCGCTGTCGGAGCGCGCTCTTACGGTAAGGATAACACGCCCCCTGTGAATCGGGAAGCAGATAATCAGACATTTAGCCTTCATACCACGATCCAAAAGGTCTCCCGCAACCATACCGCAGCTATCTCAATAAAAGGTCAGACTCACGTCCCCCCATTAAATGAAATACGGTTTATTATTTGCAGCTTTCCACGATGTCGTCAACGCACCAGCAGGGCGGCTCGCCGACGCCGGTGGACGCCATCTTATATGTTGCCTTCTCAGCATCGCTGAGGTCGGTCCTGCCCTCGAATCTGCCGGCTATCTCTTTGTTCTTAACCTGCATTATAAGCTTGAAGGGCAGAGGCAGCTTATTGATATTGAAGGCTCCCTGACGGCAGAACACCTTGATGCCGGTGCCGAGGGAATTGTTCTTGCGGGCGATAGCCTCGCTCTTTGAGCCGACAGGGCTCATGCCGACGGATACGACTGCGCCGACGTCATACTTCTTTGCGGCCTTCTTATAACCCATAACCTTGCCTGCAAATACCCAGCCGACAAATATGATCTTGCTGCCCGGACGAAGCGGCTCCTTGCCGAGGGGATGTGCGGGAATGTGGAGCTGCGCAGACAGCATTTCAGCATATCTCTTGCTGGAACCTGTGCATGAACTATAAACAATTGCGTTGAACATGGTTTTTCCTCCTACAAAATTTTGTTTTTTATTTAGCATAGCATAGCTAAGCAAAAAATTCAATACACGAAATCGTACATTTTGTATATCTCGCACCACTTTTTTCTATATACACGTTTTTCTACCGAAAAATTGCTATTTATTGTCAAGCTTTTGCGTCGAGATTTTGATATTGATTTTTTTCACGACATCTATTATAATTGCTATAAGTATTAATTAGTAATTTGACTTGATGCTTCCGTGAGTAACGGCTCCGTGCTTCCCTCCTTTCGAGGGATAATCGGCCAGCCGCATGGTTAATTCAAATCAGATTAGGCGTTGGTATCAGTCTTGGAGAAAGGAGGAAAACTAAATATCATGGTAAAATCGGAAAAGCTTGGCAAGCTTGCGCTGATGGTCGGGTTAACTCTCGCAGTTTTCCTGTTTGCGATCTTCGCAATGAGCACCAATGCCAATGCCGATGAGCTTGAGGCTGTTGACGATGCGGCCGCTGTCGAGGAAGTCGTTACCGACGATATCGACACCGCCCAGCTTCTTGACGCAGCCGAGCCTGCCGAGGTTCCTGTTGAGACCTTGTCCGAGATCGCTGATGTGCCGGGCGAACTGTCCATCGACGCAGGTCAGCTTGCTCTCCGCAACGTTGAATACGCCGGAGCGAACAAGATCAACTTCAGACTCTGCCTCCACGGCTATGAGCTTCTTCCTGCCGATGCAACCGTTACCGTTACGGCTTACCTGCCTGTAACCAATACGGTTTTCTATCGCTCGACCTTCACTAAGGACTACCTTGCATTCAAGGATGTTTTCAATATCACCGGTGGTACTACCCACGGTGCAATACTGAATCTCCCCGGTGCATGCGTCCTCAAGATCGAAGTCAACGGCGCTGACATCGACGGATGGGATCTCATCTACGGCAACACTGTTGAAGAGGCCATTATCTGGCATCCCAGCAGCGGCTTTACCGGAGTCGCCGCAGACTATGTCCCCGGCAACGCGACATATTTCTTTATGTCCAACATCGGCGGCCATCTCGTCCACCTTGGAATTGACGGTGCAAACCCCAATCCCCCTATAGGCGATGATGACGACGATGACGATGACGACGATGATGACGATCCGAACGTCCCGCCCTTCGGTGATGACGATGACGACGATGATGACGATCCGAACGTCCCGCCTATCGGTGATGACGATGACGACGATGATGATCCGAATGTCCCGAAGCCCGGTGATGACGATGACGATGATGACGACAAGCCCAACCAGCCTCCCAAGGACGACAATGATAACAATCCGCCCAAGGAGCCTGCAAAGACCGGAGATACAAGGAGCATTGCTCTCTTCTCTTCGATTGCCGTTATCAGTTTAGCAGTACTTACAGCGACCCGCAGGAAACGGGAAGATAACTAATCACATATGTGGGCGATTAGTTGACTTATTGCTAAAGTGCATATAAAATAGGAGTGGTTTTTAACCGCTCCTATTTTTATTTTTTCGAGGCCTAACATGAGCAGAAAAAGCAGACGGAAAAAATATATACCAAAGAAAAAAAGCAGCGCCGCCAACGACGCGGCAAGGAGCAGGCGGTTTTTAATAATCGCCGCCGTTGTTATTATTGCTATCGTTGCGACTGTTATAGTTTCATACATTCTTGACAACAACAGGAAAAGCAGCATAATCGACAGCTTTGAGGACAGGGCCGAGCTTATTAAAAGTGAGGCTCTCAGCGCCGATATCCTCGACGAGATTGGGGAAAACCCTGCGGGTGAGGACGCGGGATACGCTGTTTTTCTCTCGCTTTCCGATGGCTCAGAGAGGGCAAACATCTTCTCTGGAACGGGCAAAAGCCTAGATGATGCATGGAGCAGCGCCTACGGCAAGGCCGACGCTTTCGTTAAAGAGCGCATTTATGACACCGTGTGGCTCAAGGCCGATGTTGTAAACAGCTCTCAGTCCATGACCGATGCGGAACTGAGCAGCGCACTTTCCGAATCGACAGAGCAGTATTTCCGCTATGGCCTTGCACTGAAGCCCGACTTCAGCGAGGCTCTGCTCGAAGAGGAGCTAAACTGCGCAAAAATATACGATTACGAAAATCACTGTATAGACTTTGAATATCTGAACAAGTATCTGCAAAAGGCAGGAAGGCATACCGTTTCCCTGCTCAGCGGCGAATACACCGCTTTCACCTGCGTGTCGTGGTTCTGCGGCGACGACGGAAAAGTGCTGAGGCTGCAAGACAACGACTTGAGCTACGGCCGCCGCAGTGTAGACCCGCTCGATGCGGATTTCGCCAAGGCAATTTGCCTTGACTCGAGCGAATATCTTGAGCATCAGCTCAAAGATGACGGCAGCTTCATCTACGGCTATAAGCCGCGCTTTGACAACGAGATCAGCGGTTACAACATTCTCCGTCATGCAGGCTCGATATGGACGCTTGTCATACGCTATAAGATGACAGGCGATGAAGCGCTCATCCCGAAGATCGAGAGCGCGATAGATTATGTTATAGATAACGCCCTTATATACTCCGATGACGGCGAATCGGCCTATGTGTTCGATGCGGACGATGACGAGATAAAGCTCGGCGGCGACGGCATAATGCTCGTCGCGCTGACGGAATATATGGAGGCTCTGGACACGGACAAATATATGGACATTGCCGCTCTGCTCGGCAACGGCATACTCTCAATGCTCGACCAAAACACCGGCAAATACACCCATGTGCTGAATCCCGACCTCAGCGTTAAAGAGGAGTTTCGCACGGTCTACTACGACGGCGAGGCGAGCTTCGCGCTCTGCCGCCTGTACGGTATGACGAAGGACGAAAAGTGGCTCTCTGCCGCCAAGTCCGCTGTGGGCAATTTCATCCGCGAGGATTACACGAAGTACAGAGACCACTGGATCGCATACACCATGAACGAGCTTACAAAGTATGTGAAGAACGAGGAATACTTCACATTCGCTCTGCGCAATGCCCAGGAAAATCTCGACCGCATCAACAGGCTTGACCGCACTGCCCCCACCTGCCTTGAGCTGCTCATGGCAACATACGAGGTCTACGAGCGCATAATTGACGAGGGCATAAGCGTTGGCTATCTTAACAGCGGCTTTGACCTCGATTACTTCCTCGAGACTATCCTCAACCGCGCCGACGCTCAGCTTGACGGCTACTTCTTCCCCGAGTACGCAATGTACATGCGAGACCCCGCCGCAGTTCTCAACGCGTTTTTCGCGCGCGAGGACGGGTTCAGAACAAGGATAGACGACACACAGCACAGCGTCGGCGGCTACTATCTCTATTACCTGCACTATGACGAGCTTGTCGATCTCGGAATGGCGGTGAGCCGATGAGCTCAGGACTCAGAAAGGCGATTCGCATTATCGCCGCCGCAGCGCTGATAATCTCGCTGTGCGTGCTGATAATGTATGTATACGACGATTACCGCAGCATGAAAAACGATGAGCGCGTGAGCGGGCTTAAAGGGCAGAATGAGTTTGTGATACCCGATGTCCTCCCCGAGTACAGCGCACTGTACGACGAGAACAATGATACCATCGGCTGGCTTAAAATCGAGGGCACCGCCATCGACAATGTCGTGATGTACGCTCCCGATGAGATTGAAAAATATCTGCACACCGATTTTTACGGGGATTATTCCTATCGCGGCTGTCTGTACGTCGATGAATACTGCGATATCTTCCGCTCGGATAATATCATCATCTACGGGCACAACATGAAAGACGGATCGATGTTCGGCGCGCTCATGGGCTATGCCGACGAGGGATTTTACGAAAATCACAAGCTGATAACGTTTGACACGATATATGAGAAGCAGACCTACGAGGTCGTTGCGGCCATAAAGACCGCTATCCTCCCGGAGGGAGACGACTGCTTCCGGTATTATGAGTACACAGGCGCAGACGATGACGAGATGTTCAGCGAATATGTTAAATTCATTGATGAAAACAAGCTCTACGAAACAGGCGCCAGGCTCGAAAAGGGCGACAGCATACTGACCCTATCAACCTGCGCATATCACGAGGATGACGGACGCTTTATCGTCGTTGCAAGAAAGATATAGAAAAAAGGCCGGTCACTGATGTGACCGGCCTTTACGCCGCAGCATTTTGGTGAGGAAGAAGATCAATATGGACAAAATCGGATGTGCCGCGGCTGAAAGGGGGCTGAAATACTTATTAGCTTTGCTGCATAGGAAGAAGAGGTGTAAAACAGTTTTCCATACGTTTTCCGCCGTTTTATATAACTGTAAACTCATCGCATTATTTTGTCAAGTAATTTCTGAACTAAGTTCTATATTTCGTATATTTTTGTACGTTTTTTAGTATATTATTGATAAAAATTTTGCACTTTACACAACAAGTGCGCCATTCCGCCTGTTTATGTTCATTTAAATAGCATTATATTTTAAAGCTTTTTGTTTTTTAGCTTGAAATTATGATTGACTTAGGTTACAATTAGACTGTAAATATAAATTTGTACATTTTTATTTTGTTTTCAGGAGAGAGAATTATGGGTGGAAACAACCGAATGGTGGAAAAATCGAAAAAAGCTATTAAGGATGCGCTACTTGAGATCATGTATGAGAAGGATTTCAAGCACATAACCGTTAATGAGCTTCTCAAACGCGCCAACATCAGCCGCGGCACATTTTATGCGCACTTTTCAAACCTCGATGACGTCCGTCATCAGCTCATAGACGACCTTTTTGCGCATGCCGATTATCTCTTCGGCGATAAAAAGCCGATAGACCTCAGCCGGGATCCGTATCCTGTCATGCTCATGGCGGCTGACATGATGCTGGAAAGCCGCGATCCGGCAAAGAGACTGTTCAAATTCGTGAGTGTCTATTCTCTTGGCACGAATCTCAAGACCTGGCTCACAAAGTATATCCTGTCCGATGAAGAGCTTGTCCAGAAGCTTGGAGGCGAGGAATCGGCCACGATAGCCGCGCGTTTTATCGCAGGCGGCGTTATGCACGCATATAACCTGTGGATACAGGAAGACTTCCCTGTCTCTGCCGAGTTTATAGCTCAGACCCTGTCGAAGATACTCGTAGGCGGTCTGCGGGCATTTGAGGAAAATTAAACAGGACAGCATTATGGATAGCTTAAAGAGCACAGTCTTTCGGCTGTGCTCTCAGCGTGTAAAAAAAGTCCTTTCGGACTTTTTTGCACGCTTCAAAAACGCCACGTTTTTTGCGAAATTACATTTCGCAAAAAACCGAGCTAACTCGTCAAAAAATCCTGATTTATCAGAATTTTTTGATGGCTATTTATCCAATTCGAGGCGGGCCGTGCCCCCTCGAGCTCCCCCTTATTTTTATCGGGGATTGCACATTCATTTATAGATTTTCGACAGTCTGAGAGCACAGCCTTTCGGCTGTGCTCTAATATATACACTTGGAGGTAATTATGAATATTGCGGTTATTACCGGAGCTTCCTCCGGTATGGGCAGAGAATTTGTATACGCGATAGACAAGGATGTCGAGCTTGACGAACTGTGGGTGATAGCCCGCCGCGAGGACAGGCTTCTTGAGCTTCAGGATAAGGTGCGGGCAAAGATACGCCCCATTGTCCTCGATCTGCTGGATAAAAACAGTCTCACCCAGCTCAAAGCCATGCTTGAAATTGAAAAGCCCAACGTTAAGGTGCTCGTAAACGCCGCCGGCTTCGGACTTTTCGGAACCTACACCGAAATGGACATGGAAAAGCAGCTTGAGATAATTGACCTCAATGACAGGGCTTTGACCGGCATGACCTACATTACCCTGCCGTATATGTCCGATGGCGGCCAGATATACAACATGGGCTCGATGTCGTCCTTCCAGCCGGTGCCGTACATCAATGTTTACGGCGCGTCAAAAGCCTATGTGCTCAGCTTTTCAAAAGCGCTCAGAGTTGAGCTGTGCCAGCGCAATATAAAAGTTATGGCCGTGTGCCCCGGCTGGATACAGACCGAGTTTTTCAGCCACGCGATACACGATAACACCGTCAGCTACTTTAACCGCTACTACGGCCCCAAGGAGGTCATTGAAAAGGCTGTAAAGGATATGCACCGCAACAAGCCCGTTTCAATACTCGGCCTTCCCGAGCGGCTTCAGGTATTTGCCGTCAAGATCATGCCCACATGGTTTGTGCTCAAAACATGGTGCAAGCAGCAGAAAAAGCCGTTTAAGTATTAAGATAAAAAATCCCCTGTTCTGCCCATGTGAGGTCAAAACAGAGGATTTTTTTACTCTTCTACGAGGTTCATTTCTACTGTCTGATGATTTTGAGATACATATCCTTTATCCCGCATTTCCAGCAAAGTATCATGCCGACCACCGCACCTACTGCCGCCTGCAGTATCTGATACGGCAGCTTAAGGAGCGCATATTCCGGCGTGCTGTAGATAAACGCCCTGCCGAGGGAGTATCCCACGACCATGATAACTGCTCCGACAGCGACTCCGATACCGGATGCAAGCATCGGATGATCTTTCATAACATGGTGTGAAAATACGGAGATCACCACCGCCTGCAGTCCGTGAGTTACCAGAGATACGAACATCGGGAGAGGATAGAAAAACAGATCTCCGAGGAATGCCCCAACTCCGCCGACCATAAATGCCGCAAACGGATCAAGTATTATTGCAGCCGTGCAGATAATGATATCGTTCATATAAAGATGTCCGCCCGGAACGGGTACTCCGAAGGAACTCATCGCAACATTCAGTGCCATGAACATCGCCGTAGTGCAAAGCCATACCGTATTTCTTTTTCCAGTGTTTTTCGTCTGCATTGTCATTTTCCTCCTTGCAATTTCAACGGGATTATCTTACAATGAATTCTGATAATATAAAATATTCAGAAACGGAGAAAAATATATAGCCAGATGAAATACACGATAGACAATGAGGAGCGGCCGATCTATTTACAATTATACAAGCTGATCCGTGATGATATTATCAGCGGGGTCTACTCCTATAGCAGCAGGCTTCCGTCAAAGAGGCTGCTTGCCGATGAGCTTGATATCAGTACGATAACGGTTGAGCATGCCTACGCACTTTTATGTGACGAAGGGTATGCCGAAGCCCGTGAGCGAAGCGGATACTTCGTTATCTTTCGTCAGGCTGACGGCTTTGCGGCATCTGCACCCGCTTTAAAGCCGCAGGACAGTTCATACCATGCAGCGCACAATTATCCCGAGTTCTCGGTTTCACTGCTGAGCAGGACCATGCGGAGAGTTCTCACCGAACATAAGGATCAGTTGTTGGAAAAATCGTCCAACTCCGGATGCGTTCAGTTGCGGGAGGCATTAAGGCAATACCTTGCACGAAACCGCGGTATCTATGTTGATATCGACCAGATCATCATCGGCTCGGGCTCGGAATACCTTTACGGACTGATCGTTGAGCTGTTGGGAAGGAACAGAGTCTTTGCAATCGAGTCCCCGTCCTATAAAAAAATCGAGCAGGTCTATCGTGCGGCCGAGATCAGATATGAGCTTCTGCCGCTTTCATATGACGGGATAGACAGCGCGCATTTAGCCGCTTCAGGCGCAGATATTCTGCACGTTACCCCTTACCGAAGCTTCCCCAGCGGAGTTACCGCCACGGCCTCCAAGCGTATTGAGTATATCCGCTGGTCAAATAAACAAGACCGATATATCATCGAGGACGATTTTGAGTCTGAGTTTTCGGTATCCTCCAAGCCGTCTGAGACGCTTTTTTCGCTCTCAACCCACGATAACGTGATCTACCTCAACACATTTTCAAAAACTATCTCTCCGTCTATGCGTGTCGGGTATATGATACTGCCGAGACATCTTGTAAAAACATTTGCAGATAAGCTGGGCTTCTACTCCTGTACTGTTCCTACCTTTGAGCAGTTCGTCCTTGCCGAGCTTATTGACAACGGAGACTTTGAGCGACACATAAACAGGGTCAGGAGAAATAAGCGCAAGGAGCTGTCTGATAAGCCGCAGAAGTAAGACCTCCGTGTATACGCATAGAAAAGCAGCAGGTGTATTCACCTGCTCAGCGTGTCAAAAAAGTCCGATGGACTTTTTTGCACGCTTCAAAAACGCCACGTTTTTTGAGAAATTATATTTCACAAAAAACCGAGCGCTGCTCGTTAAAAAGTCTGATAAATCAGACGTTTTTAATGGCTATTTATCCAATTCGAGGCGGGCTTCCGCCCCCTCGAGCTCCCCCCGCCTGTTAACAGCTGTCTCTTTCTTTATATACTTCTTTGACAGTCTGAAAAACAGCAGGTGTATTCACCTGCTGTTTTTACATATTCAGCAGTCGCCGAAGGATATGCCGATATCCCTTGCGACTTTTATGAGCTGATGGTCTGTCGGCAGGAACTTCGTTCTGCTGGCAGCCTCCTCAAGTGGGATGGATACGACAGCTCCGTCCTGAAGCGCGACCATACGCCCATACTGCTTATTTACTATAAGCTCCGCTGCTGCCGCGCCGAACTGAGTCGCCAAAACGCGGTCATAAGGGCACGGAGGACCGCCGCGCTGGTAATGCCCAGGGATCGTCACGCGAGCCTCCTGGCCGATCGCGGCTTCGATCTGAGCCGCTATCTCATAGGATATTGTAGAGTGCTTTGACTCCTCACGGCGGCGACGGCTCTCCTCCTCCGTGAGCACCTGATCGGTCACGGATTTTGCGCCCTCGGCGACCGCAACGATTGAAAAGCCCTTGCCATGCCTGCGGCGCTCCTCGATAGCCTTGATAACATAGCTTATATCATACGGTATCTCGGGAATAAGTATTATATCCGCTCCGCTGCCGATACCGGCGTGGAGGGTGAGCCACCCCGCGTCACGGCCCATGAGTTCAACAACGAACACGCGGCTATGCGAGGATGCCGTCGAATGGATATAGTCAATAACATTTGTCGCAATGTCAACGGCGCTCTGGAACCCGAAGGTGGTATCGGTTCCCCAAATGTCGTTGTCAATGGTCTTTGGCAAGGTCACAACGTTCATGCCCGCGTCCATGAGCAGCTTTGCACTCTTTTGAGTGCCGTTGCCGCCCATTATGACAAGGCAGTCGAGATTGAGGCGGTTGTAGGTATCCTTCATGGCGGGGATAAGGCTGTTGCCCTCATCGTCCACGATGTCCTTTCCCGGGACATACTTCTGACGCGAGGTGCCGAGTATAGTGCCGCCCTCGGTGAGTATGCCGGCAAAATCCTTCGGCTCCATGAATTTGTAGTCGCCGTCGATTAATCCTCGGTAGCCGTCGTACATGCCGAATATCTCAAGATTCGCTATTCTGTTATACAGAGCCTTGCCTATGCCGCGCATCGCGGCGTTGAGACCCTGACAGTCGCCGCCGGATGTAATAAGTGCGACTCTTGTCATCTTTTTCAAATCAAATACCCCTCTTTTAAATTTCGTATAGAAGTATTTTAAAGCATTCTCATTAAAAGTCAACCATAAATAGTGCCGAAATTAAGGCGGAGGCCGTTTAAGATGCCCCCGCCTTTTGTTTATTCTGCGCTTTTGAGGTAATCAATATACTCGTCAATGTAATCTGTCTGGTCATCAGCTCCCTGATACCACACCCACAAAAGCCGGTTATCGATGCGAATATACATTATCTGGCGTATGCAGTTTTCCGGCTCGCCGTATTTTTCGATTATCTTGTGTATTTCGGCACCGTCACGCTCATACTCCGACAATGTGTACTCCGGCATATATCCGTTCCATTGATACTCAAATCTTTCATCTGCGCTGATTGCCTCCATATGCTGCTTATACTCCAGCCTGTCATAGTTTATAGTCTCGTCTATCTTGCCCTCGACAAACTCCTTTGCAAAGGATTCACAGCGCATATCGTAATAGTCAACGCAGTATTCCGAAAGTTGACTATGCAAAGTGTCCCCATAGCGAACTTTTATTATAGTCGGGCTCAGCAGGTCGCTCCTCTCATACACATCGAACCACTTTTTGCTCAAATTGGGCTCACGCACCTGCATATTGGCTTCGATCTCCGCAGGTACTGGGAGCGAGACCGTGCTCGGGTCAATGGCGCTGTCATAGGTATAGATCGGTATTACAACATGGACAGCCCATAGGATTATGAGCGGTATTCTCAGCGGAATCAGCACCCTGCCCGCTCTGGCTTTAGATTTATAGCTCTCACCCTGCGGCAGCTCTCCCCCGCGCTCGATATTTTTTATGAGCTTATTGAGATGCCTCCAGCGCCTGAGCTGCACTATAAACTCTACCAGCAGGAGCAGCGCCAGCACAACATACAGCGCATATTTTAGTGTTCCTATCTCGAGAAGCGCACCCACAATGCTTCCTTTGCCGTCAAACAGAATTTGCAGAGGATAGCCTATCCTTGTGTTGAGAAACATCATTAAAAAGGCAATGTAGTATAGCATATGCTTGAAAGCAAGCTTCTTTAAAGGCTTCACAAGGTGGCTGTGATCTGTGTATATCTCCGGAGCGTCGGGGTCGTCCGTGCAGAGCACAATAAGGTCGCTCTTAAATTCGCCCACCTCCTGCCAGCCGTTTGTCTCGTATATCTCCTTCTTCTCCTCGGGGATATCGCAGGCGACGACGTCACAGAAGTCAAGACGATAGCGGGTCCGGCGCGGCTCGCCCTTTTCAAATTCGGCACAGAAGAGCCCGCAGCCTTTGTAGAAAAGTCCCTGCATCGCCATGTCCTCAAGCCATTTCTGTATGGCGGGGATGTCGCTCGATTCAAAAGGTATCATGCGTTTTACATACTTACTCATCTTCGTCTCCTCCCTCCGCGTCGATTATACACTGTCTAAGCCGCGACAGTTCATCGTTATACATTTTCTCTCCAAGCTCCGTTATGCTGTAGGTCTTTCTCTTGCCGTCGATGCCGACATATTTTATGATGCCCTCCTGCTCAAACTCCGCCAGCAGCGCATACAGTGTGCCCGGGCCGAGCTGTACCCTGCCCCCGCTCTTTTTTGAGATGTCGCCGCTTATATCTATCCCGCACTTGTTGCCACGGCTCAGGGACATCAGCAGATAAAACATCGGCTCTGTCAGCGTCGAGAATTTTTTCCTTGCCATGCGCTCACCTCTTTTAATATCGATATTCGATGTTCAATTTCATTATACATCGATAATCGATATTGTCAATAATTATTTTTTAATATTGCCAAGTTTTGCGCAAGTTGCACATAACGCTTGACTGTCTTTCATATATGTATTACAATTAAGTATATTACTGGAGGGAGAGTATACATATGGACAGTATCAAAAAAGCTTATTACCGCACTTTTCAGGCAGTTTTCAATGTCGGGGCACGCCTGCTGTACTGGCGCAAGCCGATAACCGTCACCGGAGAGAACACTCTGGCAACGGTTCCAGAGTTGTTTAAGAAGCATAATGTCAAGAAAGTCATGATAGTCACCGGCCGCACCGTCGGCAGAACTATAGCGCCCATCGCTAAGGAAGCTCTCGACAAGGCAGGTATTGCCTATGAGCACTACTCCGATGTCGCCGCCAACCCCACCGTCAAGGTAGTCAACGAGATTCAGAAGATGTACCTTGATACAGGCTGCGAAGGTTTCCTCGCTATCGGCGGCGGCTCACCCATGGACGCCGCGAAAGGCGCTGCCGCAAGAGTCGTACATCCCAACACCCCCGTCAACAAGATGGCCGGACTGCTCAAGGTTCTGCATAAGATACCCACCTTCGTTGCAGTTCCCACCACGGCCGGAACAGGCTCGGAGACTACTATCGCGGCGGTCATAACCGATCAGGAGACGCATCACAAGTACGCGCTCATGGATCTGTGCCTTGTTCCCAAATATGCCATCCTTGACCCCACACTTACCCGTGACCTGCCCCCGAAGACCACCTCGACCACTGGTATGGACGCCCTTACCCACGCAGTTGAGGCTTATATCTGCTGGACATACAACACAAAGGAGACCATACGCCTTGCCGAGGAAGCAACCGTTGCTATCTTCAAATATCTTGAGCGCGCCTACCGCGACGGCAACGACATGGAGGCTCGTCAGGAGATGCTCACGGCATCCTTCAAGGCCGGCTTTGCCTTTACTCGCGCAGGCGTCGGCAACGTTCACGCCATCGCGCACACCCTGGGCGGGCTTTACAACACCCCGCACGGTCTTGCAAACGCGGTCATACTGCCCATAGTCCTTGAAGACTACGGCGAGGCTGTTTATGAGAAGCTTGCTCACCTTGCAGAGCTTACCGGAGTTATGACCTCCGGCAGCGACGAGGCAAAAGCAAAGGCATTCATCGCGGAGATTCGCGCCATGAATAACCGCATGGGCATCCCCACCGGCTTTGACAACATCAAGGAAGAGGATATCCCGATGATGTGCAAGTGGGCGCTTGCTGAGGCAAACCCCGTATACCCCGTTCCCGTTGTATATAACACCGAGCGCTGCACTAAGGTCATTCATCGCATCATAAACGAGGCTTGACTTGTCCAAGCGGTGTGATATTCTCGTCTTGTGCTTATTGACTGGGAGCAGAATGTAAAATTACTCTACTTAACTGGAAATCCACGAACGAACATATAAAAACACCTTTCATCAGAAAAGCAGGTAAGGGTCTCAGTGAACAGCACCCCATTTGTTAGACAGTATGATATACTATCTAACAAGTGGGGTGT
>OLNX01000723.1_pt1 | contig 31468 bp, 36 predicted proteins | sample 1672611 | NCBI WGS metagenome assembly OLNX01 (sample SAMEA3136705, study PRJEB25190) | human gut metagenome | reverse complement strand
CGGCACTGTGGGGAAGGGTTTGGAAAGGGAAACCTTGTGTCCCTTTCCTCGTCTGTGGGGGTCCGGGACCCATTACGAAACGGGTCCCGGGTTTTTGTTACTTTTTAGCATAAAAAGTAAGGAAGAACGCCTTTGTTTTGCCGTGAAAGTTCTAAACTGGCGAACTTCTCATCTTCACCAACCTCCGATGATATTTCTATACCTTCTCCGTTGCCCCCTCCGGCAAATACTCCATCGGGTTCAGCAGCTTCCCATCCCGATAAATCCCATAATGCAGATGCGGCCCTGTGGAAAGCCCCGTATTCCCCGATTTTGCCACCACCTGTCCCTGCTTGATTTTCTCCCCCTTTTTCACCAATATCTCTGAAAGGTGTGCATATAAAATCGTATACCCGTCCGTTGTTTCAAATCGCAGCAGCTTGCCATACGTCGCAGAAGTACGCACCTCCGTCACCCTGCCGCTTTTAACCGCTACCACCTCTGTCCCCTCTGGAACGGCAATATCCAACCCGTCATGCAGCTCCTGTTTATGTAAAATGGGGTTTTCCCGCTTGCCGCAGTCCGAGGTCACCACCCCCGAAACAGGCGCAAGCCAGTCCTCCGTTTTCCGTTCCCATGCAAGTCCCTTCCACACCAGCACACTAGGGCGATTCTTCCGTATCGGGACGGTAGACCCTTTCATCCCTTTCCTGCTTTTCCCGAAAAACAGGCAAACTTTCCTCCACGCCCTTCCGCAGTGCCGCCCCTCTGCTTTTCCATTTCTGCACTTCCTCCGTCGAAATCTGGTAAGCAATCGTCTCCTTCAGCTTATTGCAGACCATATCCGAGGTTTTGCTCTCAAATAAAGAAATCAGCAGACAGCCGCCCACCAAAACCGCCGTCACATACGTCCGAAACGCGAGCGTGCCGCTTCGCTCCTGTCCTTCTCTCCCCCGAAAATTCTGCCTTGCGCGCATCCGCCGCTCCATCTCTCTCCTACGTCGGCGTTTTTCCTGCTCCGTCATGCGTATTCCTCCCTACCTTCTTTCAGTCGAAATCAGGATTTCGACCTGCGCTTATCTCTCCGCCTGCTCCAGACACGCCGCCACCGCATCCAGAATCGCCTGTGCGGAATGTGGATTCTCGCTCTCCACTGCAATCTCTGCCGATTGGTTCTCAATCACCGCCTGCCCGACCGTTTCCGTCACCTCTGCCAGCAGGGGATAAAACACCGCCACCGCCTCTGTTGCCTCCTCCATGGAAACCTCCGCAATGCGTCCTTCCGCAATCGTTACCGCAACCTCCGCCGTTTCTTCGCCAAGCTGCATTTCTTCGTAATAGGTACCGTCCCGATATGCGCCGTCATGCTTCCCCATATTCAGAAAAAATGCAATCAACCCCACCAGAATAATCACACCCAGTACCGCAAACACCGCTGTTTTGATTAACTCCTTCGCCTTTACTACCATAAACCTCGTGCGCCCCACGAAAACCCCTCCTCAGTCCTTCTTATCCCTACCATATTCCGTTTTTTCCTTCTTTATGCTGTCATCCCTTGAAAAAAGGCTGTCCCTTTTGTATCATAGAGGAAGAAACGAATCAGAAAGAAGGGATAAAAATGGGACTGCGTTTCATCATCGGCAGAGCCGGCACAGGCAAAACCCACCTCTGCATAGAGGAAATCATCCATCAATCGAATACGGGAGCGAAACGGCAGATTCTCATTGTGCCCGAGCAGTTCACCTCACAGGCGGAACGGGATTTGATTGCCGCAACCGGGCAGAACGCCATCCTCACCGCCGAAGTGCTCAGCTTCGGTCGTCTGGCGCATCGGGTGTTCTCCAAAAAGGGAATCGGCAATCGCCTCCCTCTGGGGGATATCGGCAAGGCAATGGCACTGCGAAAAATCCTTCTGGCGGAAAAGGACAATATTTCCTATTTCCACAGCGTTCTGGAGCAGCCCGGCTTTATCAACCAGCTGGGTCTGACCATCTCCGAATTTTTTCAGTACCGCATTTCTCCGGAGGATACAGAAACCCTCGCACAGGCAGAAGGGCTTTCCCATGCCGCAAGAGAAAAGCTGACTGATTTGAACCGTATCTATCGTTCCTATCTGGATTTTCTCAGGCAGGAATATATTTCCGCCGATGAAACCCTTGGGCTTCTGGCGGAGCGTCTGGATGAAAGCCTTGGCTTTGCTGATACGGAATTCTGGCTGGACGGCTTTTATGGCTTCACGCCGCAGGAATACAGCGTCATCCGCCGCCTGCTGCAGCTTTCCGCACAGGTCAACATCACCCTGCCGATGGATAAAAACAGCTTTTACGGTGCATTCCTGCCGCCCTCTGCGCCGTTTTACGAACCATATCTGACGAAGAAAAAGCTGCTCGCTTTGGCAGAAGAATTACAGCTTGCCCCCGTGCCGCCGACCCTTCTTGAAAAAAATTTCCGTGCCGAAACGGATGCCCTCCGCAATCTGGAGCAGGAATATTTCCACAGCTTTTTCCGCAAGGCACCGCTTGCAGAAAGCGTGCATGTGGTTGCCTGCCCTTCCCTGCAGGAGGAAATTCGCTTTACCGCAGGCAAAATCCTCCGTCTGGTGCGCGAGGAGGGTCTGCGCTTCCGCCAGATTGCCATTGTAACAAACGCCATGGAGGCGTACGAAAAGAGTCTGCGCGGCATTTTAGAGGAATACGAAATCCCCTGCTTTATCGATGCGCGCCGCGAAACCACCGCACACCCCCTGGTCACCCTGCTGACCTCTCTGTTGGATATTCTGGTGTATGATTTTAAATATGAAGCCGTTTTTTCCTATTTAAAATCTGGCTTGAGCCTGCTTTCCACAGAGGAAATCGATATTCTGGAAAACTACGTCCTTGCCTATGGCATCAAGGGCTGGAAGTGGCGGCAGGATACCTGGGATTATGGCATCCAACGCGAGGGCGCAGAAGCCGTAGATGCGGTCAATGCCCTGCGGGACAGGGTGCTTGCGCCCTTCGCCCCCCTTCTTGCCCTTCCGCAGAAGAAGACCTTCCCCCTTCGGAAATTTTTGCAGGCATTGCTTTCCCATCTGGAACAGCTCCACGCCGCCGAAACGCTCGATGATTGGGCACAGTCCGCCACCGCCGCAGGCAATCTCAATAAGGCGGAGGAATACCGCCAGATTTGGCAACTTGTCATGGATGTTCTGGAAAAGGCAGATGCCATCCTCGGCAAGGAAGAACTCACCTTAGAAGAAATGGCAAAAATCCTCAAGGCAGGTCTGGAAAAATGCTCCATGGGTGTCATTCCGCCGACCGCCGATTGCCTTCTGATCGGAGATATCGAGCGCAGTCGCCTGCCCGAAATCAAATATCTTTTCGTGCTTGGTGTCAATGAAGGCGTTCTCCCCTCTCCTGCCACGGCGCAGGGCATTTTCACCGAAGCCGAGCGCGACCTTCTGACCGCCCAAGGCGTAGAGCTGGCAAGCGGCGGCAAGCAGAAAATCTTCGAGGAGCAATTCCTCATCTATCGTGGCTTAACCAGACCCTCCAAGGGTCTATGGCTCACCTATGCCACCAATGATGCCGAGGGACGGGAGCTGTCCCCCTCCTCTCTGATTGAAAAATTACAGCGTCTGGATGAAGGCCTGCAAATCGAGCCCATGCCCGCCTTCGATTTAGAAGAAACCGCCCCTGCCGCCGTTTTCCATCTGCTTGGCGGCGAAATGCGGAAGGCAACGGCAGAAACACCGCTTTCTCCCCTCTGGCAGGATATCTACGGCTTTTTTGACGAAAACAGCCAATGGCAGAAGCACCTTTCCCTTCTGAAGCAGGGTATCGGCAAAACGGCAACGCCCGAGCGGCTCTCCCCGAAAACGGCAAAGGCGCTTTATGGCAAAAATATTTTTTCGAGCGTTTCCCGCTTGGAGCGTTTCGCAGGCTGTCCCTTCTCCTTCTTCGCAGAATATGGTCTGAAGGCGGAGGAACGGCGGCTTTATCAGCTCAATACCCCCGATTTGGGGTCTCTGTTCCATGAGGTTCTGGAGCTGTTCTCCAACAAATTGGAGCAGGACAATCTCCCTTGGACATCGCTCACGAAGGAAGAAACCACTGCCCGTATCCATGCCGCCGTAGAGGATGCCGCCCCTCGTCTGGGCAATCGTATCCTTCTGGATTCTGCCGCAAATCAATACCTTATCCGCCGTCTGAAACGCATTTCCACCCGTGCCGCATGGACGCTGGTGCAGCATTTACAACAGGGAGATTTCGTTCCGGCAGGCTATGAGGTCGGCTTCGGCGCACATGAAGCCCTCCCCCCGATTGTCATTCGCCTACAGGATGGCGGCAGTCTGATTCTCAATGGTAAAATCGACCGCGTGGATTTGCTCGATGCCAACGGCACACGCTATGTCAAAATCATCGACTACAAATCGGGCAATAAGACCTTCCATTTTCAGGATATTTATTACGGTCTGCAATTACAGCTTCTGGTTTATCTGGATGCGTATTTGAAGTATTATAAAAAGACAGGCGCATCCTTCAAGCCGGGCGGTGTCTTTTATTTCCGCATCACAGACCCCACCCTTGCCCTTGATGAGGAGCTTTCCGCCGAGGCAATCGAAAAAATTCTCTATGAAAAAATGCGCATGTCGGGACTGCTTTTGCAAGAGGATGTCCTTATCCATGGCTTAGACCATAACCTTGCCGAAAGCCGCAGCTCCGCCATCGTGCCTGTCGGCTATACCAAAAAAGGCGACCCTACCGCTGCCTCAAATCTCGCAACCGAGGAGCAGTATGCCGCCATTCTGGATTTCGTTGCCACGCGCACGCAGGAAATCGGCGATGCCATGAAGGCAGGCATCATCACCCCTGCCCCCTATCGCGATGGGCAGCGCACCCCCTGCAGCTATTGCAGCTATCGTTCCCTTTGCCGCCATAGCTACGGGGAAGCGCCAAGGTGGCGCAAGCTGAAGAAAATCGATAAGGCGGATTTCTGGGAAAGCATCACCCCCAAGCAGCCCCCCGAAACCGAATAATCATACAAAAAAGTCCCTCCCACAGGCTTACCCCCATGGGAAGGACTTTCCTTTTTCTATCTTATTCTTCCAAAATAACATCTTCTTCTGTCTGTGTTTCCTGCATTTCCTCCGGTTCCTCTCCCTTTTCCAAGGGCACCAGTTCTCTGTAGAACGCCGCCGCTGCCGCAGTTCGATAGGGTGTCAGCCACAAATCCCCAATGCCTAATGTAAAAACCGAAAGAATATCCCAGCCGATAAAGCTGAAATCCAGACAGAACAGCCGCCATTTATTCCCCTTCATCAGCTCCTTGGAGCGGGTAATGGCATCATTTGCGCCCATTTCGGGGTTTTCCGCCAGAATATAGCCTGTCAGCTGATAACGATATGCCGCAATAAGTCCCGGAATGATAAACAGCAGCGTCCAGCCGATGATATACACCGCCTGCAATAAAACAGCCGCAAGCATCGTTCCCCACTGTTTGACATAACGAAACAGCGTTTCCAATCTGCCTTCCTCACCGTCAATCAGATCCAGATTGAATTTCATGTAGCCAACTCCGACAAACGATCCGACAATCAATCGTACAATCGCAACCAGAGCAGCAGCCACAGAAAGATATTGCCATACCAGAAAAGCACTGCCCACACCGATATTGCGCATCATTTCTACCGGATTCAGCCTCTGCCCGAAAATATCCAGGGTCATCTGAAAATTGCCTTCTACCATTACAAAATTCACATCAAGCCCACCGACACCGGCAATGCCGCCCAGAACCATCGCAAGAAAGCCAATCCCGATTGCAAGTCCCCAGCGTCCCTTTAACGCTGCTCTTGCCTCTGCCCGAAAATCCGCCGCACATCTCATATTGTGTCCCCCTTTCAAAAGCTGACCTTTTCTTTCAGCATAGCAGAAAACATTCTTCGACACAACAGCGCCGCCCGATTCTTAAGAAAATCTTAGAAAATCAATTTCCGGCTTAAAAGGTTTCCCAATATTTCTTTACATTTCCTTCCGCAACGGCATCCAGATAGGAATCCGCAATCTCGAAAATTTCCTCCTCGTCCTTGATTTTCAGAAAAACACCGTTCTTGTCGGCAACAATATCCTTGTGCTTGCCCTTGTTTTTCTCAATCCATTCCCGAAATTCCTTTTCCCATCTGTCTACCACCGCTTCGCCCTCCTCGTAGCAAAGCAGCTCAGCTCTTACGTCCTCAATCACTTCATTTATCTTCAATTTCATGCGTTTTTCTCCTTTCAGCCCTCAGGCGGTGTCATGCCGAAGTGGGCATAGCCAAGCCTTGTCACCACGCGTCCTCTGGGGGTGCGCTGAATATACCCTAACTGCAATAAATACGGCTCATAAACATCCTCTATCGTCTCGGATTCCTCATTGATGGATGCCGCAAGGGTATCCAAACCAACAGGCCCTCCGCCGAATTTTTCAATCATCGTCAGCAGCATTTTTCTGTCCGTCTGGTCAAGCCCCACCTTGTCAATATCCAGTAAATCCAGTGCGAATCTCGCCACTTCCTCCGTAATCACCCCGTCATAGCGCACCTGCGCAAAGTCACGCACACGCTTGAGCATACGGTTTGCCAGTCGCGGTGTCCCACGGGAGCGGCGCGCAATCTCCTCTGCACCGCCTTCCTCCATCTCCACCTGCAAAACCGCAGCGGAGCGCTTCAGAATGATTTTCAGATTCTCCACGCTGTATGGCTCCAGCCGCTGTACCACGCCGAATCTGTCACGGAGCGGTGCCGTCAGAAGCCCGATTCTAGTCGTTGCGCCAATCAGCGTAAACCGCGGCAAATCCAGACGCACAGAGCGTGCCCCCGGCCCCTTGCCAATCATAATATCAATCACAAAATCCTCCATCGCAGGATAAAGAATCTCCTCAATCATGCGGTTCAGCCGATGAATTTCATCAATAAAGAGAATATCCCCCTCATTTAAGCTGTTCAGCACCGCCGCCATATCCCCCGGGCGTTCAATCGCAGGGCCGGAGGTCGTCTTAATATTCACGTCCATCTCATTTGCAATGATGTTCGAGAGCGTGGTTTTCCCTAACCCCGGCGGACCATATAAAAGCACATGATCGAGTGCCTCTTTCCTCTGCTTTGCCGCCTGTATGAATACGCGCATATTCTCCTTTACACTTTCCTGCCCGATGTAGCTTTCCAGCGTGGCAGGGCGCAGCTTTGGCTCCAGCTCGCGGTCCTCTTCCCGCAAGCCTGTCATCAAAATTCGTCTGTTTTCCAACTAAAACACCTGTCCTCTATCCTCAGAAGGTAATCATGCGCTTGAGCGCCGCCTTCAAAATATCCTCTGTTGTCATGCCCTCTGCCGCAACCGCATTGACCGCCTGTGCCGCCTCACTGCGGCTGTAGCCCAACGCCGTCATGGCATCAATCGCTTCAAATTTCGCATTACCGCCGCCAACGCTTTCCGCAATGCCTGCCGCCCCCTCAAGGGAGGAAACCGCATCCTCTGTTTTGAATTTATCCTTCAAATCCAAAATCACGCGCTGTGCCGTTTTTCTGCCGACCCCCGGTGCCTTGGAAAGCGTTTTCACATCATCCGATAAAATTGCCATCACAATTTCGGAGGGGTTCAGCACCGAAAGAAAGCCTAATGCCCCCTTCGGGCCTACGCCGTTTACCAGCAGCAGCTTTTCAAACATCTCCTGCTCCTCTCTCGCCGCAAAGCCGTACAGGCTCATACCATCCTCCTTCACGCTGAAATATGTAAAAATCTGCACCGCTTCGCCCGTCTGCGGCAGCTTCGCCAATGTGGCAGGGGAAACAAAAATACGGTAGCCAATACCGCCTGCCTCCACAATAATGTCATTCTCGCCGCGTCGTTCCAATGTGCCTTTGATATAGGAAATCATATTCTCACCAAATTTCTTCAGAATACAAGAGAACATTCGTTTCTCTTTTAGCTTCATTATACCCAAAGCAGAAAGAAAGCGCAAGCCAAACAAAAACCCCGAATCCACTCGATTCAGGGTTATGCCTCATCTTACTTTTGCAATGCCGCCACTTTTTCCGTAATATAATTCTCCACCTCATCATAAGGAACCTCCAGTGCCATAGAAAATTCTCTGTGAAGCAGCTCCTTCGCCAGCTTGCTGTATTCCCGTTCAGTCTTTGCCAGCTTTTTGCCGTTTTCCTCCAGTCTTTTCTCCTTGCGGTAAACGGTTTTAATCAGCCTGACCAAATCCTCGCATCGGTGGGTATCCAGACAGCCCTTGTATTTCTCGCCAAGGGCGCGCACATCCTGCCCAATGACCTCCTCTGCCCGAATTTCGGGAATCTGCAAAATCAACTTCTCCGCTTCCGCCTTTGTCAGAATCGGGCGCATGAATACCTTCGTATCCAAAGGCGCATAAATTTTCCCACCGGAAAATACCGGCGCAAGCGTGTAATATTCCTTCCCGCTGTCTCCCAGCGGCGTATCGCGCGGCACACCAATCTCCTCGATGCAGCAAATACCGTTATTTCCATAAATGACATATTCACCCTTCCGAAACATCGTTCTCCCTCCTGCATCCTCCATATTCATAAGCTTTTCTGATATAAGTATACCACAAAAATTTTTTCTGATGCAACTGGGAAAAATCCCGAAAAATCAGTCCATTGCCATAACCTCAATCCCTGCCTCTGCCAGAATGGACTGCGAAAGGGGGTCGGGGTATTCGCCCCTGTGTACAATACGCGTAATGCCTGCGTTAACCAACATTTTCGCACAGATGACACAGGGCTGCAAAGTAATATAAATCGTCGCCCCCTCCGTACTCACACCCACCTTCGCCGCCTGAATGATGGCGTTCTGCTCCGCATGCAGTGCGCGGCAAAGCTCATGCCGCTGTCCCGAGGGAATATGCAGCCGCTCCCGTTCACAGCCGCCGATGTCCGTGCAGTGGCGCAGCCCCGAGGGCGCACCGTTGTAGCCTGTCGTAATGATACGGTTATCCTTTACAATCACCGCCCCCACCTGTCTGCGCAGGCAGGTCGAGCGTGTTTTTACAATCTCAGCAATTTCCATGAAATATTCGTCCCAGCTTTTTCTCACCGCTCCTACCTCCTTTTTCCATGGTTTTGTTTCAACATACCATAAATCTATCCGAAACGCAACACAAAAGCCCGACCTTTCGGTCGGGCTTTTGTGTTACTACCACTTATACAATCAGATTCATTTTCTTTGCTTCAAACAGCAGCTCATCTCTGAATTCGGGTGCCGCCAGAGAGATAATCATTTTCGCTCTTTCGCTTGCGGTTCTGCCCTTCAGACGAACAATATTGTTTTCTGTTACCAGGAAGTCCACTTCATTCTTAGAGGTTGTCACAATGGAGCCGGGTGTCAGCACGGGTTTTACCTTGGAAACCGTACCGTTTTTCGCGGTAGAAGTCATCGCGATAAAGCCCTTGCCGCCCTTGGAAAGGTTCGCACCGCGCACGAAGTCCACCTGACCGCCGGAACCGCTGTAATGCAGTGTGCCCAGAGATTCCGCACAAACCTGACCAAACAGGTCAATCTCTACACAGGCATTCACGGAAATGAAGTTGTCATGCTGACCGATGACATAGGGGTTGTTTGTATAATCAACGGGGTGCATTTCAAATGCAGGGTTATCATCCATGTATTCGTACATTTTCTTTGTGCCCCAAGCCAGTGTGGCAATCGTTTTGCCGACATTGATGGGCTTTTTCATATTGGTAACTGCGCCGCATTCAAGCAGGTCAACCATGCTGTCTGTAAACATTTCGGTATGCAGACCCAGATCCTTCTTATCGCGCAGCAGAACGCCAACCGCATTGGGAACGCCGCCAATCCCCAGCTGCAGGGTTGCGCCGTTGGGAACCTCGTCCGCAATCATCTGACCGATTTTCTTATCTGTTTCTGTCAGTACGGTTTCGGGCAGCTCCAGCAGCTCATGGCAGGATTCGCACAGAGCCGTTACCTGAGAAATGTGAATCAGGTTATTCCCCATAACACGGGGCATTTTTTCGTTGACCTCCAGCAGGATGATCGTTGCCTTATCTCTCAACGCAACCACCTCTGCCCCGGCCATGCCGCAGGAGAAATAGCCATGCTTGTCCATCGGGGAAACCTCAGCATAGAATACATCCAGTCTAGGCATGCAGTCTCTCCAGTAGCCGGGTGCTGTGCTGTAGTTATTCGGTACATAGGTATAGTAGCCCTGCTGAATTCCCTTTCTGCCTGCGCCGCCTGTAAACCAGGATACATAATCATATTTACCCTTGAGTGCAGGGTCCATAAACGCATTGCCCTTTACGGACAGAATCGCATGGTGCTGTACTCCTGTGATTTCACCGCGTCTTGCTCTTTCGCCGACAGCCGCACAGATGGTTTCGGGCTCCTCCAAGCCTGTAGGACAGGCACAGATATCACCGGATTTTACATACATTGCAACCTCTTCTGCTGTTTTCAGCTTTGCACGGTACATTTCCTGAAATTTGTTCATGTCTGTTCTCCCTTTCTGGTTTCTCTCCATGATTTCGTTAAAAAAAATAAACAAAGAATTGTTCTATTTTTCCATTTTTGCATACAAAATACGTTCTATAGCTTGTATTTTAGCACAAAGAAAGCCAAAAAGTAAAGCGAAATACTGTTCTGTTCTTCAAATTATACAAAAATTTAAGCGAATTTTATCCTTTTTGTCCTACAACTGTTTTTTCTTACAAACAATATTCCTTTGCAATAAAAAAGGACTCTAAAAAGAGTCCCTTTTCGGTTCATGAATGTTTCAATTTTAAAAGATTAAATCAGATACTGCTGTACCTCTGCAGGAAGTGCATCTGTTTTGCGGCTGATAATCATAACCATATCCATTTCCGCTTCCTTGGAAGTCTTATCCAATTCCTGAATGAAGGCTGTGAAATCTGCGTCGCTGATTCTGTCCATAATATGGTTCAACCCATCAATGTAAATGGTTTCAATATCACTGTTCTGAGAAAGGATACCACACACAAAGCCTCTGAATACCTGTGGATCTTCCATAATGAACTTCGGTGTTTCTACGAAACGCACACTATAATGCAAATCGTACATGTGGCTGTTGTCGTCATCAACAAAGACAATATTGCCCTTTGCCTCTTTGCCGGCTGCATTTGCCATGTCGATCATTCTTTTTGTTTTGCCTTCACCTTTTTCGCCTGCAAGAATTTTAACCATTGCAATCTCCCCCTTTAAATAGTTTTCCGGTGGTATGCCTTTGAATCATTCATAATTTGACAGGATATCCGCTTCGGATGTTTCCTGTTATATTGTAAATTCTCCAAAACTCCGTGTTTTCCTTCTTTTTTGCGCGGAATTTTTGTCATTTTTCTTTTTCAGCATATTTTCACAAAAACTTAACACCGTTTTTGTCCACTATTTACATGCTTCTATCTGATTTTCTGTAGCAACAATGCCGCCGCACCGCGCATCCCTGCGGCATTGCCCAGCTTTGCCAAAAGGAATTCCTTTTCTCTGCTGTGCGCAAAAACCCGACCTCTGTAGGCTTTTTCTACCTTTTGCAGAAGCAGCTCCCCTGCCTTAGAAACGCCGCCGCCAAATACGATTTTCTCCGTATCCACAAGATACATCGCATTGGCAAGCGCCATCCCCAGATACGCCGAAACCACATCCGTAATCTCATTGGCAAGCGCATCGCCTGCCCGCGCCGCATCCCAGAGGGTCTTTGCCGTTACCTCCTTCTGCCGCAGCAGGGAATCCTCTCTCCGCTTAGCAAGAACCTGCTTCGCCACGCGCACCATTCCCGTCGCAGAGGCATATTGCTCCAGACAGCCCGCTTTGCCGCAGTTGCAGCGCACCGTCTCAAAGGGATTCACCGTCATGTGCCCGATTTCGCCTGCCACACCGCTCTCCCCCATGAGAACCTTCCCGTTCAGCACCACGCCGCCGCCAACTCCCGTGCCAAGCGTCACCATGAGCATGCTCCTCGCCCCGACACCTGCTCCGTAGGCTGCTTCGCCCAATGCCGCCAGACGGGCATCATTCCCAACGCAGACGGGTGAAATGCCGATGATGCGCTCTGCCTCCTCGGCAAGTGCCACATCTCCCCAGCCGATATTGACCGCGCCATGCAGGATGCCATCCGCCGTCACCGCACCGGGGGCAGCCATGCCGATGCCGAGGATGTCCGCTCTGCGGATTTTTTGCTTTTTTCCCCTGTCCAGTCCCCTGTCCAATCTGTCCAGTATGGACACCCTGATGTCCAACAGAAGACCCTCCGGTGTCGGCTCCCTTCGGGTAGGAATTTCCCATCCTTCCAGAAGCGTTCCATCCTCTGCCGCAAGCCCGATTTTCACCGTCGTGCCGCCGATATCGATTCCAAAGCAATAGCCCATTACAAATCACCCTCATATTTATATACGATGCTGTGTATCCGTTTCTTATACCGCTGATAGGTTTTTGCATCGATGGCGGCAGGCTTCGTCATCAGCCGCAGCGGCAGGACTCCCTGCCCCTTTCGCATGGGCGGCTGCAAATAGGGATAGCTGTTGAACACAAGTCCATGCCGCTCATAAAAGCCAATCCGCCGCCTTGTCAGCGCATCCTCCGGCAGCTCCACCTCAAGCACCATCGGGCGTTTTTTCTCCGCCAGAAGGGCATCCAGAAGCATGCCGCCGTAGCCGCCGTTGCGGTATTCCTCTTTTACCGCAAAATGCTCAATATATAAAAAATCCTCGATTTCCCATGTCGCAAAGGTTGCCGCAAACACGCCTTCTCTGCGCACGCCGTAAAGCCGATAGCATGGCTCTTTCAGCAGTGCGCGCTGGTCCTCCTTCATGCGTAATTCCGTCACAGGGAACGCGCTTTCCAGCAAGGGAAAAATTTCATCAAAGGTTTTCTCCGTAATTCGTTCAAACATTATCCTCACCTCCGTCCTAAGAGGATACTATAAATACAGGAAAAAATCAAATCCTCCTGCCATGCGCGCACATTTCTTAAATTTTTCTAAATTTTGTCCGCAAAGCCCTGTTCTGTGATATACTTTATGCTAGAAAGGAAGTGAACCACCATGAAACGATTGGTAAGAGGAGGTTTCCTCTTTCTGTTTCTCTTTTTATGCTCCATGCAGACAGCGGCAGCGGCATCCATTCGCATTTTTCTGGATGATAAGGCTGTTTCGCTTGCTGAAGCTCCCTTTATCGAAAACGACCGCGTATTAGTACCCATGCGCGGCATTCTGGAATCTCTGGGGTATTCTGTTGCATGGCAGGAGGAAAGCAAAACCGTCCTCGCAGAAAAGGACGAAATACAGATTTCCCTGCATCCTGACGAAAAAACAGCCACCGTCAACGGCAAAGCGGTTTCTATTGATGCTCCGGCAAAAATCAGGAACGGGCGCACCTTCGTGCCGCTTCGCTTCTTAGCCGAATACAGCGGCGCAGAGGTCACATGGAACCAGAGCACCTCCTCGGTTTCCATCCATTCCGCGGAATACATGGCCCCGGAAAAGACAGAAAACAATGATTCCGTTGTTTATATCCAGACGAATAAAATGCAGGGCAGTGGCATTGTGCTTTCCGCAGATGGTCTGATTGCCACGAATTACCATGTAATTAAGGGTGCGGCAACCGCGCAGTTTGTGTTTGCGGACGGCACGATTTATCAAGGCACGACAACCGTAGTCGGACTTGATACTTCCGCCGACATCGCCCTTCTGCGAATCGAAAAAACAGACCTTTCTGCCGCAACGCCTGCCTTTTCCTACAAGGTTTTGGATGCGGTTACGTCCATCGGCTCTCCCGGCGGCGCGCGCAACACTGTCAGCACAGGCACAATCAACGGCTATGATACGGATGTGATTTCCACCTCCGCCGTCATTGCCCCCGGCAGCAGCGGCGGTGCTTTATTCAACAGCACCGGTGAGGTCATCGGCATGACCTCCTTCTTTGGGGACTCGCATTATTTCTCTATCCCCATCGCACAGGTATTGCAGGTGCCGCAGAAGCTTTCTCTGCCGCTCAGCGCAATGCAGGGCTACACCTATACCCCCTCTGCACCGCAGAATCTGCGCGCAAGGCTGGCGCAGGACGGCTACGCATACGTTTCATGGGCTCCCGTTTACGGCGCAGACCATTATTATGTATACAAATCCCTCACTCCGGATGGGCCATACACACGCATCAGCAATAACAGCAGCGAAAAATGGTACTGGGGATATCCACAGTGCTTTGGTATCTCTGTCAACGGTACCTGCTATCTGCGTGTGACCACAGTGATTGATGGGCAGGAAAGTGCCCCCAGCGAGAGCATTAAAATTACAAAATAACAGAAAAGCAACAGCAAAAAACAGCGATTTCCGATTTCTCAGAAGTCGCTGTTTTCTTATTTCTTCTTATTTCTTTATTTTTCTTTTTTGTTTTATTCCATCGGCTTTGTGATGTCTGCCTCTGTCGCTTCGATATACTGCACCAAATCCTGCGGATTCAAAATCACCTGTTCGCCGCGCACCCCTGCGCTGACCGCAATTTCATCAAAGAGGATACAGGTTTCATCAATAAAGGTGGGGTATTTTTTCTTCATCCCGATTGGGGAGCAGCCGCCGCGGATATAGCCCGTCAGCCCCAGAAGTTCCTTCATGTGCGTCATTTCCACCTTCTTATTTTTTGAAACAGATGCCGCCTTTTTCAAATCCAGTTCCATATCCACAGGGATACAGAATACCAGAATCCCTGTTTTATCCCCTCTGGTTACCAGTGTTTTAAACACCTGCTCCGCATCCATGCCAACCTGCTCCGCCGCATGCAGTCCCGAAAGGTTCGCTTCATCATATTCATACTCCGCAGTGCGGTAGGCAATCCCTGCCGCCTCCAGAAGACGCATCACATTGGTCTTTGTCATAAAACCACCCTCTTTTAATCATCCAGTCTACGGTAGACCTTTACACTCGTTATTTTCCTTGTTATTTGCCGTTTTCTTTGTTTATTTTTCTGTTCACATAGGCTATTTTACAAGGTTTTTCTTTCTTATAGTACGTTTTTGGTACGCTTCAACTCTGCAAGCAATTCCTCCAACTCTGCCATCTTCTTCCCCTGTTCATCCGTCCGAATACTACTCAAAATGGCGTTACAAGCCAAGATAATAGCATTGGCTCTCTTTGGGTCAAGTTCCCCGTTCAGAACCATATTTGATACCCTTGTAAGTGCTCTGCGAACCTCTGTGGCAGTAGTCAGCTTTAGCCGCAGCCGTTTACTCTCCTCCATCTTATCCCCCTTCCTGCAGGTTGTCAATAATTACAACAGGCTCTTTTTCGCCGGGGTATCTTTTCTGCATATCTTCCACACGCTTATCAACGCTTTCCAAGTCCGGACAGAAGGAAGTAACTCTCTTATAACTGCTGCTATTTCCATACCACAGATGGAACACAACCACCCATCCGGCTTTTACCGCCTCAACCATAGCAAGGAAGAAAACGGGCTGCAGAGCCTTCCGAATCTCTTTCGCCTGCTGTGCCATTTTATCAACTCTTATCATTGTCATGTCTCCTCTATAAGTTTTAATGCTGTGTATTCTGTGGAGCTTGTCCCTGTGGCTCTCCAGAGAGAATAGCTGCCGTAATAGGCATAACGGGAAATGATACCGTCAGCAAATGTCTCAAGCCGCTCTCTGTTCTTCCCCCTGCGCAATTTCCTCAGGCCCTCCGTTTCCCTGTTCCTACACTGCACATAGGTAAGTCCTACTCTCTCCCCCGCCTTTTCAACCGTCAGCCCCTCAAAATAGCGGTACCGAATAACGGCGCTCTGCACCTCGGGGAGGGTTGCCAGACACTCATCAAGAACGCTCCGCAGCTGTTCGTTGTATATGCCATCCTCCGCCCTTTGGAAGTCCTCAGCAGCAAGCTCGTCAACAATTGTATCCTCATAGGTTATACCTTCCTCAGAGCCGGGGACAGCGGCATTAAGGCTCTTGCATCTGTTCAGCGGTCTTTGCGCCTGCGCCTTTGTGCGGATTCCGCACGCCTCGTTAAACCGCTTCCGCAGCGGAAAAACCAGATAGGTAAGAAACTTATAACCGTCCGCAGAGGTGTAATATCTGATAGCATCTAGAAAGGCAAAGTATGACACCTGCTTTAAATCATCAAGAGCCACACCGCAGCGAATGCAGGTTTCCTCATGCTGCCAATACCAGTTTTCAGATTTTAGGTAAATAAACCGCTCCACCTGCTCCCACAGGGGTGGAATCAGATCCCGCTCCCCGTTCTGTATCTTCAATGCAAGCTCCTCATTTGTCATAATGTCTCCCCCTATTTCATACCACCACATAAAAACAGGGGACACCGCAAGGCATCCCCCTAAAGTTTATTCTTTCGTTACAGAAGCTGCAGCAACTGCCGCCGGAACGGTCTGATAATAGATTGCCTTTGCTTTGTTCTCCAGTACAAAAGCATCGTAGCAGATACGCCCCTCCACCAGAGAGCCGCTGATACCAGGAGGGTCAATGTGACACTTGAAGTCCTCCAGTTTAGTAGGTGCTACGGTTGCCACAGGATGCGCCATCATAAAGCCGAAATTCTCAGGCAGTCTTTTCGCAGGCACCTTTACAATCTGCGCACCGTCCAGCTGTGCAATCACACCCTTTAAGCGCAGCTCTGCGGAGAAATCTGTATCCATTACAATATCAGGGCTCTTTTTCATCAGAGCATATACCGCAGGGGTTACAAGCAGCACACGCCCCGCCTCGGGTGCCTCCGCATTATCCAGAGCCTCGCTTGCTTTCAGAATCTCGCTATAGATATTTTCCTTCGTCAGTGCCACCGCCTCGGGCTTGTGGCCTGCATTGGCACACATCACCCCGTAGGTGTACTTATCCACTTCGGGCACTACAATTTCACGCTGCTGTCTTGCAAGAGCGGTTGCCGCCGCCAGCTGCTGCAGGGTTTCATCCTCATCCAGCTTATCAATCGCAAAAGTGAAAGAGCGATCTTTTTTCAGTGTCATTTCCTCTGTGGTCGCATCCAAGCCGGCTACAGCACCATAACGAGACCAGTTATTATCGTCAGCACCGGAACGGTTATAGTCATTCATGCCAACTGTAGAAATCTTGTATACCTTAATGGTATGCGCCCCTACCCAGTCGAAATCAGAGTTTGTCAGCAGAGACTTTTTGCTTTCCTTCGCAAAGACTTCGTCTGTATAGGGTACTACTTTTGTTGTTAAGTTAATTGCCATTCTTAATCCTCTCCTCCGTTAGGCAGTCGGAACGCCGCCGCAATGGGGTCGGGTTTTGTAACGCCACCCAAAGAGCAACCCCTTACAGCAATAGGTATCTTGCCAGGGGACATGAAGATGCGGGGGAATAACTCCTTCATCTTCTCAACATTCCCCTTGAATTGTTCCATGTCCGCGGTATCGAACAAATCAAGCAGTTCACTCGGGTATTTCTGCGCTGCAATGTATTCCTTGCAGCTCATTTTATTCTCTCGGGCAGTCAGCTCCTTTTCCCGCAGTTCCGCAGGTGTAGGCTCATTCTTTGCCCGTTCCCTTGCCAGACGTTCCTGTACAATGTTGTTTACTTCTTCCTGTGTGAATGTTTTCTCGGTGCCAGCGTTTGCACCTGCAGGGTTGTTATTTACCTCTGTATTCACGTTACTGTTTGCCGCTGCGTTGTTGTTGTTTTCCATTCTCTTATCCTCCTTTTACGCCTTGAGTAGGGCTGAGTATCAAATATAAATAAAAAGGCGCAGGACGGTTATAAAACCATTTCCCACGCCTTATAGACTTACAGCAGTGCTGCGGTACTCCCCACGCTATTCATTTATGGGGGTATTATACCATGAAACCATTGAAATATCAAGGCTTTTAGCTATTCTTATGTATCGTTTTCGCTGTCCTCTCCGCCGCCTAAATGCCCTTTACGCTGTATATAGATACGGCTTCTGGGTGTGCCTTTCTGCTCCTTGCAGCGGTATCCCTTTTCAAGTAAAGGGCGCAGCAGCTTGAGGATCAGCCGCTTTTCCCCTTCATCCGTATAGCTGACTTTGATTTTAATTGACAATTTCGCACCTCCTGCGGTATAATTTAGGAATCAATTATTGTTGCTCCCTGTGTATCTTGCCGGATTCTGGGAGCTTTTATTTTTTAGCCTTTCTTCTCTGATTCCTTGAATCCTTCCACTCATAAACACAAATGCAAAGAAGCATGAGGCATCAAATTGACTGCGAGGATTTAGGTTTTTAGCTTGAAAGTATTTTTCATACATTTTCCAACACAGTTTGAGCTCACTCACTGTTGCGAAACCGCTTAAGGAAAGCATTTCGTCTATTGTAATCAATAAAGGGTATTTCATTTCATTACCTCCTGTCCCTCTGTCCTTCCATCTGCCAAGCCGTCAGCATATCCTCGGGTATAAGCTCGCTCCATTGCATCTATCAGATACCCGACAAGCTCCAAGGTCTGTGGGGTTGGGTTCCACCCTTCTTTTGCAGCCTGCTTTTTGAAATCCTCTATTGTTACCTCCGGTCTTTTCATTTCGCTACCTCCTGTCCCTCTGTTCTTCCATCTTCAAAGCCTTTTTCATAGCCGCAACTCCAACCTCTGGCAAACTGTTCTTTTGCAATTTCTTCATCGGTCTGGAGTACCTCTAACAAGATTTTCTTAAGTGTCATACTTAACGTTATATCAGTCTCGGCAACTCTCCTCTGAATCTGCATAAATTTTTCAGTTTTATACCGCATGGTAAACCTCCTCTCTGTCCACAGTGGCAAGTGGTCAAGACTGAACAAACCCTTGATTTTACTGAGGTCTACAGTCTGGAGGGGTGGTCAAGACTGTAAATGCTGAAAATTACCCCAGTTTATACCACATGGTAAAGACTGATAAACCTTTGATTTTACTATATTTTCTTCATATTTGACCACTTGTCTGCGTGCTCTATGATAACTTTTCTATAATCCATGGAGTCTGAAGCCCCTTATGGAAAATTTTTACTAAGCCCTCACTTTTTAGCTCTGCCTTTGCCCTTTTAATTCCCGTATCACTGTAGCCTGTAGCCTTTGCCGCTGCATCCAATTCTTTAACCTTCACTGCTCCGTTTTCCAAGTATCCAAGAATAAAGTCTTTTGCTGCCTCTCTCTTTATATCCCTCTGGATAGTAAAAAGGGCATTGACATATTCCCTGTCTTTCTTGCCGGAGTATCCATTAAATTTAACCGCACCGCCTTCTATTGAAAAGAGCACCGTTTCACCAGTCAGACCATAATTACATTTTTCGTGTGAAATATAGCGGATATTATCCTCTCCCGTTTCTCCTGCAATTAAAACACTTCTGGCCGCATCCCACAGATCAGCAGTATCCGCAATTCTTTTTCTTCCCCAGACATTGGACTGCTTATTTGTATGTACGATTATCAGAAAGGTACAGCCGTATTTTTCTCCATACTTGATTAAGTTTGTAAGGCTCTGGCGCACCTGGTTTCTTTTGCTTAGGTCAGCTTTCCATGGTATGAATGACTGTATCGGGTCAAAAATAACCAACGCCGGACGGTGTTCTTTTATAAGTTCTCCTAAAAAAGGGTCATCAAATTTTAACCTCTCGAATCTATCATCCGAAGGGTCAATAGATTTGATATTTTCCATCACTGCACCATTCAAGCGAAGCCTTTTCTTTAGAACGTGCTGCATGGAATCCTCAGCAGAGAAAAATAAAACTGTCTGCGGTTCTTGCCTCTCTATGTTTGTAAAGATGGTATCCTCAAGCATAAAGCAGGATTTTCCGCTGCTGACACTAGCCACGATCTGACACACAACAGAGGTCTTACCGCTGCCGCCGTCCCCTGCAAGGAGTGTTATTTGCCCTTTGGGGATATACTCCTTAACAAGCCATTCAATTTCTATTTCCTCTACATCGTCCATAGAAACTAAGTCGGTACTTAATCTTGTCGCACTGCGCTTTAACTCCTGCTTTTTATAGTCCGGAGAATAGACCTCTCGGCAATCCCTACAGGCTCTTTGTATCGTCATTTCTCCATATGTAACGGATCCGTGCAGCTCGTCCCACTTTGGCCGCATCAGCCCACCGGAACGGAAAAGCCTGTCCATCTGCTCCGCATTGCACCCCGTCCAAAAGGCGAGATAATTACATAAGGCTTGGTCTGCTTCAGACTGCGAATTATATTTCCCTTGCCAGTTGCCGTCATACAATGCAAGAAACGCTCCGCCTGTTTTGGCGTTGGTTGTTGCTCTTGCTATTACTTCCTCGTCCGGCATCAGCTCCACCCCTGTGGGCTTTGGTGCATCCGGCTTAGGTGGTTCGATATACTTTCTATGCACTCGGTTGATGGCGGCTTGATTTTCTGCAATCTGCCGCCGACCTTCCCACACCTCGCCAGTCATGGCGAAATAGCGAGGAGAGCCGCTACCATACATCTCAAAAGAACCTCTTCTCCTTCTCCCCTGCGGCAACTCCCCACGCAGGATAATATGAAAGCCCTTCCCACTCTGGGAAAGTTCAGTGTAGCTCTGCGTTGTTTCGATTATGTCGGATGCAGCGGCAGATATTTCTCCTGTTTCTGTATTTACACAGCCGTCAATATCAACCCCCACAAAGGGTGTGTCGCTAAAGACAAAGCCTATCCCGTCATATTCCCCTGTTTCGTATGCCGCTACGGCGGACTTAAATGTTCCCCACGTATTGGGGTTACTGACGGATGCAGAGCCACCACTGACAGAGAAGGGCACCTTTGAGGGCTTTTCTCCACCTTTGTCAATCAGTCTCCACACAAGCCAGTTTTTAAGCTGTTTCATTTCATCGGGGATATTGTTATATTCTTTCATGCAATCACCCCAGACACAGCTTTTTTTCAAGGTACTGCTTCGGCACCTTGCCCCGTACTACTATGTATCCATCTGCCGCAAGTTCCTCGTTCAGCTGCCGAATTACCTTATAGGCGTATGTCTCGGAACACTCAAGCATAGCCATAACATCTGTAGCTTTGTAGTATTTACTTTCCATCTTCTTCCCTCCTTCAGTCCTCTAAGATTTCCGTTACAGATACCCCTAAAGCCGCCGCCAGTTTGCCCAGCGTAGCAATTTTGCAATTACCGTACTTTACAATGCGCTGATAACTCGGATAGGAAATATCTGCCTTGCTACACAGGTCATAAGGATTCATAAATTTTTCAGCCATGTGTAACTGTAGTTTTTTCGCATCCACACGAAGTATGCTTTTTGCTGTTTTCATTTTCTCAACTCCTTTTTGCTTGACAGATTCTTTTTTATCTGTTATCATCATGGTATCAGATAATATTTTATCTGTCAATACTGAATTTAGATATTTTTTTATCTGTTGTTTTTTCGCATAGTGTGTTATACTCTTTTTGAAGGAGCGTGAAAAAATGACTGTCCATGAAAATATCAAAAAATTCAGAAAAGATAAGGGGCTTACTCAGAAACAATTAGGCGAACTGTGCAACCCTAAAATAGCAGAGGCAAATATAAGAAAATACGAACTCGGTAAAGCAAATCCAAAAGTAGAAACTCTGGAAAGAATTGCGGCAGCTTTAGGAGTCTCCCTCTCAGACCTTTACGGCGAGAGGTCGAATATTACTTCTCTTTTTACTGGCGGCTCTAAGGCAGATGCTATTCTTATGAAAAAAGCAGAGGAAATCATTGATAAAATGTTGAATACCGGTACGGAAATGCAAGGAGTTACAAAAGACATTGCTATTAACACATCTGAAGCAATGAAGAATATAGGGCAATACGTCAGCAATAGTGCTCGTTCCATTTTAGAACCATACAGTAAGCTCAATGATGAAGGCAAGAAAAAAGCGGTCGAGTATACAATGGACCTTGCTCAAATGAAAAAATATCAAAAAAAGGATACTACCCCAGACGAATCCAACTCGTGACAGCTTTGCCACTTGTGGGCATGAATTCTACCACTTGTGGGGGAAAGGGTGTCCACCCTGCCCGACATCCCTAAATTAAACTTAGGTAGCTTTCCCAACTTCTTGGGAAATCCGCAAACGTCTGCGGTTTTGCTCAAAAATGAGCAAAAGTAAAAAAGCCCCTCCTGCTACCAACAGGAAGGACTTTCATATAATGGGTACTCTGGTAGAATACCGCCTCAACACCGTTATTATATCAGACCTACCCTTATTTTTCTATACCCAATTTTAAGGAGGTCTTATTTTTATGCCCGTTTACAAGAATGAAGAAAAGAATACTTGGTACACCAGTTTCTACTACCAGGACTGGCAAGGCAACCGCAAGCGCAAAAAGAAAGAGGGCTTTGCCCGTAAGAAGGATGCACAGGAATACGAGCGCACCTTTAAGCTGCAGCAGTCCGGCTCTTGTGATATGTCCTTTGGACAAATGACGGATCTATATCTGTCTGATTGCAAGATACGCCAAAAGCCCACAAGCTACCGTGTAAAAGAAAGTGGGATAAATACCCATATCCTGCCTTATTTTAAAGATATGCCTATCAACGCTATTACAGTGGCACAGGTACGGCAATGGCAGAATGAGCTATTAAATAAGGGCAAATATGGCCCGAATTATCTGCACACCATAAACGGGCACCTATCGGCTATTTTTAACCATGCTATCAAGTATTATGGTCTGCAAAAGAATCCTGCCCGAGAGTGTGGAAAAATCAGCGGTAAGCGTCCTGATCTGCAGTTTTGGACGTTGGAGCAATTCAACGCCTTTATTAAAACCTACGAAGGACAGTACCCCGAATATCCTATCTTTTTGCTGCTGTTCTGGGTTGGTCTGCGCTCCGGCGAGCTCCTGGCACTCACTTTAGAAGATTTCGACTTTGAGAAACATACTATTAGAATTAACAAGACATACCACCGTTTTGACCGAAAAGACTTAATACTCCCGCCAAAAACAGAAAGAAGTAACCGAGAGCCGACAATACCGCCATTTATAGAGGATGCAGTAAGGAAATACACCTCCCTGCTGTACGATTACAAGCCTTCTGACAGGCTATTTACTGTGTCTAAGTTCTTCATCAAACGCCGTTTAGAAAAGGGTGCAGAAGCCGCAGGACTGCCACAAATAAGGGTGCATGACCTCAGACACTCACACGCCTCTTTGCTTATCCACCTTGGCTTTTCCCCTCTGGTAATTCAAGAGAGACTGGGACATGAAAACGTAGAAACCACACTGAATACATATAGCCACCTTTACCCCTCACAACAAGGAGAGCTTGTAATGAAATTGCAGGAAGTCTTTAACAGATAGTACGTTTTTGGTACGCCCAAATAAAAAGAATCCCCGAAACGCTGATTTTTCAGTATTTCGAGGATTCTTATCTTTTAATCATCCAGAATAATAAAGCTGTAATCGCCGCCGGTGCGTTCCATGAAATAATTCCTTGCCGCAATATCAGAGGAAACGGGTGCCGCCGTCCAGTAATCTCCGTTGGAATAGGCAACATAGCGAGAGCCGTCTGTCAGGCGGAAATACGCACAGTTCGCCGTTGCACACTGATACTGAATCTGCGTTTTGCTGGTAATATAATACTTCCCGAACATTGCCGCCACTGCGCCGCCCTGCTCCGCCTTCACCAGACCGCGCCATGCCGCAAGGTTATATTTCGGCAGAACTTCCACATTAAAATCGGGAATCAGCCGATTGATGGCAGTAATGGGATAAGCATCCATCTGCACATTGGGATAGACAACCTCCCAAAAGCCATTATCATTCTTCAAAACATATTCCTTGATGTTTGCCGTATTGCCTGTGGTGGAAAATACCACAACGGCATATTTATTATCCTTTCGGATTTCACGCACATAATAATCCGCGAAACGCCCTTCATACAGGCAGATATAATTCAGAATCCGCCCATATTCCGCCGTTGCGGAGGACAGCCGCCCGATATTGCCATGGCTCTGGTTATATTTTGCCAGAAGCGATTGATAATCAGACTGGACAATCTGCCCTGCCTTGCCGCTCGGAGAGGCCAGCAGATATTTCCCATTCTGCTTCACTGCAGCAAATACGCCGAAATTCATATTGCCCGAGGAAACGCTTGCGCCATTATACGCCGCCAAATCCTCCCCATCAATCAGCAAGAGCTCAAATCCATCCGTATCCAGACCGCTTTCCAGATAGCCCTCCTTCACCAGCATGTCCGGGGTTATGTAGCAGCCATCATAATAGCCGTAAAGCTTGCCGTTTTTGCTCATCCAACCGCGTTTCGCGCCGTTTACCTTATAATCCTGCTGTGCCGCCGCGGCAACCGCCGTCAGAGTGTCATACACCTTGGATGCCTGCCAAAAGGGCTTATTCTGCGTGCCTTTCTTGCTGTCCGACTTTTCGTTCTTTTTTTCATCGTTCTTGGCTTTTTCAGCCGCCTGCTTTTCATCGGCTTTATCCGTTTTTCCACCCGGCACGATAATCTCCGTTGTGCTGCCCTTTCCATCCGCAGCATCTGCATCGGGGGGGAAGGGGCTGCTTAGGTTGCAGCTGCTCATCAGGAACACGCAAACAGCCAGAAGCAGGCAAAAGATACCTTTATTCCTCACGGTAATCATCCTCTTTATCCTTGATTGCATCAAAAACAGAACAGAGCTCTTTTTCGTGTGCCTGCAGGATTTTTGCAAGCTTTTCTTCCATGGCATCCTGATCATCAATAAAGGGGAACCCGACAATCCAGACAGGGTCGCAATGGCCCTCCTCCTCTATGATGGTATCCACCAGAGCACCTACAGGTTCCGTATCGTAATAATCAAAAACCGCTTCGTATTCCCAATCCTCAAGCTCTCTGTCGCAGCTTAAGCGAAGCACAACCTCGTTACTCTTGACATAAATGCTCCAGATCAGCTCTGCCCTTTCGGGAACGGAATAGGAGCCAAGCTCCTGATCCAGAAAGCCGGTTTCTTCATCCTTCAACATGATCACGATTGTTGTTTCTTCCATAAATGTTCTCCTTCATTCACAATGATACCCACAGTTATCTGTTCAGTATACTACAAAACCCGCTTTCTTGCAACAAATCCCACAATTTCACAGGTCTATCCCTTCTGACGAAAATTTCTCAGCTTTGTTCCCGTTTTATTTCAGAATTTCGGGGTAGGGAATAAATTCCTTCGGGGGATTTTCGTGCGTGCCCAGCATTTTTTCCATCCAGATCATGCCGAGCCACTGCTCCAGCTTATAGGCGCAGTCGGTGAATTTCCCGACCGCACGATAGCCCATTTTTTCATGGAAGGCAATGCTCTGCGGATTCGGATAAGCAATGCAGGCATTGACATTCTGCACATTCTGCTGCTTCAGCGTTTCCTCCAGCCTTTCATACAGCAGCCTGCCGACACCGCGCCCACGCACCCCGCGTTCCAGATAAACCGTTGCTTCCGCAGACCAGAGATACGCCCTTCTGGGATGAAATGCAGAGGCATAGGCATAGCCGATGATTCTGCCGTTTTCCACTGCCGCAAAATAGGGATATGCCTGCAGGGTATTGCGGATGCGTTCCCGAAATTCCTCTACGGTCGGAACGGTATATTCATAGGTGACGAAGGTATCGGTTACATAGGGGGCATAAATGGCAAGCAGTTTCTCTGCATCTGCCTCGGTTACAGGTCTGATTGTGATTTCCTCTATATTTTTCATAGAACTTCTCCTTTGTATATGAAGCAGGAAAGACTGCCCCATAAAAGAGCAGGCGTTCCCGTTTTATTTCGCGATTTCCTTCCAGAAGCTTTCTGCCTCAAAATGAGCATCCAGACCCAGATAATCGGAAATAGTCTGCCCCAGATCTGCGAAGGTCTTTCTGACACCAAGGTCAACGCCCTCCCGAATCGGCTTGCCGTAAGCCAGAATGGGGACGTATTCTCTGGAATGATCGGTGCTGGGTGTGGTCGGATCGCAGCCATGGTCTGCCGTGATAAAAAGCACATCCTCCTCCTTCAGCTGCGCCAGAATTTCGGGCAGCCTGCTGTCGAAATATTCCAGTGCGCCCGCGTAGCCCTCCACATCGTTTCTGTGCCCGTAAATCATATCGGTATCCACCAGATTGGTGAACAGCAGTCCTTCGAAATCATCCTTGAGAAACTGAATGGTCTTTTCAATGCCGTCGTGGTTATTGGTGGTATGGTCGGTACGGGTCATGCCGCGATGCTCGAAGATATCCTCGATTTTTCCGACAGCCACAACCTCCATGCCCTTCGCCTTTGTGAGGTCGAGAATGGTCGGGCCTGTCGGCTCCAGAGAGAAGTCCCTTCTGTTTTTGGTGCGGGTGAAGCCATCCTTTGCATTGCCGACGAAGGGACGCGCAATGACACGCCCAACGCCATACTTCCCTGTCAGGATTTTTCTTGCCTTTTCGCACATTTCATACAGCTTTTGGACAGGAATGACATCCTCATGTGCCGCAATCTGGAACACGCTGTCCGCAGAGGTATAGACGATGGGGTAGCCTGTTTTCATGTGCTCCACGCCCAAATCCTGAATAATGACCGTACCGGATTCGGCATAGTTGCCGAGTGTTTTTGTGCCGATTGCCGCTTCAAAGGCATCCATGACCTCCTTGGGGAAGCCTGTTTCCGTAAAGGTCGGGAAGGGCCTTTTGGTGATAATGCCTGCCATTTCCCAATGCCCTGTTGTGGTATCCTTGCCGATGGAGCGTTCTGCCATTTTGCCGTAGCAGCCCTTCGGTGCGGCAACCTCACCAAGAAGCGAGACATCCTTGCCTTGGATATCCCCAAGACCTAAGGCGCAAAGATTTGGCAGGCTCGTCTGCGGACGCACCTTCTTGATATTGACCAGGGTATTACTGCCAACATCCCCAAAATCCGCCGCATCGGGCAGCTCACCAATGCCAACGCTGTCCAGTACAATAATAATCGCTCTTTTCATGCTTAACCCTCCTGTCTGATGGTTTTCAAAATCAAAGGTGTCTGCTCTGTCAGCGGTGCAGCCTCGATTGTGATGGCCTTTTGCAGGAAATCCGCCGCACTCTGACATTTTTCTCTGCTCTTACTATATACCACCGCCAAGGTTTCACCTGTTGCAATTACATCACCTGTGCGTTTTTTCATGACAATACCTGCGCCAAAATCCAGCGTCTGTCCCTTGAACATCCGCCCTGCGCCGGTTTCCTGCGAGGCTCTGCCAATCATGGCTGTATCCATACGGGTAAGATACCCCGATTTCGTTGCTTTTACTTCCCATTTTTCCTCTGCCAGAGGGAGCAGACTATAATCCGCAATGACGCGGATATCGCCGCCCTGCTGTGTCAGCAGCTCCTTAAATTTTGCAAGCCCCTTGCCATTTCTGATATTTTCGAGCAAAAGTGCCTTGCCCTCCTCCTCACTCTGCACGCGCTCCGCCAGAAGGAGCATATTCGCGCCAAGCGTCAGAGAAACCTCAAGCAAATCGCCGCCGACATTGCCCTTCAGCACCTCGATGGCTTCCATTACCTCAAGGCTGTTGCCGATATACATGCCCAAGGGCTGTGCCATACTGCTGATGACCGCCGTTACCCTTCTGCCGACATGCCTGCCCATATCTGCCATAATGCCTGCAAGCCTTTCTGCATCCGCCGCATTTTTCATAAAGGCACCACTGCCGCATTTCACATCCAGTACGATTGCATCCGCGCCTGCCGCAATTTTTTTCGACATAATGCTTGCCGCAATCAGAGGGATGCTATCCACCGTTCCTGTTACATCGCGGAGAGCGTAAAGCTTTTTATCCGCAGGCGTAAGATTATCCGTCTGGCTCATCAGCACGATGCCGCTTTCCTTCGCAAAGCGCAGTGCTTCCTCCTCTGTCACATCCACCCGAAAGCCGGGGATGGATTCCAGCTTATCAATCGTGCCGCCGGAAAAGCCAAGCCCCCGACCGCTCATTTTTACCACAGGCACACCCACAGATGCAACCAAGGGCGCAAGAATCAGCGTTGTGGTATCCGCAACACCGCCTGTGCTGTGCTTATCCACCTTGCAGCCTTCCAGAGCGGAGAGGTCAAACATACCGCCGGAATGTGCCATTTCCATGGTCAGCTGCGCCGTTTCCTCCGTATCCATGCCCTTCAGAAAAATTGCCATCAGCAATGCGGAAATCTGATAATCGGGCAGAGTGCCATCCGTCACGCCCTTCACAAAAAAGGCGATTTCTTCTTTTGTCAGCTTGCCGCCGTCTCTTTTTTTGATGATGCTATCTACAAAATTCACGCAGGAATCCTCCCTTCGGATTGAACCTTTCTTTTTTTCCTATTTTACCATAAAAAGAATCAAATGACGATAAAATTCCTATCTGCTTTGTATAAAATAAAAAACTGCTCCGAAGTCTCCCTCAAAGCAGTCTTATTTCCAAGTCATTTCTTTCTGAATACTCTTTTTTAGCAGGTTGCGCCGCCGACAACATCCAACCCCAGAATCTCTGCCTTTTTCTGCAACAATTCATCGCTCAGAAGGATTTTTTCCGCGTTCGCAAAGCCAATACGATTGATGGTATCCGCAAAGCGTTCGCCGCTTTCCCCTGCGGAACGGAACAGGAGGATTGCCTTTTCCACGGTATCCAGAACCTCATTCTGATCCGTAAAGATTTTATGAAGCATCTGCCCATGGGCAATCTTTTTGCCCCAGCGTCCGCCGACATAGACCTTATAGCCATCCACGCCCTCATCATTGCAATGGAAGGGACATTTGCCGATACAGCGACCGCAGTGGTTGCAAAGCTCTGCATCAATTTCCAGCTTGCCGTCTGTGTTTTTCTTCGCCGCATGGATGGGACAAGCCTCCTCCAGCTGACATTTCTGACAGGAGCGGCAATCCTCGATATGATACTGCGGCACTCTTGCGCCCACGATGCCCAAATCGTTCAAGGTCGGCTTTACGCAGTTATTGGGACAGCCGCCTGTTGCGATTTTGAATTTATGCGGCAGGGATACCCCACGATAGCCCTGATAGAAGCGTGTATGGATTTCATCGCTCAGCGCATAGGCATCATACAGACCATACTGACAGGTAGTTGCCTTACAGGAAACCACAGGACGCACCTTGCTGCCCGTGCCGCCGACGGAAAGCCCTGCCTTTGCCAGATGCGCGCAGAAGGCATCAATATCATGATAAGCAATCCCCGAAACCTCAATCGTCAGACGGGTGGTCATCATCATGTGTCCATCACCATAAAGCCTTGCCGCTTCCGCAATGACACTTGCTTCCTCTGTGGTAATGCGTCCGTTTCTGGTGATGACGCGGGCGTTGAACAGATTCGTGCCCTTATGCTGCAAAAAGCCCATGCCCTTTACACGCTTGATATCCTCGGGGCGCAGGGTACAGCCCTCCGCAGGAGCCTTGCCCTCCAGCTTATCAATAAATTCCTCCAGTGCCTCTGCGGTCAGCTCCACCGCATCCCGACAGCGTTTGCTCTCTGTTTTATACTTCGCCGCAAGAGGGGCACATTCCGTTGTGCCGAGTGCCAGCTTTTGTTCAAATGCGGCAACAAAATCCGCACAGATTTTCTTTAAATCCTCTCTCGTGCCATATTTGCTGCTCAGGACACCGATGGCACCGGAAAGCGCACCACAGGTGCCGCCCATGCCCATACCGGTGCGAAAGCCTGCAAACAGCTTCGTTGCTTCTTCTGTCATGCCAAGATGATATGCTTCATTTGCCGCAAGCAGAATGGCCTCTGCGCAGCTTTTATCCTGCACAAAATAATACTGCCCTGCCTTTTCCTTCAGCATCAATAATTCCTCCTTCATCTCTCCGAAAAATCAAATTCTCTCTTTTTTCTCAAAATTTTTCTCAAAATGTCGCTTGTTCTTCATTATATGCCCTTTTCTGACGGAAAGCAAGAATTTCTCCCCTGCGAAGTCAGGCTGTTTTGGGACAGAAAAAAAGGATATTCCGTTTGGAATATCCCTTCAGATCTGTTGAAAAAATTACAGGCTGTTTACCAGTCTTGTCAGAGAAGATTTCTTTCTTGCTACTGCATTTTTGTGGTAGATGCCTTTGATGTATGCTCTGTCGATTGCAGATACTGCGTTTTTCAGAGCAACAGCTGCTGTTTCCTTATCGCCTGCATTTACAGCAACGATTACTTTCTTCATAGCTGTTTTCACCTGAGATTTAATCATTTTGTTTCTCAGTGTTTTTTTGTTAATCACTTTGATTCTTTTCTTAGCAGATTTGATATTAGCCAATGTTATTTCCTCCTAATTACTTTAATGTGGTTTTCTCTGTCGATATTTTGGGGAATATCGCTCTTTCCTCTTACTATTAACCACCTTGAGGGCATGCTCCCTCCGACACGGCTTGGGGCTTTTTTTCCACTCTCTCGAGTACCCCATGGTTAACTTAACGGATATATTTTACCTTATGGAGCGAAATAAGTCAATGAATACTTTTCAAAACTACGAAAAAAATAATGAAAAACCCTAGGAAAATACAGAAAGGCAGTGAAAGCATGAACGAAAAAGACGAAAAAAAAGCGCCGCAGACGTTTTCTGTCCGCACAGACCTTGCCATTGAGGCACGGGAGCTTGCGCAGAAGAACACCACAGATGCCCTTGAGGGCGTAGCGGTGGAAACAGACGAGCAGGCAGACTATTCCCTTACCCATGTACACATCCTCTCTCCTGCGGGAAGCGCGCGCATGGGCAAGCCGATGGGGCATTATATTACACTGGAATCGGAAAAGCTAAAGGAAAATGATGCAGATTGCCACGAAAAGCTGATTGGGCTTCTGGCAGAGCAGATTCGCTCTCTGGCAAAGCCGAAAAGGGAGGATTGTATTCTGGTAATCGGGCTTGGTAATTGGAACATCACACCCGATGCACTCGGTCCGAAGGTGATTTCCAAAATTCTGGTGACGCGCCACCTCAGCGGCACACTTCCTGCGGAAATCGAGAAGGCTGTGCGCCCTGTTGCCGCCGTCAGCCCGGGGGTAATGGGAATTACGGGGATAGAAACAGGAGAAATCGTAAAGGGGATTGTGGATAAGCTGCACCCCTCCCTGCTGATTGCGATTGATGCCCTTGCCGCACGCCGTTCCAACCGCATTAACGCCGCCATTCAGATGAGCGATACCGGCGTTGCGCCGGGCGCAGGGGTCGGCAATCGGCGCATGCTGCTGGATGAGGCACATCTGGGGATTCCCGTGATTGCGATTGGCGTACCGACTGTGGTGGATGCCGCAACGCTTGTAAATGACACAATGGACTGTATTCTGGAGGAAATGATTCGGCAGACAGAAAAGGGAACGGCGTTTTACGAGACGCTTGCCGATTTGGAGCAGGAGGAAAAATATCAGATGATTGCCGAAATCCTTGGGCCATATACAGGCAATCTGTTCGTGACACCGAAGGAGGTGGATGCCGTTGTGGATCGTCTGGCAAACATCATTGCCAACAGCATCAACATTGCACTGCACCCCGGTATTACGCTTGCGGATATCAATAAATACGCATGGTAACGCCACAGAAAGCAGCGAAAAAGGAGCCGTAACGGGGGTATCCCCACTGCGGCTCCTTTTTCTATGTATTT